>SMTZ1_10033696_pt1 | contig 12255 bp, 10 predicted proteins | sample DeeMarSWOR136_30_FD_25667 | JGI IMG/M metagenome (IMG submission 25667) | reverse complement strand
GTCTTGTTCGTGCTCATAATTTCCACGCCGTTGTGGTACAGCCGCATCTCGCTGCCGTCGTAGGTTGCTGCCGCGTGCGACCATACACCAGCCTCGAGATACCCGGCATCGCTCCACATTGTCGTGGTACCGTTGTCGGCCCCCCCGTCGTCCGTCTTGAGGCGCATCCGTAGAGCCGTGCCGTCTGTATACGTGCTCAACATCCACCAGACATCACTTGAAGACCAGGTTTTCTGTTTCGTGACAATGCGGGCGTCAGTAATATCGAAGCCCTCGGGTCTAATCCACGCCGCCATGGTGATACCGGGGCCAACCACATCGAACGGATCCACGGACACCCAATTAATATTACCAGGATCCGTCGTGTGGTTGGCCCCGTCGGAGTACCCGTCAAACTCCAGCGCGCCGCCTAACTTGCCAGCCACCCACTGTGGATCGCCATTGAGGGTGCCGTTGTTCCCATTACCGCTTGCATCCGACGCCGTTGTGCCAGAACCTTCATCAAGCCTCCACCAGGCAGCGAGGTCTGCCTTAGCTATGCTCGTCAGAACCAGGCCCAGTAACAGAACAAAAAAAACTAAAATAATTATTTTTTTACGCATAATAGTCCTCCTTATAAAGTGAGTTGAAATAAAAACGATTGATAATACAAAATGACTCCTCCTCTATTCGAAAAAACTATAGGAATTGTACCTGATGGACGACCTCAAAGCCACAGATGCCCGACTGAACAGGCACAAGATTCACTGTTTCTGTTTATACCAAATCTACCACTTTCCCGTCAAGGAAAATCTCTCAAAGTTGGATGCCCTCATTACGCCCGGTTCTTAAATATTCTTAACGGGAAACTCTCCGGCGCTGAATTGGCTTGCTGCCATCGGGTCTGGGTGAGAACATATCTTGTGTAGTGAGTCCACATTCCCGCGCCATTCTGCGGCAATATTCAAGGTGTCCCAATTCCCTGCCGCCGTTGTTTGTCCCGAATGAGAATTTGACACCCGCCTTCTTGGCCCTCTTTATGAAAGCCATGCTGGGAATTCGATATCGGGCATTGATTTCTATGGCCACATCATTTTTTATAGCGGCTTTGATAACCCTATCCATTCGCTCCGGCGTCCAAAGCACATCATACTCATCCGCTATAACCACAGGCAGAAAAGTAGGATTGACATAGATGTCGATTGGCTCATTATTCAGAACTGACACAATCTTCTCAACGTACATATCCATAAAGTCCTGCTTATCGTCAATCTGCACCTCTTTCCGAATCCAGAGCCGTATCCGTTTGCCAAGTTTGTCCGTAAAGGTCATAGCATCCGTGAACACGTAGTCGAATTTAGCAATCATTTCCGGCGAGAAAAGAGTCAGCCATTCACGTCCTTCCCCCTGCATCGCCTTATAAACAGGTTTGTCCTGTAAAAGCTGTAGGAAAGGCCGCAGTTTTTCGTCGTTTGTCACTTTAAAGCCGACACCACAGTTTTCTGCGATGCCTATCTTTATCCCCCGTGCCGCTGCATTTTCAATTGCTTCTTCCAGCGTCAAGCCGCCTTTTAAGTGCACGTGGTAGTCAACCATGGGGAAATCCGGTCTTGGCAGGGGCCTTACCATAACGTTCTTGTAATAAACCGTACTGCCCGGGTCGTGACCCTGCAACGCAAACGTACCGCTCGACAGACTTCTGCTTCTTCTACCGGCGCCGGCTTCTTCTGCCACGGTGTATTCGAGAACAGTTCTGTTGTTAACTATGACAGTGACCTGTCTGCCATCGACGATAATGTGCTGCATAAACCACTCGTTATCTTTCGCCGGCGACTCGCGAATGTCTTTTATGCCGTAAAGGCTGCCGGTTTTCCTCCAGTCCGAATGTGTATTGTTGACCTGGACCTCGAAGCCCCTACGCGGCCAGCCGGTTTCCAGATATTCCGCATGGAAGTACATTCCGGAATTCGCGCCGGTCTTTGTCATTACGTCGGCCTTAAATTCAAAATCCCTGAAGTCCGCATCCTCCACCGGGCCCACATAATATAAATGACTCCGCGGCCCCTGGGTCACAATCATTCCGTCCCGGACACTGAATGTGCCCTTGTTTTCGCTTGCTTTCCAGCCATTAAGTGTTTTCCCATCAAACAGAGAAATCCACCCGTCATCGCTGTCCTGTCCGAATGTCAGTTGGCTTGATGAAGATGTCAGACATATTACCAGAACAGTTAAGAATATCCTTCGCGCCATTTTAAACTCTCCTCAAATCTCAACTATATTTGAAACATTTTCTCTCAAACACAAAATCACTCTCTTAATTCTACGGGTCTTACCTTATAAGAACAGATTCCCCTTAAGGGCACAAGAAGTTTCTGTTCTTCCATGCTACTTCTCCAGACTGTCCTTTAAGGATAAAACCATTCGATTTCTTTCGTTAAGCCGTTCCCATTTCTTCGATATAGGTACTCATTTTTGCAAGTTTGGATTTGAAGGCATTATACAAACCGTTTGAAGTTTCTCTCAAAGTTCGCTGGGAGTTCGTGTGCGGGTTAATCGAAGTTGCATAATCAACCTGTTTTATCAAATCCTCTGGAATGGAACCGGCCCCGGAGAGCGCTCCGGATATACCGGCAGCGACGGCCGTGAGGCAATCCGTGTCCCGGCCCATGTTAACACCCGCCTTCATAGCCTCCCATGTATTGGCCCCGGTCATTTTGAACACACAGACAGCTTTCGTAACGATTTCGTTAGCGTAGCTATGGGCGTAAGGAATACCTGTCCCGCTATAAACCGTATCGAACTTTCTTCGCATATCACGAAAGTCACTGTAGTCAGCCGTGAGTTTCAGCGCCCTCTCGATTTCCCGAGCCGTGAGTTTCAGCGCCCTCTCGATTTCCCGGCGAATCCCGGCTTGCCTCGTGAAGCGCCTATCGACCTTATCACAGTTGTCGAAGATGGCCTCGAGAACACTATCGACGGTGGCACCCGGTTTTGTAGCGGCGGCAATGGCAATGACGGTGACTTCCGCCCAGAGGATACCCCGGCTGTTGGCTGTGTTATAAAGCTGGCCGATCTCTCGAACGTCGTCAATGGCCCCGCGGATGTCACCGGCGTTGATAAGGCCGATTGGATGGCAGGAACGCGAGAGTGAAACAAGGCCGGAATAGTCACAGTATTTACCAATATCCGCGGCGGGTATATGCGTCTTGGCCATCGCTAATAGTGCCCCCTCGAAAGGCTCCGAGACCAGCCCGGCCGCATTGGGATTCATATGGTCCACCCAGGCCCGGCGAAGGTCTTCGGCATTTATCCTGTCCTGCTTTTCGATTATCGCGGTAATCATAAGCTTCTGGCGCTCCACCCCGTCTTCGGTGGTACCGGGCTCGCGTGTCCAGTCGTTGCTCGATCCGTAGTGGTGGTATGGCAGCAGCTTATCAAGTGTGCCGTATTCTTTTTCGATTCTCTCCCAGGACCGACCCTCGACGACTGCGCCCATAGCCGAGCCGATATGGCAGCCTGCAATACAACCGAAGAACTTCTCTCGCAGGCTTACCAAGCCTGTGTCTGATTTCTCCTGCCTGGGGGCAGCAAAGGTTCGACGGGTTGAGGCGGCCGCGGCTGCCGCCAGAGTACCTTTAAGTAACGAACGGCGGTCGATTAAATTATTATGTCTTCTCATTTCTTTCTCCATCTCAAATAGTTCACAATCTTCTTAGGATAAAAGCTCACATCTTCTGTAAGCTCCATGTGGAAAGTCTATCGTTAGGTATTCCATTTGATATGATAACCGACTGTGGCGGGAAAACAAGGCGCTAAACCTCATTATTAAATGAGGTCAATACCTGCTGAAATCTACTGTGCCTGTTATTTTTCAGGACTTGCACCGGCCTGAGGTATCTCTGTCAGCAGTCGCTGCAGAAGCTCCATCGGCAGGCCCATTACGTTTGTCAGGCTTCCCTCAATCCTTTCAACAAATTCATCTCCGTTTTCTTTTATCGCATAAGCACCCGCCTTGTCCCGCCAGGATTCGCGATTGATGTGCTCAGCAACTTGTTCAGACGTCAATCGCCTTGGATAAACGGTCGTGGTATCGCTTTTGCTCAATTCGATGCCGTCGCTCAGCCTGACAATTGCAATGCCGGTTATCACCGGAACCGAGGCGCTATTAATATACTAGTGAGAACGAATGTTCCATGTTTGTAGGAATTTATTAAAAACAATCATACTTTCCTTTCCACTATCCCAAGCCATTAATCGTTGGATGTCTCTAGTTTCCCTGCGTACCAGCGCTCCATAGCCTCAGGGTCGTCAGGATCTACTCCTTGCTTCTGAGCCGACAAAATATCGCCTGGCAAGTTGAACCGTCCGTCGTAGCGGCTCCCATCGGGCATGGTAGCACCTTTCAGTGATCGGACTGTAGCCAACTGTTTATCAGTGATAATGGCACCGCTTAGGTCGGTCCCTTCAAAAACCTGGTCTAAGTCGCCCTCGCTAAGCTCCGGAACAGTATGTGCGAAACGTCGCAGTTCGTTATCGCTTACAGCATCTGATGAGAGCATAAGCGCATCTACCGCCTTACTCTCGCTCAAGATAGCATCCGTTAAGTCGGCATTGGTTAGGTCAGCACCATTCAGGTGGGTCCCAATCAGAAAAGCACCACGTAAGTTGGCTCCCCTGAGATTAGCATTAACAAGCCCTGCAAAATTCAAAAAGGCCCCAGCCAAATTAATCTCCTCCAGGTTGCTATTCCAGATTAAATCAAGACCAGACAGGGAAACTTGGTGTAGGGAAATAACACTATCGCCAGTGATCAGTCGAGATTTGTGGAGGAATTCAAGTACCGTCCCCTTCTGTCCTCCCTGTAAAATACCCAGTAAAGAAGTTGTCCGTGCCCTCGCAATATCACGTATTTCGCCACCTGGCTTGGACGCGAGAAGTTTCCTATCCAGTAGAAGATCCATCATCCGGTCCAAGTAGTTTTGTAACGCAGATTCCTGTGCGTTTGCGGCTGCTAAACTGAACTCGAGTTCAGCACGCTTTTCTTCCCGTATGCGATCGGCCTTGCGCTCGGCGTGGTTGAATAGAAATGCGCCGGTCGCCAGGACTACTGGAATTATCAATAATTCCAGCCAATCCCATAGTGTCTTCTCAGCGAATCCTGTCCAGCTTTTTGTGTAGCCTATTCTGATAAATGCGCCCATCGCTAGTACAATTGCAATCACAAGGAAAACTTTCGCGACAGAACGCCCAATTGTGGTCGAGCGCCCACGGGGTGCAACAGTCCTTTTGAATTGGTTCTGTCTGTACGCTTGCATACCGAAACTCCTTTGTCACAATTTTTGTATCAGCGCCGCGAGGAAGGCAAAGTCACGCAGGGTTGCTTCGGCTTACGCGGGCCTTCGGCACAGTATATGTCATTCACAGCCAAACATCTTGTTAATATCATCCCGGATATTTTCCCAATGTCGGCTAACTTACACAATCTTGTCATATTGTCAGTAGGTCAAATAATATCCACCCTGGCATTGTGCTTGCTCATCGCCTACCACATGCTCACTGTACCTGAATCCCAGTCGCCAATCAAGCACGAAAATTAGCATGGACTAAAGCCCACTCTGCCAAACTAATTTGCTTTGGAGAAACTGGTGAAAAGCGCATGTAGTGTTATTAATCTTACTCAAAGCAGATAACCACCGGAATTTAGGCGCTATTAACCTCCCAGTGAGAACGGGTATTTCATATTATAGAGGAAAGGGTGTCTGTCTTAACATTTTAGTTAAGTGTACACGTTTCAGGAGGTTGTTGGATTCTACCTAGGAAGGCGTATACGTGACATTTTTTTTCATTACGGGTATATGTTTCACGATCCTTTGCGGAATCAGACCGTAAATTGCAGTCAAGATCAGAATTACTAAGGTATCACCTATGTATTCAAAGAAGATGACATTGTAGATGATATAGTAACAAACCACGCCTAGGAACAATATGGTAGCACTTTCCGCAATTGTCTGTTCTCGAAGCTTTATTCTTTTGTCTTTGAATGCCAAGAATGTACTTGCTAATAATGTAGTAGACAAAATAACAAATATCTGTACGTTGAGTTTCTTCTCTTCGAATGGTAAGTTGTTCATTCTTGTAAATATCTGTTTGAGATATTCCAATGGATCTTTTATGAGCCCTTTTATTGCAGCCCTAACCGGATATCTAAATCGAAAGAGACGATTAGGACTCATATTTAAAGTGTCAGCCCACTTGAATGTACCTGACCTGATGCTGTTTCCTAAGTAATTAAGTATCTCGGTGATTCTATCAGAACTAATCCCATTCAAGTCCAACGTGTAGTGATCGCCAGGCCCCAATCCCTTATCTGGGTTTTTTCCCGAGATAACAACAAATGGGCCGCGGTGTGTCAATCCAAGTTTATCACAGTACTTTTTGTTGTGGGAGATATCTACCCGAGCATCCTTCTTCCGGAACCAGATTGCAACGTTATACCTGCCAATTACTTCCCCAAATTCTAGAAAATCATCATATAACTTATCAAGTTCCGCATCTTTTTCCCCTGAAACCCACTTTTCGTCAGGAATAAGAAAAAGTATGTAAGTTTCATAACCATCGGGAATGGGTCCCTCATTAATGACCTCTATAGTCATAGCCACAGCATTCACTCGCACCTGCCACATAAAAAGGGAACTAACCAATAATGCAAAATATGCCAATGCCTTAGTCATTGGAATTTTCCACAATTATGGTATTATCTCAACGAATCTGGATTCTCTGGCCCTCTTTCAGCTCAACTTGCCGTTTCTGAAGCTTCAATGTTGCTTCATGTTTGCAAAGTAAACTAAGCGTATCCCTTGCTGCCGATGGTGTCTCGCTGGAGCCCATTACTTTATCTGTATTCTCCATTGTGTCTTACCATCTGTCAATCTTAAATTTCAAAAAATTCTAATTCGATCATGGAACCATCAATCAGCCTGCTGGTCAGCGAGCTACAGAAAGGTTCTTCCTTTTTGTGAGACGTTCAGATAGTACTGATATAGCTATATATATGCTTCTGCAAAAAGGGAAGGCAAGGTAGACAACGAAATTTCAGAAATGACCGTGTTATTATCACCCACCACCGACTTCGCTCCCGAGAACCTTCGCTAGCAATCCGTGCGCAATCCGTGCAGAAGCTCCATCGGAAGGCCCATTACGTTTGTCAGGCTTCCCTCAATCCTCTCAACAAATTCATCCCCGTTTTCTTTTATCGCATAAGCACCCGCCTTGTCCCGCCAGGATTCGTTTTCGATGTGTTCGGCAATTTGTTCAGACGTCAATCGCTTAGGATAAACGGTCGTGGTATCGCTTTGGCTTAATTCGATGCCGTCGCTTAATCTAACTATTGCAATGCCGGTTATCACCTTATGAGGTTTGCTAAAGAGCTTTTTGGTTATCTGCTCGGCCTCCTTTGCATCTATGGGCTTGCCGATAATTTGTCCCTCTAAATCAACAACGGTATCGGCTCCGATGACCAGACTGTCCGGGTGCTTTTGAGCGACATTTTTCGCCTTGGCCAAAGCTAATCGTTCGGCATATTCACAGGCCTCGATTCCCTTAGCTGGAAAAGCCGACTCTTCAATATCGGGCCGGACGACCGTAAATTTATAGCCGGCCTCCGCCAATAACTGTTTTCGTCGGGGCGACGCAGATGCAAGAATAAATGAATATTGGGACTGTTCAGACATAAATCTTTAGTCTTGTATCTTCGGTCTTTGGTCTTGCGTCTTTAGTCTTCGGTTTTTAGTCTTGTGCCTTTAGTCTTGTGTCTTAACGATTTGCCTGCAAAAAGCCAGATACTCTTTCTCGATTTGCTCGAAATCATCGCCGATATAATCTTCAAATAAGCCTCTACCGACAATTCGGTTCCAAAGAACAGTCTTCGGAACGTTTCTGTCTGTTGCTATTGTTTTGTTCACCTCGTCGAGCGCCCATTCTCCTCTTAAGCCGTCCGCGAGCAGCCTGCGATAAACACCTAATCGTCTGCCGTAACCTGCTTCCTGCAAAAATCGCACTAATGCGTATGATTGGCTGTAAAAAGCCATTACCGCCTCGGTCTGGTCCATGGCAAGCACATCGCCGGGATTCATTGTAACCAATTCTTCCAGCGGTATCATCATGTTTTTCGTCAGCGTTTTTTTTAGCCCATCCAATCGATACAAATTCTGGGCCGGCTCAAAATAAAACAGCTCACCCTCACTTCCATGCGTCTCAAAAAGCATTGCCACCCCCTCGTCAAGCCAGCTTGGCAGACGAAACTTAAAACATCTGCCGTTAAACTGATGCCATCCTTCATGCCCAAGAGCCGAAAAGGTTCGCTCTCTGCCGATATCATACACCACGCAGGCGCCGTTATGATAATACGCACCGGCCTTTATTTTGTAAAACATTTCCGCCTGCCCGCCCGCAAAGCTCTTCGTAAAATCCTCCCACTGGCCGCGGTCGGCAAAAAGATAAATAATAAATTTGGTATTTGTTTCGAGAGGTTCGGGCAGCTGACTATTATAGGCCCGATAGGCCGACTCAACAAAGCCGCTTATCCCTCGAAGTATGAAAGGCTCCAAAAGCGTCGTGTAAATCTCATAGTGGCTGGTAGTTAATTTCAGGCCTGGCCCATGCCCATTCTTCCAGACCTCCGCGGATATGAGCCCCGGCAGAGCCTGGCGGCGCAAATACGCCGCTATTCCAGGATAGGTATCGAGCCGCTGTGCATTATCAGCGCTATTAATCTCGATTTTATCGGGCCTGGAACAGCCGGCCAGACAAATAATGATTATGCAAATTAGCGAGAAATTCCTCACTCCAATCCTTCCTCCGAAGGCCAGCATCTCTACTTAGACCGGCAATCAACCGCCTTGCCGGGCAAAAGCCAAACCCAGGAAACATACTTCAAAAACCCTGAATTCCAAATTATCTTTAACATCGGCTGCAAATGATAAGAAATCCATTATATTTTGTCCACATATGCGGCATTTTTCGTCTAAACTTATGGCCGGATCAAATAAGGTAGATAAAATGCTATAAAATAAATTTCATTATTAATTCACGGGAGCTGACTATGTCAACGCAAAGAATAAATTTTGGATTTCTCGTATGTTTCTCGATAGCAGTGTTTGTGGGACAAACGCTATCCCAAACACGAGGAACTAGTAGAACAAGAGAAAGGTCCGAGACTAGCCGTTTGAGGAATACGAATCGACAACAAAGGCAACAGGAGCTTGAGCAACGCAGGCTGAAACAACAATTCGAGAGGCAATTCAAAAAGCAAATGGGCCCTGCTAAGAACCAAGTAGAATCAATGAAAGAGGCACTCAGAGCAACTGAAGAGCAATGGAAGGCTATCAAGCCAACACTTGATAAAGTGCGTGTGCTTATGAGTCGGGCGAATGTTTCAATACAAATAATGCGTACTGGTATTGGCTATGGCAGTATGAGTGGCGGTTCAGTTGTTGTTAATAAGGGATCTGGCCGCGGGTCCGGGTCCATGTCCGGATACGGATCCGGATACGGATTCAGTGATAGTGGGGGGGGCGTTAGAGGAGGAACCGTCCAGAAGCGGGGCAGCGCAGGTGGTAGTAGCAGCCGTAGTCCCATTAGTTGGCGATGGTTCAGACCTTCACAGCACAAAGGTTTTGAGAATCTTAACGAAGGCGAAAAAATCTGTGAAGAGCTTTTTAAGCTTTTGGAAGATAAGAACTCAGAATTAGAGGAAATAAGACAAAAAATGGAGGCCTTACAAAAGTTCAGACAAGAAGCCAAAAAAGTTAGTGACACCCCACCAGGAAGCAGCTTTAGTAATGATGCAATTACTTGACTAATCCTGTAAAAATAAATTGTAATATCTATTTATGAGAGCACCTTTGGACAATCAAATAAAAACCCTGTGCAGGCGTGCTAAAAAGGCAGATAAAGAAGCCGCCTGCGAGCTATTGAAGATTTACTACGCAGACATCTTCGCATATCTGAGACGTCTTTGTGGCAGCAGACACGATGCCGAAGACCTGACCCAGCAAACATTTTTTAAAGCCTGGTCTTCATTTGACGCCGCAGCAAGTTTTCGACCTGGCTCTACAGGATCGCCCACAATACTTTCTTAGATTGGCTGCGCAAAAATGCTGCCGGCACTCAATCCCGCCCGGACCAATGGTGGCAGGAGTGCATAGACCAAAATCCGGGTCCCTTTTCAAATGTCGCTGAACGCCAATTAGCTCAGCGCCTGTATGAAACCGTGGACCAGCTCGACGAGGACAAAAAACTCGTTGTGCACCTGCACTACTACCAGGGATTGTCTATCAGGGAAACCGCCAAAGTTCTGGATGTCGCAACAAGTACAGTAAAGTACAGACTTCGCGAAGTCTTCAAAATCCTTAGAGTTAAATTGGGTGTCCGGGAAACCGGATTTGAACAAAAACAAACAATCCCCATCGCAAAAGGAGAATCATTATGAATACGCAAAAGAAAATCGAGCAATGCCTCAAAGCCGCCCCCAAGCCGCCGGCACCGGATGACCTGCTGGACAGACTGCAAAAAGACGTATCTCTCGGAGAGGTTAAAACACGTCGGTCGTCTCTACGCAGGTGGTTTGCTCCAACCGGCGAAAGAATTTCACTCCGGCGGTTAACCGCCGCAGCGGCCATTGCAATCGCGGTTCTGCTGCCTTTTAGCTATGGTGCCACCAAGACAGTAAAACGCATTATAAAGACATTTGAGGCCAAGTTTGTGTATCCTCAGGAGGCTAAGATTGTGTTTGTGTATCCTCAGGACGATGGAGGAGTGTATGGATATGGATATGGAGTGGGAAGAATGGTGGGAGTGGTAGTAGGTATTGGTTCTTCTGACCCCAACTTTACTGAAGAAGATGCACACAAAGCTGAACAGGAGTTCTATGAGCTTTACAAAAAGGGTAAGGCCGAAGAGGTCAAGCCAGGCATCTGGGTAGCTACACTTTCCAACGGCGAAAAGTTGACTTATGGCGGAGACCCTGAAATGCTTGGCTTATCAGAAGCAGAGCGAAAAGAGTTGTTGAAGAAACAGTTTGATGAGATTCACGAATTAAGAAAAGCCGGCAAGTTCGAAAGGACCTTCATCAAAGAGATCGAAATTGACGGTGTTATGCACAATTTTTACGAGGACAGCTTCACTCTGTCCAACGGCAAGGTCATAAAAATGGGGGCCGGGGGCGGCGACCCTGAACTGCTTGGCTTATCAGAAGCAGAGCGAAAAGAGTTGTTGAAGAAACAATTCGATGAGATTGACGAATTGAGAAAAGCCGGCAAATTTGAAAAAATCTACAAGCCTGAACATGATCGTGAAATAAATGGAGTGAAACATAGATTTTATTTAGCCCGCTATACTCTTTCCGATGGTACCGTTAGAACAGTGGGTAGTTCTGAGCCTGTAAAAGACGAAGAATAAAACAAGGACTATTTCAACAGAAAACAGCAAGTGGGGCCGGACGGTCCCACTTGCTGTTCAATTGTAAAGCCACCCCATTAACTCCAAGCTATGTTTCCTTAAAATCAGTTCCAAATACGTCACCCGTGAGCAGACAAATTTTCATTTCCGTCCCCCACCAGGCATCAGGCTCAATAGTGGAAAAACTTGTACAAAAGAACCAAAATAATTGCAATTTTACGATAGACTTGGTAACCTAATTAAATTTAGAGGCTTGGCTGTGTTGATTTTTGGTGTATATGAGAAATTTCGGATTATTGTTCGAGATGGAGGTGTAAAATGCAAGGCAGGTCAGTGGTGGTTTTGATTTTGGTACTTCTTTGCATCTGTCTGCTCCTTATGAACGGCTGCGCAAACAATGCCCAAACCGGTGCTGCGATTGGGGGAGCCGGCGGTGTATTAATAGGGGCCATTGCAGGCGGGGGTGGTGGAGCGGTAGTTGGAGGACTCGTCGGAGCAGGGGGCGGCTATGTAGTCGGCAACGAAATGGATAAGTAACGAAAGAGAACTATATCTCTTTGAACTCAGCTCCGAATACATCAGCGGTGAACAAATAAACTTCCGTTTCCGGCTCTCGCCAGGCATCAGGCGGCAGACCGGCTTTGTGTGCACAGCAGTACGAAAGAAATTCCTCCTTGCTCCATCCGGTTTCGGTAGCAACCTGCGGCAGAAAGCAGCCTGATGTATGTCCCCTTTTTATATAGATGCCGTCAACACCCAGCCGAAGACTTAACGGCTCGTCCGTCCGCTGCAAAGGTGACAGAACCGATATCTCGACAT
>SMTZ1_10005969_pt1 | contig 12255 bp, 11 predicted proteins | sample DeeMarSWOR136_30_FD_25667 | JGI IMG/M metagenome (IMG submission 25667) | reverse complement strand
TATGAGTGTTATTTCATCTGCTAATGATGAAAATATAAATAATGATGAGGAGTTTATAGAATATCCTAAAGATAAGCAATTAGAAAATCAAATAGAAAAAATTTCATATATTTAGGGATGGGCTTTTGAAGTTAATAAAACAGGTTTTATTTTTAATAAACCAATAAGAATTTGCCCTTGGCAAACAGCTATACATATTTTTGGAATTAGACGTCCTTCAAATTTATTTGATATGTGTTATTATATTTCTCCACAGAGTATTATAAAAGTATCTCATTTTTTTGGATTTATTAAACAACAATTTGAAAATTCATTTGATGTTTTTGGTATTGCTATTGGAAATATTGAATTGGTACAATCACCTTATCTATAATCTTTAAAAACTCAAATCTTATTTAAATTTTTGAGAAGGAGGTAAACTATGATAAAAAGATATCTGGTAATTGGAATAGTCTTATTGTTAGTTGGTGTTAGTGTTTTATCCAGTGTTTCATCTAAAGATATTTCAATTTCTGATGATAAGATATTGAAAGATAATAACGTGATTGAACAAATGGATAATAATAAGGAGATTATTACAAAAATATCCGGTTATGTTGGGTTGGATTATTGTAAATCGGAGGGGATTTTATTAAAGAAAGTTGAGATATGGACTATGGGTAATCCATATTGTTATCTAGAAATTACTGGATATAAAAAACCTTTATTTCCTTTAGATGATATTAAATTTAATGCAAATCCAACACATATTATCGCTGAACGATTCTTCGGTTTGATTTTATGGAGTGACAATTGGTATTATACTGTACGTGGATTTGCAATTGGTAATATAGATTGGGAGTGAATTATGAAGAAAATCCTTGTAATTGGAATAGTCCTATTATTTATCTTAATGAGTATCACTCTATCATCTGCTGTTGATAATGTAAAGAAATCCATTATGTCTATTTCTGATGGTAATACTTTGTATGTTGGTGGTTCTGGAGAAGATAATTATACAAAGATTCAGGATGCAATAGATGATGCTGTTGATGGTGATACTGTTTTTGTCTATGAAGGAATTTATTATGAACATCTTAGAATAGATAAAGATATTAATGTTTTTGGTCAAGATAAAGAAAAAACAGTTATTGATGCTGGTGGAATAGAAACTGCTGTTGAAATTGGTGCTAATGTAAACTTAAGTGGATTTACAATACAAAATGCAGAAGAAGGAATCAGTAATTTTTACCCTCCACCTCCAGATAATATCTATAACTTTTATGTTTATGGAAATATTATTAAAAATAATGTTGTAGGCTTAGCCTTAGGAGGCAATCAAAAGAGTTTAATACACGATAATTGCATTTCATATAATCAGTTAGGAATTTACTTTTTTTATGCAGATGATTATAAAGTTAATAATAACAATTTCATTAATAATGAAAAACACGCTTATTTTGAATATATCCTTTATTTACAGTTTATGCCACGGATAAAATGGAATGGTAATTATTGGGATGACTGGAACTTTCGACTACCCAGATTTATTAAAGGTGAAAAAGTAATAGTAATGGTGTTTAGACCAGGATATGTATTAAAAAACACTCTATGTACCTGGTATAATATTGATTGGCATCCAGCTAAAGAACCATATGATATTCCAATTGGTGTATGATTGAAAGTAATCGTCACCTGTCACACCATTTTTTCAGTTAGTTTACAACGTTTACGATTAATCATCAAGTTGCTGATATTTTTTTGGTTATACAGCGTTTTCACCGTGTTTAAATTAAAAAATGATTCTATGTTTTAACCATAATGTGGTTGTAATAGATTTTATATACTTCTAATCAAATGAGAATCATAGGTTAAAGTATATGAAAGAAAAAAATGTCAAGAAAATAGTAAAAGATAGTTACAGTAAAATCGCAAAGAAAGAAACTTGCAGCTGCTGTGGTGGTTCACAAAATGATGTCGATATTGCTAAATCTATTGGTTATTCTGAGGAAGAAATTGCAACGGCACAAGATGCTAATCTTGGTCTTGGTTGTGGAAATCCAACAGCTCTTGCAAATATACAGGATGGAGATGTTGTATTAGACCTTGGTTCTGGTGCTGGTTTTGATGCGTTTCTTGCTTTAAAGAAGGTAGGTGATACAGGGAAGGTTATCGGTGTAGATTTTACAGAGGAAATGGTTGAAAAAGCCAGAAGACTTGCTTTAAAATACAACTATAAAAATGTAGAATTTAGAGTTGGAGATATTGAAAATTTACCTGTTGAAAATGAATCAATCGATGTGATTATTAGTAATTGTGTGATTAATCTTGCACCTGATAAATTGAAGGTTTTTAAAGAGGCATATAGGGTTTTGAAAAAAACAGGACGAATGTATGTTTCTGATATTGTATTATTAAGTGAGTTAACCGAAAAACAAAGAAGTAATGAAGAATTAATTGCTGGTTGTGTTGGTGGAGCACTCTTAAAAGATGATTATTTAGAGATTATTACAAATGCTGGTTTTCACTATCGGATTTTAGATGAAGATGTAGACATCAGTAAAAGACAGTATAATTGTATAAATCTTGAAAGTTTAAAGGTTGAATTATATAAATAGATAATATTTCACATACTTATTTGCATTCAATTTTAACATCTTTTTATAAATTAAAAATGAAGAATAAGTTCATAATGTTACTTCCTGCGTTTCACCATTTTATATATTTACCACCTAACACCCGCCAGTTCAACAGAGCAAGGTTATGTAACATTTAAATATCCTCTATTTGATGATATTATTGTAAAGGGAGGAAAAAAATAGTATGTATAAGAGAGGATTAGTTTTTGTAATTATAATTTTGTTTATTTGTAGTTCTTTGGTACCAATTATTAGTTCAACAATAAATTTTCAGAATATTGATGATAAAAACCTATTTGTTTCATCAATTGATACAAATAAAGACAAATCTAATTTAACTTTTTATACTTTTGATAAAACTGGTAGAAAACAAAATAAGGTTGAATTATCCAGTGATATTGCTTTTGAAATAAAAAATATGTTTGACGAGTTGGAATATAATATTGTTTATGAACCCAGGAGTGTTGAAACACAGGAGTTAAAAAATAGTTTTATCAGTTTAATTGATGGATATGATTTGATTTCAGAAAAACAGTCTAGAAATGAAGTTTCTTCACTTTTGAATCCTGCTTGGTTGAAACTAGATGATAATAATTCTCCAAGAGCTAGGTATCCATTAGCTAATAAGTTGTTTAAATCTTTTTTTGGTTCTAATATAGGTACTAATATTTTTTGTGGCATTTCTTGTGCTGGCGCTGGTATGTTGATGCCTTTGTTTATGCTTCCTCGCCCTAGGGCTATTGGTATTTGGTTTTCCTCTAATGCTGTTACCTCAGCGGCTAACCTGCTTACAGGTAGGGGTTTTCTTGCTGGAGGGGTTCAAAGTGGATTATTATTGGGTTTTATGGGAATTGGTTTAACTTATGCTGTTCCAGGCTACACAGTTTTTGGTTTTATTGGTTATGCATTATTTGTGGGTGTTTCTGCTGAACTTATGGAGTTTTATCCTCCTAACCAGGAACCTATTATATCTGATGAATCTCCTATTGATGGTAAGTTTGATGTTCCTATTTCTCTTTCTGAATTGAGTTTTAGAATTACTGATTCCGATGGTGATTTAATGAATTATAAAGTAACAACCTACCCTGATATAGGGTCTGGAAGTGAAAATTTAAAACCCTCAGGATTATACACTGTTCCAATCAGTAGTCTAAAAAATAATTCTTTTTACAAATGGACAGTGGAAGTAACTGATGGTAAGGAATCAACGGAGAAACAATTTTCATTTTATACACATGAAGCTCCGTTTAATCCTTTTAATGAAAGGTGGCATTATCGAAAACAAATAACCATCAATCATTCCCAGATAGCAGAAGATTTTAGTAACTTCTCTGTGCTTGTTCATACTATTGATACCGATTTATCTACAAAAGCCCAGCCTGATGGCGATGATATTTTATTTATGGACGGTTCAGGCGAAGCAAACAAATTGTATCATGAAATCGAAAGTTATAAACCCTCAACTGGTGAATTACTCGCATGGATAAATATAAGGAATCTAAAAGCTGATGAAAATACTATTATCTACATGTATTATGGAAATCCAGATAGTGCCATTATGCAGATGTCTGAACGAGCATGGGATTCATATTTTGCTTGTGTCTGGCATCTGAAAGAATCAGAAGGAGTAATCCATGATTCAACCGGCCGTGTTTCTGGAGGAACCATTGATGGGGCACAATCAGTTATTGGGAAAATAGGTTCTGCCTTAGAATTCTTAAATCAAGATATCATATATGGTATTTCTAATGTATTTGATGATGTAATTACCTCTGAATTTACAGTATCAAGCTGGATTTACTGGAATGGTGGACAACCAAATCGGAATTATTATATTTTTGATGGACGAGACGACTCCTGGAATAAAGCAGGTTTTATATTTTATATCGGTAATTTTCACCTGCGGATGTATATGAACCAACCCGGCTCTGATAAAACAAGTAATGCAACAATACCATCAAATGAATGGACGTATGTTTCGATGACTTTTGACGATAATGCAGATGAGATTAGAGTTTATGTTAATAATCAACTTGACTCAATCAATTCAACTGGTGCTGTATATCATAATAGTGATCATTATCCTGCGATTGGAAACAATCACTGGGCGCCCTTTGATGGAGAGTGGGCACCATTAAATGGTGTAATAGACGAACTTAGAATAGCGAAAATTTCACGAACAACTGAATGGCTTCTTACTGAATATAATAATCAAAATAATCCCTCAGGTTTCCTTATTTTTGGACCTGAGGAATCACCTCCATAAATTAGTAATAGTGGAATTTATGAATAGAAATAATTTCATTAAAAAAGCATTGATTTTTACTTTAATAATCTTGTTTGTCTGTATGAGTATCACTCTATCATCTGCTGTTGATAATCCCATGAAATCTACTATGACTGTTTCTAGTGGTAATATTTTGTATGTTGGTGGTAATGGAACTGGTAATTATACTAGGATTCAGGATGCAGTAAATGATGCTGTTGATGGTGATACTGTTTTTGTATATAGTTATAGTTCACCTTATTTTGAAACTCTTATTGTAAATAAGTCAATCAATCTTATAGGTCAAGATGAAAATACTACTATTATTGATGGAAATTTTAGTGATGATGATGTTATTGTTTTATCTAAAAATTGGGTAAATATTACTGGGTTTACAATTCAAAATAGTGGAGATTGGAGTACATATGCAGGTATAGAAATAAGGTCAAACAATAACACTATAACAGGAAATATCATCTTGAATAATGGAGGAGGAATACAACTTTATGATGCTAATCATAACTTTATTAATAATAATATCATTCAATCAAATGATGATACAGGTATAGATATCATTGGTTTTGATAATAATATATCGATGAACAACATTTCTCAAAATGGGCTTTTTGGTATTTTAGTTTTTAATTCAAATGGCAACACAATTTATTCTAATAAGATTTATGAAAATAGTTATGGTATTAGTATTCAGAATGGTTCTTATAATGTGATTATTAGAAACCAAATATATGGTCATAATCATGGTTCAAGTAGTTGGGGAATAACTACTTTCAAAGAAAATCGTGGGAATATTATTTCTGAGAATAACATTTCAAACAATTGTGGTGGTATTGATTATTTAGGGATTAACAGTGAAATTAGTAAAAACAACATAGCTTATAATACAAAATTAGGTGTCTATTTATCTTCCCCAGGATGGTTACCAAATAAAAAAAATGTTATTTTTAAGAATAACTTTATTGAAAATGGTATTAACGCATATGTTGCATTGATATTTTTATCCTTTAATGTATTTCGTGGTAACTATTGGAGTGACTGGCCGATACGATTACCTAAGCCAATTTTTGGTGAGAGTTTTCCATGGATTACGTTTGATTGGCATCCAGCAAAAGAACCATATGATATACCAACTAGTGTTTGATTGAAAATTATCGTCACCTGTCACACCATTTTTTCAGTTAGTTTACAATGCTTGGAATAAAAATCACCAATTTAATCTGATTTTTTTGGTTATCGTGCGTTTTTGACATGTTTAAATTAAAAAAAGATTGCACGTTTAACTATCTATGATATGGTAATAGAATTTATATACTTCTAATCAAATAAGTTTGTGTAATTTTTGAGAGGGAGGTATATTATGAAGAAAGGTTGGTTAGTTAAAACCCTTGCTATGAGTGTTGTTATTTTGTTTATTCATGCTGGTGTTGTATCTGCTTTTAATACAAATTCAACTAATAATCCTCAACCATTGAATCTTGGTAATTGGTTGTATGTTGGTGGTAATGAAACTGGAAATTATTCTAAAATTCAGAGTGCTATAGATAATGCATCTGATGGTGATACTGTGTTTGTTTATGATGATAGTTCGCCGTATTATGAGCATGTAGTTGTAAATAAATCAATTAACCTGATAGGTGAGGATAGAAATACAACTGTTATTAATGGGAGTTTAAATCAAGGTTTATCTACAGTGAATATATTATCTGAAAATGTTATCTTATCTGGTTTTACAATCCAAAAATATGTAATAAATAACTATACTTATGATAATTCAATAATAAATATACAATCAGATTATAATATTATATCTGGAAATATTCTTTCAGGTAACGAAACTATTGGAATACAAATCGAAGATTCTCACTATAATAATATATATAGTAATGTTTTTACTAGAAACTCAGAGTTGGGTATTTTTTTATATTTAAGCAACTACACCAATATCAGTAATAATTATTTTTTGGAAGTATTTGGTGGTATATGTTTACAATATTCAAATAACAATGATATTACTAATAATTTTATTTCAGACGGTGGAGCTGGCTTATATTTTTTATTTACAAGAAATAACTTTATCTATGGAAATATCATAAGTAACAATCAAATAGGTATATCTTCAGAATCTTTTTCTGCTAATAACAAAATAATTAGAAATAACATATCCTATAACAAACTTGGATTATTTATTATGAATCCACTTAAAGATGAATTCATTCAGAATAATTTTATAGGAAATAACGAAAGTGCATATTTCTTTTATAATATATATTTCGGACTTCGTGCTAAGCATTTTATAGGTAGTGAACCTTATATTCCTAAAATATTTTGGAATAGTAACTATTGGGATGAACTAAGATTGCAATCCTATTTTATTCATGGATTTATTACTTTTTTTAGTTTTAATTTTTTTATTAGATATTTTTTTAGATTTTATACGAACGTTTCAGAACTAGAACTAGTTCCTTTTCCTATTAATTGGTTAAATGTGGATTGGCATCCAGCACAAGAACCATATGATATTGGAGGATAATTTATGAGGAGAAAATGGTTGATAATTGGAATCATTCTTTTTTTCATTGGGGCCTCTTTTATAACATATGGTAAATCAGAACAGACTCACTTTAAAAATATTATTACGGTTGATGATGAACCAGGTGATGCGGACTTTACATCCATAAAGGAAGCGGTGAATTATTCGAGTCCTGGAGATACGATTGAGGTGTATAGTGGGACTTATTTTGAAGATGAGATTCTGATTGCGAAAGAAAACTTGACTCTTCTTGGCATAGCTCATGAACTTGGAGGAGGTAATGATAGCGGAAAACCTTTTATTAAGGGCGTTGGAAATAATGGTGTCGTTAAGGTAATAGCAAGTTATGTGACTGTCTCGAATTTTACTATTGAATCTACAGGAGGAGTAATTTCGACATGTGTTTGGGTAAAAGCCACCGTGGTATATGAACAAGACAATATTACTATATCAGATTGCGTTCTTCGAAATTTAATTTCAATAAGTTTATCGACTTATGGAATTCGGGTTGAGGCTGTTAATAAAAATATTAGTATTATGAATAATGAAATATGTAATTGTTCTGTTGGAATCAATTCATGGAGTTCTCCAAGAGGTTTAGAAATTTCAGACAATGTCATAACAGATTGTGAAGTTGGTATTTCGTTTGGTTATGATCAACAAAATGTTTCAGGGAACATAATTAGACGATGTAGCAGAAATGGAATACAAATACACGGGGTAAATAATAGTGTATATGGGAATGACATTGAAAATTGTCCTATTGGGATTTATAGTCCTGTCACTGAGCCAGATGACAAGGAGAGAGGTAATACTATCATAAATAATAATTTCAAAAAATACAGTGTGAACGAACCATGGTGGGAGAGACAGGTGATATTATTTCCTTTTACTGGTTTTGTTAAAGATAGGAAAGATATATGGATAGGTAATTACTGGGATACCTGGGTAGGGGTTGGTCCACAGAGAATACGAGGGACACTAGTTTTAGGGATTATATTTGGTGAAGGTGGAATAGCGTTCGGGATTCCATGGATTGAATTTGATTGGCATCCTGCAAAAGAACCATATGATATACCAACTAGTGTGTGATTGAAAAAGTAATCGTCACCTGTCACACCAATTTTTCAGGTAGTTTTCAATGCTTGGAATAACTCATCAAGTTGATGATATTTTTTGGTTATCGTGCGTTTTTGACGTGTTTAAAATAAAAAAGATTGCGCGTATTAACCATAATTTGGTTGTAATAGATTTTATATACTTCTAATCAAATTGGAATATGTAATTTTTGAGAGGGAGGATAACAATGAAAGAGTGGTTAGTAAAAACCCTTGCTATGGGTGTTTTTGTTTTGTTTATTATTATCTCTGTAACTCCTTCAATTGGATTTTCTAGTTATCTTGATGATACTACTCCACCTGTTACTACTATTTCTTTTTATCCATCTGAACCTGATGGTGAGAATGGTTGGTATGTAAGTGTTGTTACTGTTACTTTGAATGCAACAGATGATGATTCTGGAGTAAATGTAACAAAGTATTGTGTTGATGGTGGTATTTGGTATAATTATACAGAACCTTTCATTTTAGATGAAGATGGTAAGGATATTTTTATTGAGTTTTATTCTATTGATAAAGCTGGAAACCAAGAAGAAATAAAATCAGCTTTAATTGATATTGATAGAACAAAACCTGATATTTATTTTTCATTTGACCTAGAGAGATATAACCGCTGGGAATTTATATATAATTTCTGGGTAGATGCTGAAGATTTTATTAGTGGTATGAACCGTGTTGAGTTCTATATTGATGATGTGCATCAGAAAACTGTCTTTGGTCCTGGTCCAGAATATGATTGGATTTGGAAACCTAGAATTTATAGTAAAGTTATAGGATTTATTCTTAAACCGGAGATTACAGAAGATTATGTGAAATTTTATACATTATTTGTCATAGCAAAATTAGGTCCGGGTTTTCCAGTTTTTTATGCTTATAGTTATGATAAAGCAGGGAATATGAAAAGTGATTCACTTACTCAGATGGATCCTCCTTATGATATCCATGACCTTTTATTATTTCAGAATATTACGATTCCATATAGTTATTCAGGATATATTGGTAGATTCTTCATATTTGCATCATTTGATACAAGTTCACTATAATAATTTAAACCTTTAAAGTTAAGAGACTCTCTCTGGAGTTAGAATATGCATAAGAACATCCTAATAGTTTTTGGAATAACAATCCTATTTCTGGGCATGAGTATCGACACCTTTTCTGCTGTTGATAATCACATGAAATCTACTATGACTGTTTCTAGTGGTAATATTTTGTATGTTGGTGGTAATGGAACTGGTAATTATACCAGGATTCAGGATGCAATTGACAATGCAAGTGATGGTGATACTGTTCTTGTTTATAATGGTACCTATGATGAAGAACATATTGGAATAACAAACAAATCTATAAATCTTGTAGGTGAGAATAAAAATACAACTGTTATTATGAATACGTCTGTTTGGGTATTTTCATCTAAAAATGTGATAATTCATAGTTTTACCATTACTAAAGAAGGTTATTATCCAGGAGATATAAATATTTACTTTTTGCGGTGCTCAAATTGTACATTTTATGCTAGCATTGTTAAAAGCAATGGACCTTTTTTTAGGTCTATTGTCATTGAAGAATCCTCTGAAATCAAAATTTTAAAGAACTGCATAAAAAGTGGATGTTTAACTATTAGTATAACAGATTGTCAAAATTGTATTATTCAAAACAACTACATTATTGGTAATATAAATTATAATCCGGATATGGGAATATCAATATATGGTTCAACTAATGTTACAGTTTTCAGGAATCATGTTTCTGGTTATCCTTTTGGTATAGATATTTGGAGTTCAAAAAATATTGATATTATTCAAAATAATTTAATCAGAAATATTAAGAATGGATGTTTTCATTCAAAGAATTTGATTAAAATTTTATGGTATGGTAATTATTGGGGTCGACCACGATTACTACCTCATCCTGTACGTGGTTGGTTATTTATAATCCCATTTATTCAATTTGATTGGCATCCAGCACAGGAACCATATGATATACCAATATAGATGTGATGGGTGAATCTTAATACATTATACCACCATTACACTTATTTCAAGAGGTTTAGAATAACTCTGTTTTATTCTAAAACAAATAGTTTGAGTAAAATATACTTCTGTTATATGTGATGCAGTAAAATTTCCATCAAGGACAGCAATGAAAGTATATTCTCCTTCTGACCATGTAAATGGGGTCCACCAGTTAATTGTTGGATACCATCCAAATTCCCTGTCATATTGAATATTCTTATCTGGTTGTATATTGTAGGATTGTGATAAAACTGTTTTATTAGTGGAATCAACTATTTTAATTTCTATTGTATGATTCTTTGTGTCACTGTTTCTAATATAGTAAAGAGAGGTTGGTCCACCTGTTAGCATACAGGGAAATATTACAAATAAAAAGAGATAGCCTGAGATGATGATGAATGTAATTATTCCAATTAAATAGATGGGTTTTATCTTTATTGGTATAAACATTTTCTAATAATTATCAATTGTTTATGTCATATATTTTTCGATATACGATAATGTTAGTTTTAAATTATAAATAGACCTATCTTATGATACCTTATTTACCTTAAAAATGCATGAGGATCTAAAAAGTGGGTGTGATAGTTATTAGAAAATGTCCTATCTGTGTTTGTGAGCATGAGGATGAAAATTTCATTGGGGATGTCTGTTCTAGTTGTGCATTTGTGAGGTCCATGTAAAATAAATTTATATACTTGGTATCTGTTGATATTATTGTAAGGGAGGAAATTTATTGATAAAAAGATATCTGGTAATTGGAATAGTTCTATTATTTATCTTTATGAGCATTAATCCTTCTTTTGCTTTTGATAATGTAAAGAAATCATCTACGTTTGTTTCTGATGGTAATACTTTATATGTTGGTGGTAATGGAACTGGTAATTATACTAGGATTCAGGATGCAATAGATAATGCTGTTGATGGTGATACTGTTTTTGTTTATGATGATTCTTCGCCTTATAATGATAGTTTTATTGTTGATAAATCAATCACTCTTAAAGGGGAGAACATGAATACGACCATTATTCATGGTTGTTGTAGTATAAGTTCAAATTATGTGATAATTTCGGATTTTATGTTTCAGATTTGGGAAATACCAGGGATGAATATAGAAGGTTTTTCTAATAATATAATTGAAAATTGTATTTTTAATAGATCTAGTTGTGGTATACGGATAGAAAAATCAGATAATAATATTATAAGAAATTGTAGTTTTATTTTCTGCGAATGGGGGGTACTAACAATAACTTTTTCAGATAATAATGAGGTATCTTATTGTGATTTTATACGTAGTAATATGATGTTCGGTAGAGCTTCAATAAGTATATCTGGTTCCCGTGGAATTAAAATACATCACTGTAATATTACTCGTAATTATGGAGGCGGATTGACAGTAGCATTATCTTTTGTTCAAATGACGTCAAATAATATTTTTAATAATGACGATTCTGGTGTAAAGTTAAGATTGTTATCATTTTGTGATATGCGCAACAACTGGTGGGGAGGGCCTGACGGGCCAAATGTAACTATGTATTTCAGTCGGTTCTTTGAGATGCATTGGGGTTTAGGACCTGTAACGATTCGGAAAGTTGATAACGGTGATAGTGTGATTTATACTAGACCAATTTTTCTATTAGGATTTAATCGTATTCGTCCCTGGTTATCTGAACCTGTTGTTGATGCTGGA
>SMTZ1_10005967_pt1 | contig 12257 bp, 16 predicted proteins | sample DeeMarSWOR136_30_FD_25667 | JGI IMG/M metagenome (IMG submission 25667) | reverse complement strand
GCCCCTATCGATTATCGGCTTGGTGAGCCGTTACCTCACCAACAACCATAATCGTCCACGATCCTATCCTATAGCAGATAAAAACCATTTTTTTCATCCATTTTATTGAAAAACTTTTCCAAGCCAATTCAACTATGAAATATTATCCTCAGTTTCCCGAGGTTATTTTTCTCTATAGGGCAAGTTGATCATGTGTTACTGAGCAGTTCGCCATGGGAAATTTAGGTATCCCATCTGACTTGCATGGCTTATCCTCACCCAAATAGCAGTCGGGTCCGGCAGGATCAACCGGAATTAATTTTTTTTGAAGTTTTTTCCAAGGACTTAAACTATCATTTGGAATTGTTATTTCGTCATTCTCAGGAGTTCTTAATTAAACTTTCTTCAGTTATATACGTTAAATATATAACTACATCTTTTTTACCGCATCTTTGATTTAACTCTTCATTTATCGGAAGTTTACCGAAATCTAAGCTTACACCGGTAAAGATGCGATTTGCTAATATACAATAAAGGTGTGATATATTTTAAATTTTTTTGTTTATCAGCAGAAGTTTAAAGATTCCTTAATAAATTTTCGTAGTTTAAAAATCTCTGTTAAAATTAGAAGATATCATTTTAATAAGAGAACATATGATTTAAAATGCATCTAAAAGATAAAATTGGAATCCATTTAGACCAAATAAAACAACTTAAAGGGGTAGAAAATGCTGTACTTACTCAGCGAGATGGCAATCCAATACAATCTACAGGAGTTTGGTTTTCGAAAGATGAAATTTTTAACGTAAGTTCGGCGACCAGTGCCATATTTAACGTAGGAATACATTTACATCCAAAAGATTTAAAATATATTCTAATAGAAGGAAAAAAGGCAAAAATTTTAATTGCTCCGTTGAATAGTCCCTTACACAGCTCCCTAAATAAAATATTAGAAACGCAGGGTATCCTTGATACAAACCATGAATTTTTCATTGCAATTACAGCTCAACCTAATATAAACCTAGGAGGAATCTTCTTACAAACTAATGAATGCCTAAAAAAAATAAAAACTACTTTAATCACATCGGGTGAGTCCTTTAAACCACCATTAATTCAGTTTAATAATCAAAAAATTCAAAGCATAATTGAAGGATTTAATGTTAAAGAAACCGAAGATTTTGATCTAAGATTATCATCATTTTCCATAAGTTTTTCAGAAACAATATCTCTAGAATTAAAAAAAGTGTTAAATAATATTTCGGTTACAATTCCAGATTTAAGATATGCTTTTATTACTATTGAAGGAGGTTTTATTGCTTCTAAAATCTTAAAAAAAGTCGACCCTGACAATGAAAAAATAGATAAAGTCTCAGCAATGAGCTATTCATTATTCCAAACTGCTAATAGATGTGCATGGTTATTAAAGAAAATGCAGGCTGAGAGAATTCTCCTAGATTGCCAAAATTCATTTCAATTTATAGATGGTTTAGGAAAAGCAATATTTACGACAGAAATTGGCAAAATTAGACAAAAATTAGGCTTAATACGATTAATTCTTCCACAATTTTCTAAAAAGATTGATATGCTAATTAAAAGAGCCTCAGAAATTCAGGATCATCAGACATTTGATATCAAGAGGATGTTAGGAGAATTGGTAATAAAATAAAAAGGTGAGAACATGAATTTTTTTGAATTTCTAGATCAATTAAAACGTAATAATAATTCAATAATTTTGTATTGTTTATTAGATAGAATCCCAATAATAGTTTTAGGGGAAGATTCAGATAAAGTAGATAACTTTTTGATTGAACTTTCTGAGTTGGTTCATTTTCGAAAAGAATATGTTTTTTATACTGATTTTGTTTCGAGAGAAGATTATGAAAATCTAATTTCAAATGAAAGTATAGATTACAATTACCAACGAGCACATATAAGATGTCCTTGTAGCGTTTCATCCAAAGCTATAAGTCAATTTGATAATCTTCATTCATGGCTTATTGGATTAAAGAAACCAAATAAGAAAGAAGAATTAATTTATATTAAAAATCTAATAAAGAAAAATACAAATTCGTTACTTTATATTAATCTCACCTCAAATACTATTTCAATAGACATTGAGGGCTTGAATTTAAAATTAATTGACTTGATACTTGAACAAAATATTTTTAAAAAAATATCACAAGATACTGAAAAATCAATAGCTAAGATGAAGAGAGTATTGTCCGACAAAATAATAACAAATGAGCTAGATAGGGATTTATTAAAAACACTTTTAGATTTTGAAGTAGAAAAAAATGAATTAAAAAAAAATATATTCAGAAGAGAAATTCAAAACTTTTATTCTGGTTCAAAAAGAGCATATTTTATTTTATCTAGATTGAATTTATTGATTAATATTGGAATTCAAACCCGTGTCAGTAGTAAAACACTATTAGAAACAATAGATTATGAAGAAGCTCCAATAGAAAGAATTTGTACATTTATTAAAAAAGAATGGGGAGAAGATTATTCAGATTTAATTGAAGATGGGAAAAAGGCTATTATGGGCGATAAAATAGTCTCTCTTTGGGGTTAGAAAAAATTATGATATTCAATTATAATGATAAAGTTTTACAAGTAAAAATTGTTTATTATGGTCCAGCAATGTCAGGTAAAACTACATCGATTAAATACCTTTTCTCTTATTTTAATAAAGAAAATTCAGTTAAATCAATCGATAGTTCAGTCGGTCGCACCTTATTTTTTGATTTCGGTGTATTACAATTTAAAGGGGTTGAATGGAGTTTAAAATTTTTAATTTACTCGGCGACAGGACAAGATTTTTATGCTAGTACCCGTCCAGCGACATTAAATGGAGTAGATGGGTTAATTTTTGTCTTAGATTCTCAAATTGAATATTTAGAGCATAATATAAGATCATGGAACGAATTAAAAACATTGTTTGGATCAGAATTCTATAATATTCCTATAATAATATCTATAAACAAATCTGATTTATTAGATTCATATAATCTAGAAAGTAATGGCTTATTATCATTTATAGATTCTGATAGGTTTAAACATATTTCATTTAAAAAAACTATAGCAACTAAGGGAAAAGGTGTATTAGATTCTTTTCATGGGTTGATTAAATTTATATTTCCCCAGCTAAAGATTCATCTTAATAATTAATTTCTATTTTTATTTTCATTCTCAACCTTTTGATACATATTCTTGGAAACTCTTTTTACATAACCTTGTATATGGAATTGTTTAAGCAAATTTCTTACTTTACGTACTTCTAAGGCGTCAATGCCTAGTATATTCATAAGTTGAAAAATTGAAAATTGTTTTGGCAAATTATTCTTTATACTATTATATAAACCCGTTTTTTATTCACATTTTATTTTGTTTTAATTTACTCAGACTAAATGAAGAAAGATTTTTATATTTTATCTAAATTATTAAAAAATTATTAGAAGGAGTTTAGGTTTTTATAATCCTCAAAGTAACTATAACTTATCATTCCTACTTACTGTAGATCATCCTTGTCTAGTTTTTTTCATTGAATATTTACAACCCACTTTAACTCCTTATATGCTTTTTGTTTGATATTATATGTTAAATAGATAATTGTCAATAATTTTAAAGTAAGGCAATTATGTAATTTTATAGTAGTTAAAAATCACGGAATTCTTTAAAATTATCACCAGTCGGAGCTTCTCCATCACCGTATATCTGGTATAAACCTGTTCTCCTTTGACATTCAAAGAAACTACGATAGATATTTCTTCTTTGCTCATATAAAGCACAAGTTTTATAAATTATTGGATTCCATATGTAAAGCTCATGATCTGGTTCATACCAAAGTTTTTCATCTTTCAATACTTGTTTGAAGTCTTCTTCTCCAATAACTTCTGTTAGATCTTGTTTATTAAGCATTACAATTAAAGGAATTTCTTTAATTAACTTACCTCTTGTAACATTTTTAAGTTCTTTTAAAGATTCAATATTATCTTCAAAAAAGTGAGTTTGAGAATCAACTGTAAATATAACTCCATCTGTTCCTTTGAATATCTTTTTTCTTAAAGGAGAAAACCTTCTCTGCCCTGCAACAGTATACACATGATAAAAAACTTTTCCTCGACTTTTTTGTTTTGTTGATTGAAAGATTCCTCGGTCAAAATATAATGTTGATCCAGAAGCCATTGAGATTTTTGTTAAATTTCCAGTGGGTTCAATATCTTTTTCATTTTCTTTAGTAAACCTGTATAGTGTATCCACAATTGTTGTTTTTCCTGATCCTGCCATCCCCCAATATAAGATTTTAATATATACCTTATGATCTGCTGTAAACCGTACCATTGAGAATCTTCCCTTAATTATTAAATTTTATAATAAAAAAATCGTTTCTTTGTATATATTTCGTGAATAATTAATAATTGACGAAATATTCTATTAATTTTTATTAAAATATATTAATAGGTATTATTATAATTTAGTATTTATAATTCCTTTGTGATATTTTAACTTTTTGTTAAAACTTTTTATTTAATTAAAAATCTCTAGATTCTTAAATCATGCAAGATTTCATTCAAATTCGAGGTATGTTTTTCCTAGTCTAATATTATAATTACACCATAAAATTAATTGGCTATATTTTTCTCCCATATAACCTTCTCTAATTATCAAATTAATAATATCAGAGTACATAATTTCTCTTTTATTTCTTATTCTCTTTTTAAGTATTTTTATAAGATCAATTAATAACTCGCAATTCCCAGATGTGATTTTTTTTATTTTTTCTAGTCTATTAGATGTTTGACTCATAACAATTCAAGTTTTTTAAGTACAATATTAAGCTTTTTAAATTCATTCCTTAGATTATTATAACATTTAAATTGAATCTTTTAAATTCCTATTTTTTTTACTTTTTAACTCCTCTCTCCATCTCTAAAGATTCTTATTTTGCCTTATGGAAAAGCCATTACTGCTCTTGGTATGGTTATTCTACAAAATTAATTTAAAGTAAGACAAAAATCTTAAATTTAAAGTCTAATCAAAGATGTGATAAAAATCAGCTATATTGAAGGTAATAAAGAAGATTCTGAAAAATGTCCTGAATGTAACGGAAAAATAATTTTAAATAGCTTTGAGAAAATATGTAAAGATTGTGGATTAGTGATTAATAACTTCTTTAAAGAATCTGCTTTCGTGTTTAATGATTTAAATAATAAAAATAGTTTAAGTAAACAATACGTAGCTTTGGGAGATCGAACAGATTTTATCGGAGGTTTGGGTTCATTTATAGATTTTGAAAATTCTAAATACTTAAAAGATAAAAATGGAAAGCTTTTACCGCCTAGTGAACAAAAGTTATTTAGGAGATTAAAAAAAAATTATGCTCAATTCTTACGTATTAAAAACCATGAAACTGAATATCGAGTATTTAATATTTTAAACAAAATTTCATTATATCTCAATTTAAATAAGAATATTAGAAATAATGCTGCTTATTACTACAAAAAGATAACTAAAACTGAAGAAAAAGTAATTAATAATATTTCACTTATAGCATTTTGCATATTTTTTGCTGTCAGAAAGGAATTTCATAACGCTCCTATAACAATTACTGAAATCTCTAATGCTTTTCAAAATTTTGGACACCGTGTAAATCCCAGGTTAATTTTAAGAGATGGTATAAAGTATAAACGGCATTTAAACGATGATTCAAAACCTCATAAAAGTGAAGATTATCTTATTAGATTAATTGATGATTTAATAAGACATAAATATCTAAAAGAGAGGTTGTTTAAAAAAGGAGTATTATGGTCTGAAAGAGAATTTCAAAATAAATTAATAAGAAAATGCCGTGAAATCCTAAAAGAATTACCCTTACGGCAAAGAGGTGGAAGAAATCCTTTTATTTTAACCGGAGCGATAATATATCTCGCAGATAAATTATTAGCTAAGGACTATAATCAAAAAGCAATTCTGACTCAGAAAATCATTTCTGAAGCCACAAGCATTGCAGAATATTCTATAAGAGATCATTATGTAAATCTTCTAAAACCAATTTTTATGAAGTAAAGAGCATGAAAAATAATTTGCTGCTATTGAGATTTTAAATTTAAATAAATAGGACTTAGATCATATTAAATTTTTTAAATTATACAAATTTAATATTATTAGCGTAATAAAATATCAGTATAATGCATTTCTTATGCTTCTGTAGTGTAGTCTGGTCAAGCTACTATAGTTTTATAAAAAACTATAATTAGGATTAAGCATACGAGGCTCTCACCCTCGGAACCCGGGTTCAAATCCCGGCAGAAGCATTAATTTGATGATGTTATGATTTTATATTATTTTAGGGTTAAATAATTTTAATGGTAGCTTAATTTTGAAAAAAATCTGTTATTAAGCATTTATCGCTTAAATTGGATTTTATTAAGGATATCTAAACAATCAATTAGAATTTTGGTATAGGTTTTAATTAGTTGTAAATGCGTCTCATTTTTTAATTTATTAGTGATTATATCAACTTTTTCGAAAATTACCTCTTCTAATGAATTTATCAACTCAACTCGTTTGTCTTGGTGATGTCCCTTTTCTTGTTCTTCATAATGGGATTTATTCTTTCTAATGACATTATCTTGATTATGAGTACTGTTAATTACTATAACATTTCTGTTACATGTTGGACAAAAGGTATTACCCTCTCTAGTACGGAAAATTGGATTATTACAAACTGGACACGCCATGTTCATCATAGTATTACCAGATCTGAGAAGATCTGCCATTTTCTTGATATTGTCGTTGATTTTTATCCCTTTTTTTTTTTCTTAAATCTTTATTATGGAGAGAATTAATTATGCAAATTTATTCTTTTTCTTTAATTTTTAATAAATTTACAATATATCCTGAGATTCTATTTCTTAAATGTTTTGAATCAATTTCGAGATATTTATCCAATAATTTTTTATTTACATCAAAATCGGTTGTAAACACATTTGGATATTTATTTATTAATTCCTTCGACACATTTTTAATTAAAACTGTTCGTACTTTACCCATTTCAATTACATTTATTATTCTTTTCTTAATTGGAAATAAAATATTCGGTAAAATAAATTTTTTTGGAATTATTTTAGTTTTTATAGATTAAACTAGAAAAACAAGGTGTGAAGAAAAAAATTTTTTTTATTCTTTCAATATTCATTGCAGTGGAACTTTTAAATATAATCAATCTTGCTAACGGTTTTAATTGTAATTTAGTTAATTTAGATGCAAATAAAAATAAATATTACTTTAATGAAGATATTAAAATCAATGCATCTTGGGAATTATATTATAATACTCTTAATGAAATTGCTTACACTCAAATCCACATCCTAGATACTTTTGATCAAATTATTTGGAATTCTTCAAAATGCAATCAAGTTGGTAATTTTGAAAAAAATTGGACTGTTAACGTAAAAGAACTCAATTTAGATTTTATAAATTATTCCTATATTGTCTATATAAAGTTTTTTGTATTTTATTTTCAAATTGATACTACAAATACAATGTGTATTTACTTAGAAACATTAGAAATTAAAATAATGAAGAGAAATATTTCTTGTGAGGTAATTGGATATAAAGATAGACTTATTTTAGGGGAAAATTTGTCAATTATAGCAAAATTTTCTGATAATACTACAGAAAATATTCAAAATTTAATTAATCAGACGATTCAATTTATTATTACATTTGATGATTTGATTCTATTTCAAAGGGATTATAAAACCAATGCGTCGGGAGCAATCTGTATTAATCTATCATCTCTCACACATTTAAAGCTGGGGTTGAATTTTTTAATATTTTCGATAAAAAATAGTATCTTATATAATGATACTAAATTTGTGTATAAAATATTTACAGAAAAAAATGATTTAATTATTGATATTATCACTTTTAATAATAATTTAAATGATAATGAAGATTTAGAAATAAAATTATATTGTTATTATTACATTAACCAATCTATAAAACCGCTTGTAAATTATATCTTATTGATAAAGATTTTTAAAAATTTGACTTTAACTTTCATTAATGAGTATAAAACAGATAAATATGGGATTTTAACAGTTTTTATTTCTCAAGATTCATTTAACTATAATCAGAAAAGTCAAGATTTTAATCTCAATATAATTTTTAATGGAACTGATTTTTTAGATAATAAAACGATAGTTTTAAGTTTTAAATTAAATCACGATATATATTCCAAAATACAAAATACTTTTCAAATAAGAATCATATCTTTTACAGCTATTCTATTTATTTCACTAATACTAATATCATATGTAATAATTAATAAAAAAAGTAAAAGTGAAAAATTACTTACAGAATTGATTATTAGATATTAGATTAAAAATATCATTTACTCAAAGCTTCAATATTTAGATATATGCAAAAATATAAACGTATAATTTGTTTAAAACTAATAAAACTCTTAAATTTTTTTTAAAATTTTTATAGCAAAATAATGTCTCGACAGGTTCTATTTTTTAAGAAGAATTAGATGTATAAAATAAGAAAATAATCAGAAAGTGTCGATAAAAAATTAATAGTCTGTACTTTATTATAAACGAATGTTTTCTTAAATCATCATAAAATCCCATTATATGAATTGTTTAGGTATGGAATATTTTGAAGAATTATTAAAAAGTCCATCATTGTTCAAGGATGAAAGTAAGCTTGATATAAATTTTATTCCAGATGAATTACCTCATAGAGAAAAAGAACTTTCGTTATTATCTCAGCTTTTTCTGGGATTAATTACTAATCCAAATACAATATCAAGAAAGATATTGATAACTGGAAAAACAGGAATTGGAAAAACTGTTACTGTAAAACGTTTTGGAAAATTATTAGAAAATGCTTCAAAAAAACGAAATATCAATATAAAATATGTTCACGTTAATTGCAGAAAAGAAAGGACCAGTTATAAAGTTTTAATCAAGTTAATTCAATTATTAGATAGAAATTTTCCTAAAAGGGGATATTCATTACAAGATTTGTTAGATGTTTTAATTGAATTTCTTCATCGTAATGATATGCATATACTAATTGTATTAGATGAATTAAGTTATTTAATAAATAAACATGAAGATTTGATTTATTCTTTAACTAGAGTTAACGATGATACTATACAAAGTGATCAAAGGTTATCAATTATAGGAATTGTGAGAGATCTTTCTTGTTTGAGTAATTTAGATATTAGTACAATGAGTACACTACAAACAAATATAATAGATTTTAAAAAATATTCAAGGGGACAAATATTTGATATTTTAAAGTATCGCGCAGATATTAGCCTTAAGAAAAATGTTTTGTCTGATAAAATGATTACAATGATATCTGAAATCACATTTAATTCAAGTGATGTTAGGTGTGGATTAAATATAATCTGGAGATCATGTAAAATCGCTGAAAACAAGAATCTAAAATATATAAATTCCGAATGTGTTAGGTTAGGTAACCAAGATTTACTTCCTTATTCAACATTAGATATTTTAGAATGCATGAATTCGCAAAAACTTTCATTTTTACTCGCCATTATCAAAGAATTAAATAATCGTGATAATATCAAAATAGGTTTTAATGAAGCAGTGAAGATGTATTATATAATATGTGAGAATATTGAACTGAAACCTAGATCCAATTCTCAACTTTGGAATTACCTCCAGGAATTTAAGAGAGAAAACCTTATAGCAACCAAAACCATTAGTGAAAGGATAAAGGGTAGACGTACTATAATTGAAATCCCTGATTTAAGTTTACCCCATTTAGAAAGGAATACAATAGAAATATTAACCTCTAAAGGATTTAAAATATGATTGTCAATGGAATAGAAAAAAAAAATTTAATTGAAGATTTATTAGGATCACGAGCTAGAATTAAAATACTGAAGATTTTAGCCAGATATGAAGAATTGACCATTTCATTGATAATAACGAAAACTAGATTGAATTATACCTGTGTCTTGAAGCATCTAAATTTCCTTAAGATGATTAATATAATCCAAGAAAAAAAATTTGGGAGAATAAAAATCTTTAGATATAAATCAGAAAATATAAAAGCGAGAAGTCTTAAAAATTTCATAGAAATCTGGGAGGGTGATTTTTACTAAAATGATTTTTATTACACTTTTTTTAACTAGTCTCTACTTCAATATACTGTTCCTGATACTATTATATTTTGATGTAAAATATCGGAAAATTCCTAATAAGGTTTTTAAATTAGCTTTTGGATTGGGTTTTATTCTGAATATATGCGAATACATAATTTGCTCTAATAATATTATAATATTTATTTTTGGAAAATTTTTTTTTTCGTAATTGTTTTTCTTCTTTCATTTTTATTGTTTAATTTAAAAATAATAGGTGGAAGCGATGCAAAACTTATTATTTTAATATTTTTAACTCATCCTTTAAATTTAATGAAGATAAATTTTGTAACCTCATTTTTTTTATTATTTTCACTATGTTTTACTTTGATATTCATATTAAATTTTATAATAAATTCTTTCTTTAAAAACTGTAATTCATTCATTACATTTTTTAACTTAAATTTAAACTTATCTCCTTTTCAGAGATTTTATATTAGAAGTTTTTATAAATTTTTGAATTACTCAAAAATAAATGAATATAGAGAAGAGAAGATGCTTCTTAAGTCTATTCTATTAATATATAATAACAACAGAAATAAATTGCAAGTGTTAATTCAATATCGGCCTCCTCTCATTATAATAATTATCTTAACATACATTCTTACTTTTCTTATTAAAAAAGCAATTTGATTAATAATAATCGAATTAATTTTAAATTTAATAATTTTTATTAAATTATTGAATTTTAATAATTTTTTAATGTGAGAATCAAAAATGGAGATTGAAAAAACAAGAGAAACATCTTGGAAAATTCAACTAAAGAACAAAAATGATAATATTGAAATTACTTCTGTGGAGATCAGTGGTGAAGTTCGAATAATTAAATTAGCACTTTTAAATAATGATACTATTGTGAAAGTGGAGATGAATAAAGAAGAGTTTTTTAATTTTCTATCATTAATCTTAGCTTTTAAAGATGTGGTTATTGGTGAGGAATCTCTTATAATTGAGGAAGATCTGGATATAATTGATGATAATCAAGCTCTAGTTCACGAGGGGATCCTTGATATGGATGAAAATTTATTTAAATTACAAACTGATTCTAATAATAGAAATTTTGAAAATAATGATAAGGAAGAATTAAATCCTGAAGAATGGGATCCTTGGTGAAATGGTTCATTTAATTCGTTCTATTTTATATTCACAGAAATCCAAATTTAGATCTTCTAAGCAACATTGAGTTTCAGAAACATTAACTCTGTAGAGTGAAAATTCTCCAATACCGGTCAATAAACCTGTTATAAAATAACAGAAATATTTTGATTTGTTTTCTAATTCTGAAGAAACATTATGAAAAAGATTTAGGATAATTACATCCTCTGTGATTTGTTTAGTTACAAAACGTCCCCATCCATGATTGCTTAATATGTTACAGCTTTGGGCCATTAAATCTTCTATTGTTTTTGGTTTTAAATTTTCATCCCAATTTTGTATTAAAGTCCAACCTGCTTTCTTCCCTAACCAGACTAATAATGATTTTACGCCCTCTCCATAAATAGAAGATAAAATATCGATTATTTGAGGAGGAAAAAATACAAATCGTTCATTAAAGAGATAATATTTTCCTTTATTATATTTAAGGCCTTTTAATTTTAAATTCCTCATAATTATTATCAGCTTTTTTTCTTATATAATATTTTCTAACATACTATTTTCTAGCCCATTTTAATAATATAATATTTTTAAATTACTTGAAATTAGATTGTGAGCCCTTTAAATAATTTATTATAGAATTAGAGTAAGAAATGTTAGAATTTAACATTTTATTAATTGAAATCTTATTAATTTTAAGTATTTTCATTATTATTTTCATATATTCTATATTGTCCGCCGAAATGTTTACAACATTAATTTCCTTTTTAATTTTTCTAATTTTATTAATTCCTTTTTATATACTTTTAGAAAAGCTAGAAGTTTTTGTATATTTAAATAATTTAGAGACTCTACCTTTTTTCAATTTTATTTTTTTTTATTCTACACTCATAATTATTTTTATTGGATTATTTCTTGTAATTGAATCCGTTTACCTTTTTGCTATTTCTTAATAAGCAATATAATATATTATAGAAAGTTCAATGTATTAATT
>SMTZ1_10005966_pt1 | contig 12258 bp, 12 predicted proteins | sample DeeMarSWOR136_30_FD_25667 | JGI IMG/M metagenome (IMG submission 25667) | reverse complement strand
GCTTTGCCGCGGTCGTTGTCTTACCAACACCTTGCAGGCCGATCAGACTGAGCACAGTCGGACCGTCCTTTTTGAAATCAACATGGCGCGCGGTCTTACCCAGAAGCTCAACCAGTTCTTCGTACACAGCCTTGATGACCAAATCACCCGGCCTCAAGTTTTTGGACAACTCAAGCGCTCTGGTCTTTTCTCCGAGTCGATCAATGAATTCCTTCACGACCTTATAGTTTACATCGGCCTCAAGCAGAGAAATTCTGATATCCTTGTAGATGCTGTCGAGTTCCTGGTCAGTGATTCTTCCGTAACCCAGTATTCTCCGTTTAACCAGTTGGAAGCGATCAATCAGACCCTCGAACATCTGAGCTCCTCGATCGCTTTCCCATAATCATCAGTCTTGAAAATACCAGCGCCGGCAACGACAATATCGGCACCCGCCTGGCAGACCCGTAAGGCATTTGCAGCATTAATGCCGCCATCGACCTGGATCAGGCAATGAAGTTCTTTTTTCGTGATCCAATCCCGGGCCTCTGCGATCTTCCGCAAGACATCGTCAATAAACTTCTGACCGTAAAATCCCGGATTAACGGTCATAACGAGAAGATAGTCTAGCTTCTCAATATAGTCCTTAACCTCTGCCAATGGAGTTGGGGGGTTTATTGCCAAACCTGCCTTTGCCTTCCGCCCCTGGATGTATTTGATACATTCTTCGGCCTTTTCCGTCGCCTCAAGGTGAAAAGACATCCAGTCCAAACCAGCATCAATGAATTGCCTCAGGTATGTCTCTGGTTTTGTGATCATGAGGTGGGCGTCGAGTTCGACAGTGCTAACTTTATTTATCGCCTCAACCACCATCGGTCCAAACGTAATGTTGGGTACGAAAACACCATCCATTACATCTAGATGCAGCAGGTCTGCTCCGGCCTTTTCAACCTCAGCTATTTCTTTCTGGAATTCACTGAATTTTGCCGCGATGATGGATGGAGCAACTTTCACTTAATGACCATAACCGTGACAGTATCCCCACTATTCACAATGCGCCCAGGTTCCGGGTTTTGAACGATAATCGTTCCTTTCTTTCCGCTGCCCTGGACTTCCTCTATCTTACCCATAACCAAACCCATCTTCTCTAGGATCAGCTGAGCTTGACTCAACTGGACGCCAACAATATTAGGCATTTTCTTTATTATGCCTTTGCTCAAAATCAATATAACGCCGTCACCCTTTTTCACCCCGGTTTCGGCCTCGGGTGAAGTGCCAATGACTTTCCCCAGCTCAACAGAATCGGAGAAGGCTGAATCCACCTTGGCGATAACTAAACCCAATCGGCGGATTATTGACACACTTTGTTCATAGCTTATACCCATAAGGTATGGCACTTTTATTGTTTCCGGACCGAGGCTGACCGTAAGGTTAATGATTCTTCCTTTCTTCACACGGGCTTCGGGAAGAGGTTCCTGTATGATCACACTACCTTCTTTGATTATTTGATCGAATCTCCGCTCGACGACCACGCCCTCGAGCCTGGCGCCTTTCAGTTGCTCAATAGCATCATCCAGAGTCAAATCGCAAACATTGGGGACAATAACTTCCTCGCCTCTGCCGACGAGTAGCGGCATGACAAGGAAGTTCGCAATGAGTATACCAGTTACGAAGAAGGCAAGGATAATGCCTGTGTAGATAAGTGTTCTTCTCATTCAAGAACTGTCGCTACAACAACGTCGATCGCCGATCCCTTTTTCGCTTGCCTCCCAGCACCTGGGTTTTGGCGCATCACGATACCGACGTTGAATTCCGTACTTACTTCATATCTTACATTACCGACGGTAAAACCAGCATTTTCAATCATCCGTTTCGCGGATGAAAAGGACTTACCAATGAGCCTTGGTACCTCAGCGGTCTCAACGCCACGACTGAGTATTACGGTGATTGACGTTTGTGGTTTCACGCTGGTCCCGGCCTCAGGGACCGTCGAGATAATCTTGTCCTTCTCAACCTGAGCATTCTCCTCACTCTTCACTTCGCCTATCGTCAACCCCAACCCGGTAATCCGCACCGTTGCCTCACTCAAACCCAGGCCATTCAAATCTGGCATGACAACGTTACTCGACCCTTTTGAAACGAAAACTGTTATTGTTGATTTGCTTCTTACGACCGAACCGGGTAGCGGCGTCTGACGGAAGACCATATGTGCGGGCAACTCTTCGTTCTCCTCTTCACCACCCACGACGAGCAACAAGTCGCGTGATTCGGCAATAACACGCGCCTGCTCCTGGTTTGAACCGATGAGATCAGGGACAACCTTATCGGCTCCCATCCGGGCAAACGGAAGCACGAAAATGAAGAGGGCGCAGACAATAGCTGATGTGAAAAGCGAAACTATAAAAGATATCAAGAAAATCTTTGAGCCATTATAGTACATGTCTCTCCTTTCTTCCCACACTCTCCAACAGCGTAAATCTCACTCCGGAGAGGGCGGGATTTGAACCCGCGATCCACCTCTCGGCGGATACACGATTTCCAGTCGTGCTCCTTAGGCCGCTCGGACACCTCTCCATTATGCCTGTTTCAACCGGGAACGCGAGGAGGAAAACTCACTCCTTTGGACTTTTTTCTTCCTTAGTCTCGTTCTTTTCTGATTCTAGCGGTTTCTCGATTTCACTCAACCCTTTCCTGAACTCTTGTATGCCCTTGCCCAAGCCACGCGCCAGATCAGGAATTTTCTTCGCCCCAAACAGGAGCAAAGCAATGAGTAAGATCAGTAATATTTCTTGCCAACCAATATTCATTGTTACCTCTTTGTGAAATTATATCGAAATCTCTACAGATGTCAACAATAGACTAATTACACGAACCCAGCACCTGTTCTGTTCATCGTTTTGCCTTAGCGACATGTTGAAACCCGAATGAATTGGACCACTATACAGTGTAGTCATTGAGTCATTATGTCATTAGGTCATTATGGTAGTCCAGTGAGATTGCCACGCCCCGCTGCGCGGGACTCTCAATGATTGGGCGGGTGCGAATGACAGAAAGTGGAGCAGTTGTTTGATTCATCAAACGCTTCGTCTCCGTTTCACCGCTTCTCCGTGTCTCTATGTCTCTCTATCCCCCCATTTCTCAGTCATCTGGGTCAAGGGTATTGACAACGTTTTCGAAATCGGTATAATACACTCGAATCAAGGAGGTGAGGTGACTAATCTACACTTTAATTATAAAGACGTTTTCAGAGCAGGAAGACTCGGCTTCAGCGCTAAGAAAATCTGGGTTGCTTTTCTCGGTCTTCTGATTGCACATATCGGATATGGCATATTGTCATATCTAGCCTACACCGCTGGCGGCATTGAAATCGGAGAGGTATGGGAAGTATTCCGTCTAATGCCAATGTATCCAATCGGACTCCCTTGGTTTACCTGGGTAATCTGGATCATTGGATTCTTGTGGTACCTCTTTGTAGCATTGATCTTCGGTGTCGCGATATCAAAGGTAACCTACGAGCAGCTCAAGGGTGATGAGTTCTATGAAATAAAAGAAGCGATAAAATTCGCCTTGAAGAGCGGCAAATCGGCGATTCTCGCACCCGTCGTGCTCGTGCTGTTCATGGTCGCCCTGATCGTGATGGGCATCATTCTCGCCCTCATAACCTGGGTACCGTACTTCGGGCAGATGTTTTTTGCGGTCATGTCCATTCTTGCCTTCGCCGTGTGCCTTTTCATTCTATATCTGGTCATCGTCACCATCGTATCTCTGATTATTGGACCTTCTATCGTTGGAGAAACAGGTAATGATACTTTCGATACTTTATTCGAATCGTTCTCAGTGGTCAACGATCAACCATGGCGCTTCATTGTTTACGAATTCCTTTTGATAATCGTGGTTCTCATAGGTGTCGGGCTACTCGGTTTCTTCTCGGCAAAAGCAATCTTTCTTGGCCAGGATGTAATCGGGCTCATTATACCTGCTGAAAAACTGGATAATCTACTGATCAATGCTGCCTATTACGTAAAGATCACACTTCCACCGATATGTCCTGAATCTTGGCACAATCTCTTTACCGGCTACGTTGAATCAATAGGCATGCCTAATCTTCTCTATCCACCCGAATATCTGCCCGCATATGAAACCTGGGCCGGCGCCATCACCTCTTTCATACTGGGAGTAGTTTTTTACTTCATCATCCTGTTTGTGAAATCTCTGGGTATGGCGATTTTCTGGGCCGGTAACACGGTTATATTTACGGTGCTGGTGAAAAAGAAGGATGACAAGAATCTTCTCGAGATAAAAGAAGAGATTTTTGAGGAAGAGAAGAAAGAAGAAGCAAAGAAAGAAGAACCTAAGAAACCCGCACCCAAGAAAAAGCCACGACGGACAAGAAAACGAACAAAGAAATCAAAGTAAGCATAAGGACGAATTGAACTCACAGCAGGAAGGGCTTACCCCTTCCTGCTGTGCTTTTAACAACCCTTACCCGCAGTAATAAAAACCATGAAAGCCGGCTACGTTGCCATAATAGGTAAACCCAATGTCGGTAAGTCTACTCTGTTAAACCGCCTACTGGGCATGAAGATCTCGGCAGTTACACATAAAGCGCAGACAACTAGACATCGTATACTGGGAATTCTCACCCAGGGTGAATACCAAGCATGCTTCATTGACACTCCAGGCGTTATAAGCCCTGAGTATGAACTGCAAGAATTTATGATTAAGCAGATCAAAACTGCCGTCATGGATGCCGATGTCATCATTTCCATGGTCGACCCATGGTTAAAGGATGTACATTCGTATGCAGAGTACCCAAAACCGGCACAAGATGTCCCGAGCATAATAGTCATCAACAAAATCGACCTTGTATCGAAAACCGAACTACTACCTCTGATCCACGGCCTCAAGAACACAGATGCATGCGAAATCATACCGGTCTCCGCATTGAACGGTGAAGGCGTTGACGACCTTAAGCGAACAATCTTCACATACTTACCTGAAGGAGAATTCTTGTACCCGGAAGATGACGTTTCCGACGCGCCAGAACGCTTCTTTGTCGCCGATTTGATCCGGGAAAAAATCTTCGAGATATTCAAAAAAGAGATACCATATGCGAGTTGCGTACTCATCGATGATTTCAAAGAACGCGAAAAGGGCAAGGACTACATCCGCGCCATTATCTATGTCGAAAGAGAATCACAAAAGGCAATAATTATCGGAAAAAAGGGTGTGGCTTTGAAAACGGTGGGTGAAAAGGCGCGGCGCGAAATTGAAAAATTCTTGGGTAAACCGGTATTTCTGGAACTATGGGTCAAAGTCAAGGAAAAATGGAGAAGGAACAAGAAGTTTCTCAAGGAATTGGGTTACTGACCTTGTTCTCCAAAGCCTCATTAATGTTTTCTTAACGATTTTTCGGAGGAGGTTTTATGGAAATCAAGAAAGTAAAAATCGAAGTACCCGAAGGCATCAATCTCATTTGCGGACACACCCATTTCATCAAGACCGCCGAAGACCTTTACGAAGCACTGGTCAATTCTTCGACCCAGATAGAATTCGGAATCGCTTTTTGTGAAGCATCAGCTGATTGTCTGGTACGTTACGAAGGCAATGATCCGGAACTCACTGATATGGCCAAGAAATTGGCTCTGGAAGTAGGTGCCGGACACTTCTTCATGATCCTGATCAGAAACGCTTACCCGATCAATGTCCTGGGCGCAATCAAGGCATGTCCTGAGGTGGTCAACATCTTCTGCGCGACGGCGAATCCTGTCGAATTACTGCTCGTCGAGGATGCTCAAGGAAGAGGCGTGGTCGGCGTTATTGATGGATTCTCACCGAAAGGGATCGAGGTTGAACGCGCACGCAAGGAGCGTTATGCATTTCTCAGGAAAATCGGCTACAAATTATAAGCGTCCAGGTAACGTTCTCTCCGGGTATTCAGTCGTCAAAGGCTTTTGGATCGGGTGCACCTAGAATATCCAGGATGAAAGCATAATCAAAGGCAATCTCCATTAAAAAGTCATAGCGCCCAGACGACCCTCCATGTCCTGCACCCATATTAGTCTTCAGCAGTAATATGTTCTCGTCCGTTTTAAGAGCCCTCAACTTTGCGACCCATTTAGCAGGTTCCCAATAGCCTACACGCGGATCACTAAACCCAGCATGGACCAGCACAGTTGGATAATCTTGCGCCGTCACGTTATCATAGGGTGCATATGACATCATGTATTCATAGTACTTCTTTTCAAATGGGTTACCAAGTTCAGTGTATTCGACAACGGTCAAGGGTATCGACGGATCCAGCAACGTGGTGACAACATCGACAAAGGGAACATCAGCAATGACTGCTTTGAAAAGATCCGGACGCATGTTGATCACTGCTCCCATGAGCGTACCGCCGGCACTGCCACCTGATATGGCGAGCCGCTCGCTACTGGTATACAATTCGCTTATCAAATGCTCGGCGCAGGCAATGAAGTCAGTGAATGTGTTGATTTTATTCAGAAACTGCCCTTGCCGGTGCCAGTGTTTACCCATCTCACCACCGCCCCGCACGTGGGCGATGGCGTACACAAACCCCCGGTCTAGAAGACTGAGCCGGTTTGAAGAAAAATAGGGTCCGTAGCTATAACCGTATGCACCATATCCCATAAGCAGCAACGGGTTGTTACTATCCTTTGCTATTCCTTTTCTGTACACTAACGATATCGGGATCATGACGCCATCAATAGCACGTGCCCAAATCCGCTCCGAGTGATAATCAGCCGGGTCATAACCGCCTACGACGTCGTACTGCTTCTTCAATTCCCTGGCCCGCGTGACCATATGGTAATCAAAAACCGAACTCGGCGTCACTAATGATGTGTATTCGAAGCGCAAAATATCCGTAGCGAATTCCTGATTTTCTGCCTGATAGATTACATAAGTTGGTTCTGGAAACTTGATATAGTGACTCGAACTATCTTCGAGATTGATTATCCGTATTTGCTGCAAACCCTTATCCATTTCATAAAGCACTAAATAATCTTTGAAAACTTCAAGCCCATCGATCGTTATTGAATCCCGGCCAGAAATAATATTGTGCCAGTTTGTCATATCTACGCTGTCAACTGACGTCACCATCAACTTGAAGTTTTGCGCATCCCGGTTGGTTCGGATATAGAATTTGTCCCTGCGATGGTCAATATAGTACTCGACGCCTGATTCACGCGGGCTGAATAATTTGAATTCTGCAGCCGGGTCATCGGCTATAGAATAGTGAATCTCGGTAGTATTATGGCTACCCAGTATTACTAATATATATTTCTTACTTTTGGTTTTAGATACATCGATCCAGAAAGCGTCATCCTTTTCATGGTATATCAATCTGTCTTCAACTTGGCCCTCACCCAACACATGCTGGTAAACCTTATACGGACGTTTTGCTTGATCCAATACTGAATAGTAAAAGGTTTGGTTATCATTTGCCCAGGCTACTTGATAGCCAACGTTTTCTATCAGCTCTACTACGAGAGTGTCTGCCTGAAGATCCTTGATGTAGAGTGTATACCGTTCTGAGCCTGCCGTGTCGATAGAATAGGCAAGGAAACGGTGGTTCGGGCTAACCGCAAAAGCACCCAGTTCCATATACGAATGCCCGGCCGCGAGTTCATTAAGGTCTAGCAACACCTGCTCGTATCCGCCGAGACTATCTTTTTTCCGACAACGTATCGCATACTGTTTGCCTTTTTCAGTACGGGAATAATAGTAGTATTCATCAATCTTCATCGGCACCGAAGAATCGGTCTCCTTGATACGCGCCAACATTTCTTCATATAGTATACCCTGCAAAACCTCGGTGTGTTTCATCACCGCGTCCGTGTATGCGTTTTCCGCCTCGAGGTAATCAATCACTTCAGGATTTTTGTTGTCCCTGAGCCAGTAGTAATCATCAACGCGGATGTCACCATGTACTGTATCTACCCTTGGAATGATTCGGGCAAGCGGCGGAGAAATACTCGCACCTTCAGCCGGTTCGCTGAAGACGGGCGAATTCAGGAAAAATACTGCAGCGAGGACCGCGATCATTTTATGCATCGTGTTTATCCATGGCCGAGCACAACTTACGAACGAATTGCAGATTCAGGTGATGAGAAGTATTCTTACCCCGTATTCTACCATAGATTGGTTTCTTCAAGACATACAAGTCACCGAGCAGATCCAATATTTTATGTCTCACTGGTTCATCAGCAAAACGGAGTGGTGTCGCCGAGTACGTCATTTTTCCTGTGATGCCGATACCATAGGCCGGAATTTCCTTCAAGCGCGGATCATTCTCGTCAGTAAAAACAAATGTCCTTGCGGCCGCGATTTCTTTCCCGTAGTTGGCCGCATCGATCTTGAGGGTAATATTCTGGTTGCCAACATATGCATGCGTCAACGACATTTCAATATACAATTCATCAGTTTCCAGCGGTGAATAGAGAATCGAACTACTTCCTTCATTAACCAGAATGCGTTTCGTCAGCTTGATACCAGAACGAGGATTATTCGGCAATCCTTTTAATACACTCACAAACTCCTGACTTGAACCGTCAAAAAAAGGTATCTCATCCCCAAAAAGGTCGATGCGAACATTGAAGAGATTCAATGCGTACAGAGCCGAAAAGAGGTGTTCGACAACTCGCACACAGTGCTGGCCACCCACCGAAACCACATGATTATCGACCTTGATATTGTCGACACCATAGTCAATATTCACTTCCTGCCGGGAACCGTCGTGAAGACAAAGGGCAAATTCATCAGCATCCCTTATTTCTAAACGGCTTTCGCCACTGCTCAAGCAATTTCCCTGTAACCGGATTACGCTCATCGTTCGACTTTACTTCTTCCGTACAAACGTGCAATGGCTCTCAGCACGACACTGTGTTCACGCGCTGGCGTCCCTGAGTACTTTCGGCCTTTTTTGAGCGACTTGAAAACCCCGCTTTTCGCGTACACTATCACATCGTCCTCGATCTGAAGATGATCGCTGATTCCTACTTGCCCACAAAGGATGACGTTGTTACCGAGCCGAGAAGAACCAGCAATGCCTGATTGGCCCATGATAATACAGTTCTTACCGATTGTTACATTATGTCCGATATGGACCTGATTGTCGACTTTCGTGCCTTCGCCGATGACTGTGTGACCTATCGTGCCGCAATCTACCGTGACATTGCTGCCCAGTTCAACGTAACTCTCGATGATTACGCCTCCGATGTGCCTGATCTTCTCATATTTTTCATGCCTGACATAACCAAATCCCTCTTTACCAATTACCGAGTTTGGACCGATGATCACAAAATTGCCAATCCCCGTGAGGGTATATATTACAACATTGGAATGGATATGGCAATTATCACCGATCACTACGTTTTCATCAATGTAACAGTGCGCACCGATAAATACATTCTTGCCTATGACCGCATGTTTCCTTATCACGGCGAAAGGCTCAACCGTGCAAGATTTGGACAGTTGCACACCTTCTTCAATGTCTGATTTTGGAGATACACCCCTGGGTTTCTCCGGCCTGGTCAGCGCCTTCAGGAGAAGGAACATTGCCTCCCTGGTATCATTAACGATGATTCCGTTCTTTCCCTCTATTTTTTCGCTGCCTATAATGGCGCCTGCTTTTGTTTGAACCGAAATGTCCCACAAAAATGCTAAATCGTGTTCCTGTGCTTCTTCAGGAGACAACACTCCTTTTATCTCCATATTCGGGTCACCATATACAACACCGGCAACTATACTGCCAACCTCCTTCAGTTTCACGGCTTATCCTAATCATAATGAACTCGTATGTCAAGGAAATGGAACGGGACAGGCACCTTACAGAGCCAGTCCCTTGACACTACGCTTATTATTCGTAAGATAGTAATGTGATTGAAGCATATGAGTTTGGTGACATAAAGATATCGGGTAAGAATTATCATAATGATGTTATTGTATACCCAGATCACATCAACTCGGAATGGTGGAGAAAACAAGGGCACTCATTGGATATCGAGGATATCCAGGAGGTAATCGACGCAAAACCTGACGTCATAATCGTCGGTACTGGCCAGCCAGGAATGATGCGGGTGCCCGATAAAGTATTGGCAAGAATAAAACAGCTGAAAATTGTGGCAATAGTCATGCCAACTGAACAAGCATGCAAGGAATTTAATCGAATAGCATCTGAGAAAAAAGTCATCGCATGTTTACACCTCACATGCTAAAGAAATTTCTCATAAGAATCATTTTTACAGGAGTATTACTTATGGCACAGAATTGTGAAGGCAAAGAATACCGTGCATCAAAGCATGCCGGCACGTGGTATCCGGGAACTGAGGAGGAACTCAGTCAGATGATCATGACCTACCTGAAAGAAGCCCGGACCAAGGTACCGGGTGAGGTCTTAGGACTGGTGTCACCGCACGCCGGATATATTTATTCGGGGCCAGTGGCCGCATTCGCCTATAAGCAAGTAGAGGGCAAGAAGTTTGACAATGTGATAGTGATCGGCCCCAGCCACCGCCATGGTTTCTACGGTGCATCGGTTGATATGATGGCCGGTCGCACGACGCCATTAGGCACCATTGATTTTGACCTCGAACTCGTGCAGAAACTCATGAAGGAAAACAAGAATATCATCTACGAACCAGCCGCCCACGCGGCGGAACATTCGGTCGAGATACAAATGCCTTTCCTGCAAACCGTTCTCGAAGGATTCAAGGCCGTAGAAATTGTGATGGGCACACAGGATTATAAAACCTGCGAATTATTAAGTCAGGCAATCATCAAGGCAACCCAAGGCAGGAAGACTCTGGTTGTCGCTAGTTCTGATCTATCCCATTACCATGCCCAAAAGGAAGCCGAGGGATTGGACAACCTGGTGGTCGAAGCAGTAGCAAAATACGATCCCGATCTTCTGTACAACCGGTTTAAAACTGATAGCTGTGAGGCATGCGGCGCCGGACCAATCATCACGGCAATGCTTGTTGCCCGGAAAATGGGTGCAACAAGATCCAAGCCGCTTCATTACGCCACGAGTGGCGATATCACGGGCGACCATTCACAGGTTGTCGGCTACATGGCTGCAGCATTCTATAAAGAAGAGGAAGTGAAAGTTGGCGTTGACCTTGGTTTCAACGATACGGAAAAGGCAAAACTTAAAGAGATTGCGCGCACATCCATCGAGGCCGCAGTGAAAGGCAAGAAACCATCTGAACCCGATGGCCTTACTAAAAAACTCAAAGAACCCTATGGCATTTTCGTCACCATAAACAAACACGGTAATCTACGGGGTTGTATTGGCCGGATAATTGGCGATCAGCCACTATATCTGTCCTGTCAACAAATGGCGCGTGCGGCCGCACTTGAAGATCCACGCTTTCCTCCAATCATTCAAGATGAGTTAAAGGATCTGGAAATCGAAATATCAATTTTAACACCACTGCAGAGGCTGGCAAAGAAAGATGACATAATCATCGGCCGTGACGGTCTCTTGATCCGTAAAGGTATGTACAGCGGTCTGCTTTTGCCTCAGGTCGCCTCTGAGTACGGTTGGGACGTTGACGAGTTTCTCGCGCAAACATGCCATAAAGCAGGATTACCCGCTGACTCCCTAAAATCAAAAGACATCGAAATCTACCGCTTCTCAGCCGAAGTCTTTTAACACTGAATGCTGAATGACACAGTGACACAATGACTTAATGACATAATGACAAAATTGCAGAGTTACTTGATTACACAATTACATAATAGCACTCTCAGTTTCGAATTTCGATATCAGGATTTCAAAATGCGTATTCCTATTGACCCAGAGGTATCATGAAGAAAGACAAAATTTACATCGATCCCTTTGCTGAGATGGGTTACGCAAAGATCGATTTGCATCGGGCAAAGAGGAAAGGCTTTCCCGAAGTTGTCTTTTGCGAAGGGAAAACAAAAACACAAATCCTGGCGATCACCGCGAAAATATGCAAGGCAAACGATATCGTGCTCCTGACTCGGGTAAGCAAAGTGGTCGGAGCGGCACTAAAAAAGAAATACCCTAAAGGCAAATACCATTCCGATGCACGGGTGTTCCACGTGGGCGCGGCGCGAAAGAAAAAGGGTCTGATTTCAATCTTAACTGGCGGCACGGCGGACATTCCGGTTGCCGAGGAAGCGGCAGTAACAGCCGAAGTCATGGGTAGTCAAGTTCAGCGTATCTATGATGTAGGCGTCGCCGGCGTGCATCGCCTCATCGCATTTCGCACACAAATCGAAGAATCA
>SMTZ1_10014298_pt1 | contig 12260 bp, 6 predicted proteins | sample DeeMarSWOR136_30_FD_25667 | JGI IMG/M metagenome (IMG submission 25667) | reverse complement strand
GTGAAAGTGATCCTCTGAGCGGGGTGGCCAACCTCTTTGACATTGGCCTCGTCTTTATCGTCGGGCTCATCGTTACGCTTTTCACGGCCTATCACCTCCAGGATCTGTTCAGCGAGAAATCGGAGATCACAATCGTGAAAAAGAGTAAGGATCAAGAGATGGAGATCATTACCAAGAAAGGGAAAAAGATCAAGGCCTTAAAACTCACAGAAGAAAAGGCCCACGGCAGGGGAGTTAGACTGGGAGTGGCATATAAGTTAGAGGATGGGAGCATGGTATATGTGCCTGACTGACCACCGTACGCGGCAAAAACAATTGTACTAGTAAACTAGGAGAGGGATGGCGAAGAAAAAGTTATACTTCCTTTTTACCGTACTCGCCTCTCACCTCTTGATAGTCCTCTGGGGCGCATCGTATGGGTTCCCCTATCCCATAAGATTTACTGATGCCCAGGGCAAGAGTATTACTATCAAAAACAGGCCATTGCGGACTGTATCCCTGGTGCCGTCCGTCACCGAGATCATCCTGAGACTAGGGGCAGGAGATGCGCTCAAAGCCACCACCTATCACTGCACCTACCCCCCGGAGATATCTCGGAAGCAGATCATCGGCGGCTTCTACTCCCCATCCCCTGAGGCCATTGAGTCGATAAGGCCTGATGTGATCTTCCTATCCGATCATCACAATAAGGTAAGACAAGAATTTGGTCATGGAAGATGTCAACTTATCAACCTTAAGGCAAATTCAGTTGAGGATATTTACAGAAATATCGATCTGGTGGGGAAGATCTTCGATAGGGAAGAGGAGGCCAGAGGGCTCATCGGCAAGCTGAAGAAAGAGCTTGAAATCATTGCCCGAAAAGTTGCCAAGATACCAGAATCCAAGCGAAAAAGGGTTATCAGGCTCATGGGCCGTGCTCGAGTTATGACCCCCGGGGATGATTCCTTTCAAAACGAGTTTATCAGGCTTGCCGGCGGAATCCCTCCTGAGCTCCATAAGAACGGAGCTATTGTGGCTATCACCAAAGAGGAGTGGGTAGCCTTTAACCCCCAGGTCATCTATGGTTGCGGTGGGGACTGTGAAACCGCAAAACGGTTTTTCAGCTTGCCTGGATGGAGGGATGTGGAGGCCGTGAAAAACGGCGCTATATTCTACTTCCCCTGTGATCTGACCTGCAGGCCATCTACCAATGCGAGTTCTTTCGTATCCTGGCTCTCAGCCAGGATCTATGAAGATGAGTTTGCGAGGAAAGACAATCAGGTCCTTGAAGACCGGGTATTCAAATCACGCAATCTTGCTATAAATCTGGACTACGTGAGGAATGTCAGGATCATATACAGCAACATCCATGATTTCCCAAACAAGACCCTGATCATCGATTTTAAGGAGCCATTATCCGTTGTCTCCACCCTCGAGGGGCAGCGGAAAGGGATAACATCCGTTGGAAATCATTATTCCTCCCCACCCTGCTGGGCGATCACCCACAAACTCGGCTTGAAGGAGACAAGGGCTCGAGTATATGGGGCCATTGGTAAATCAGAGGATACCGCCAGCTTTCTCTTTACCGGCGCTGACATGGACAACGTCGCGATCAAGTGCAAGCGGTTTAAGGAGATGGCAGTCTATACAGTCGTAACAGCCGGGGTTAAAACGAATGCGGTCAGGATGTCTAAGGACGAGGGGAGCTTCTACGAGCCCGGAACCATCAATATCATTCTCTTGCCCAATATGGGGCTCTCACCACGTGCCATGACCAGGGCCATTATCAGCGCCACCGAGGCCAAGACAGCCGCCCTCATGGATATGGATGTCAGGAGCAGCGAGAGTCCACGATTTCATCAAGCCACGGGAACGGGAACGGATAATATGATCGTAGTTGAAGGAATTGGCAGGCAAATCGATAATGTCGGCGGTCATTCAAAGATGGGAGAACTGATTTCCAGGGCAGTTTATGACGCTGTTCAAGAGGCTGTGTACAAGCAAAACGGCATCGTTGCCCACCGCAATATCTTCCAACGTCTTACCGAGAGAAAGATTGACCTCTTTGGACTCATCTCCGCGGACGAATGCGAGTTATGCGTTGAGAAGAGCGATCTGCTTGACGCACTTGAAAAGACCCTTCTCCAGCCCCGTTATGCTGCCTTTATCACCACCTCCCTTGCAGTCAGCGACAGTTATGAAAGCAGGCTGACCAGGGATCTTACTAGCTATAGTCTGTGGTGTAAGGAGATTGCCGAGGAGATCGCGGGCAGGAAGATAGAGGACATGCTCGATCTCATTGGCTCTAACGGTCTACCTGTTGTACAGAGGATGGCGCTTAACTCCCTGATTAACGGCGTGTACTTCAGGATGAAAGGGATTCCGTGAAAAGATTCTCTATTGCCATAGTGGTCTTTCTCTATTTCCTGGTCCCCTCAACCACCCGCGCAGAACGTGTATCCCTTCTGGTGATCGATGCAGAGAGCTGTCTTGTTAATGAGGCTGTCAAAGGGCTCAAGCTACCCGAGGGAATCCAAGTACGGTTCTTCACCTATACTGATATGATGCAAGACCAATCGGCAGGCGATTTCATTGCTACATCGGAAGTCATCGTCGTTGATGCCATGATGAGTGAGCTGGGCGAGTGGGTGATAGAGAATACGGATATACGAAAAAAACGCGTATATGCACTGCGAAGCTCGCGAGATGATGAAGGGCTTAAAAGGGAGGGCTTTGTCTTTGATCCCCACATTCAGGAATATTTCAGCCACCCATCTGTACCCAATATCCAGAACCTGATCTACCGTGTTATTCATCAGGAGCTTGACCCCTCCATTGCCTATGAGGAGGTTGCAAAACTCCCTGATCTGGGCATCTACCATAGCGATGCAGAGACGATCTTCACCAGCTACGGAGAATACCTCAACTGGTATAAGGGCAGGAGACGATATACGGAGGGTGCGCCCTGGATAGGGATGATGCTCTTTAAATCCTCCATCGTCGAGGGACAGGTAGGGGCCCTCGATTATCTTATCGAGAGGTTTGAGGAGGAGGGGTTCAACGTGCTTCCTTGCTTTGGCCTTGGCCTTGATGTCCTTACCTCCCTTTTGATGGATAAAGATCGCCATGCGAGGGTCGATCTGGTTTTGGCATTCTCGCTCAAGTTCTACTCAGCGATCAACGATCAGATACAAGGCGCCCTCGCTGAGCTCAACGTGCCCATTATCAACGCGATTAACCTTCACTCAATACCAATCGATGAATGGAGAGATGATCCAGTCGGTATACCCCCCATGGATGTGGTCTGGTGCATAGCCAATCCTGAGATATCAGGCCTTATAGAACCCACCCCGCTCACCGGCAAGGTGGAACTGTTTGATAAACAGTCCGCCAAAGCCCTTTTTATACACAGCCCGATCAAGGAGACCATTGAGCTGCTCATACCCAGAATGAAGATGTGGATCAGGCTAAAAGAGAAAAAGAACGAGGAAAAACGGGTGGCGATTCTTTATTACAACCACGCCCAGGGGAAGCAGAATATCGGAGCAACCGGCTTGAATGTGTTCAGGAGCCTCGAGCGAATCCTCCGTCGCATGCAAGAGGAAGGCTATCAGCTCGAGGTAGACGAGCGAATCACCGAGAACTCCATCAAAGACATGATCCTCAAATACGGAAGAAATATCGGCAGCTGGGCGCGGGGGGAGCTGGACCGCATGCTCAAGGAGGAAAAGCTGGTCCGCCTGCCAGTTTCAACCTACCGGAAATGGTTTGATACGCTCCCGGAAAGGTTTAAGGAGAATGTGCTAAGACAATGGGGCACAGCGGAAGACTCGACGATCATGATCAAGGACGGGCAATTCATCATACCTGCTGTCATCCTCGGGAATGTGCTCGTCATGCCCGAACCCGCCCGGGGCTGGGGAGATGATGCCATGAAGCTCTACCACGATCCCACCCTTTATCCCCATCACCAGTACATTGCCGCCTATCTATGGCTCAAGTATGTGTTTAGGGCCGATGCCATGATCCATCTCGGGACCCATGCTACCTACGAATGGCTTCCCGGCAAACAGGCAGGCCTTTCACCCTCCTGCCCACCCGATGTCCTGATCACTGACATCCCCAACATCTATCCCTACATCGTCGATGACGTGGGAGAGGGTATCCAGGCAAAGAGAAGAGGCAGGGGGGTCATTGTTGATTACCTCACACCGCCGGTCAAAGAGGCCGGATTATACCACGAATACAGCAGGCTGTACGATATGATCAATAGCTACAACCGGTCTATTGCAATGGGAAGCCAAACAGCCGCTGGCAAGCTTGAGAAGATCAAAGAAGTGATCAGCAAGACCGGTCTGGCAGGGGATCTCAACGTGACGGATCTTGATGAGGACGCCCTGGAGAGACTTGAACATTATCTTCTCGAAATACGGGAAAACTTCATGCCCTACGGCCTTCACACATTCGGACAATCACCCGATGGGGAGGCCTTGCATGATACCATCAAGGCCATTGTCAAAAGCAATAGGCGTGCAGAAGAAGGGAAGATCAAGGAATGGCTCATCGATTCCGGCCCACGGGAGATAGATCACCTGATTAAGGGTCTTGCGGGCGGATATATCCCCTCAGGGGAGGGGAATGACCCCGTCAGAAACCTGAGCGCTATCCCGACTGGAAAGAACTTCTATGGATTTAACCCCCAAAAGATCCCATCCCGGACGGCCTGGGAATTGGGCAGAAGGGCCGCCGAACAGATTATCGAGAAGAGTCTAAGGGAGAAGGGGCGTTATCCTGATAAGGTAGCTGTTGTCCTGTGGGCCACAGAGACAATCCGCAATGAAGGGATAAACGAGAGCACGATCCTCTATCTCATGGGATTGAGGCCTCTATGGGATAAGACCGATCGTGTCACGGGGATTGAAGTGATCCCGGGCAAAGAGTTAAATCGCCCCAGGATCGACGTCCTGGTTAATCCATCGGGGCTCTATCGAGACCTCTTTCCGAACTTCATCCTCTTTCTGGACAAGGCAATTCAGAAGGCCGCCCTCCAGACCGATATCGAGAATCTGATCAGCAAACACAATACTGAGATCGTGGACCGGCTCGTCAAAGGGGGCATGGCCGAAGAGGAGGCAGCATTGCTTTCCAAAATCCGCATCTTCACAGAAAAGCCGGGCAGCTATGGAACCGGAGTCTCCGAGATGACCGAAAACTCCGGCGTTTGGGAGTCCGACGATGAAGTCGCCAGGGTCTACGAAAATAAGGTGGGCTATGCCTTCGGCCTGGGCAAATGGGGGGAAGAGGCAAAAGAAGTATTCAAGGAAAACCTCAAAAGGACCGATGTGGCCATCCATTCCATATCCTCCAACATCTTTGGAACCATGGATAACGACGACATGTTTGGGGAATTGGGCGGGCTTTCCCTGGCCATCAAAAAGGAGAGCGGGGAATCCCCTGATACCCTGATTGCCATGCAGAGGATACCTGGTCAAGTAGGGGTGGAAGATGCGGCAAAGACTATCGGCAGAGAGATGAGATCCCGCTATCTTAATCCCAAGTGGGTTGAGGGCATGAAAAAGGAGGATTATGCCGGTGCCCGTGAAATGTCCTCCTTCGTGGAATACATGTGGGGCTGGCAGGTGACCGTGCCCTCAACCATTGACAAGGCCAAATGGGACCAGACATACGAGGTCTATGTTGAGGACAAATACGGCCTTGAACTCAAGGAATTCTTCAAGGGAGTCAACCCCTGGGCCCATCAGTCCATCACGGCCCGCATGCTTGAGGCTATCCGCAAGGACTACTTCAAGGCCGATGATGAGGTAAGAAATAAGCTGGCAGTTGAATACGCGAGGAGTGTTGTTGAAGATGGGCCAGATTGCTGCGAGCACACGTGCAATAACCCCTTGCTCAACCAGATGGTGGTCAAGATCATATCCCTGCCCGGGGTTATGCCACCTGAGATGGTGGAAAAGTTTCAGCAGGCTCTCGAACAGGCCCTGCGCAAGGCCCTGGCCGAACAGGTCAAGGAGAGGCTTGATTTGCAGAAAAAGCTAAACAAGGCCTGGGAAACCATCGAGGGTTATAAGATGGAGGAGATGAGGCCTAAAACTGAGACTGAGGCGGGTAGATCCCCCGCTGCAATTGAGTGGCTCGCATCGCTGTTTGTCATCTTGATCATAGGACTGGCTATTTACGGAGCGAAGAGAAACGCGGGTTAGAACGATACAATAACGCACCTTCGATCGTTCGAGCCAATAAAATAGGAGGGGTTCAGGCAGAACGCCTGAACCCCTCTCTCGCAAACAAAGCTAACTCAGCGAGTCAATGATCACGGGATGATCGCGATCGCGCCGCCTGGGCCACCGCTGGTCCCCGCGGTCTTCACGGGTATGAAGATGAAATACGCGCCCGTGGTCGGGAGCTGATCCAGGTTCATCAGCTGCTCGACATAGACCATACCCTTTCCGAGGCCAGCGACGTGGGTATTCCTGATCACCTGCCACGGCCCCATGCTCGGGATATCGCCTGCCAAGCATTTGACACCCTTGTCGCCGAGATACGCAGCGGTCTCAGGTGCAGGGCTCTACGGTGCCGAGCGCTATTGAAATCATACTTATGGTCACAGCTGTAGATGCAGTCAACGCTGTCACCTATTTTGATAATTACGCTATGGTGCCTTCCTCGCAAAGCCACTACCTAGCCAAGATTCCTCGCATAAGTCGATTATAAAAGGTTTGACAACCCAAAAGACTATTTGTTAGTGAAGATGAGGTCATTTTGTCTTAGTTACCGGTCTACTATAGGCCGATTGGGAAGGCGAGCCAGGGGAGTTGGGAAAGCTGGGAGATCCCGTCTGAAGAACCTCCTGTGTTCTTAGTCCACAGAACGCCCGCGATGTCAACACCGATGGCGGGTTTTTTGTGCTCCAAGGAATTGAGGGATATCGCTGATTTGCTAACCGAAGGAGTGCTAGGGGCACAAGAAGCCATTGAGTTTTGAAAGGCGGTGGAGATTGTCCAGATTTGTAGCAGTCGTGATTATAGGGATCATCCTGTTTCCCGCCATCTTAAGACCAGAGGAAGACACGGAGAGGATAGTAATTACCGCCGAGGATATCGAGAAGATGAATGTCAGGACAATAGTGGAGGTGCTAAATCACATCCCTGGAGTAAATGCGACTGAATCATCGGTTAGCCTTCGTGGTTCCTATATGGTTCGTGTCTTACTTGACGGTCGGCCTATCAATGATCCGTTAGCAAGCCATCCATCAATCAGGTGGGATGCAGTTACCCTGAGTAACATTGAGAAGATCGAGATCTTTAAAGGCGGGGGTGCAGTTGTCTTTGGAGATGACACCAGCGGCGGGGTAATTAGCATAAAGACAAGGGAAGTTAGGGGCTCTTTCGGTAATATTGAAATGTTCGGGGGCAATCTCGACACTCAAAGCTACACAGTGAATTACCATCAGGATATAGCAAGGCCTCTGGGGATCGGCCTTTCCGCTACTTGGTATAAGACCGATGGCTTCAGAATAAATGACGATAGGGATAAGAAGACAATAGGTGCAAAGGTTGGTTATGAAGTAAGCTCTGAGTACAACCTTGATCTATCAGTTGATTATTTTGAGGAAGATAGCGGGTCTCCTGGTTTGCCAGACTTTCCTACTCCAAAGGCCAGGAGTAAATATAGTACCTTTGGTTCCTCGCTCCTTTGTAAGATGGGGCCGCTACGATCGGGAACCCATTTCGGCCGATTTGAAAACGAACACAGGCCGATTTGAAAACGAACACAGAAATCCGGAGAGGGCCTTAGAAACCCTTCTCGAGAGCTGGTCCCTTAAACAGGATTTGAAATCACCAATTCCAATCGGAAGATATGGGTCGCTTGACACAGGGCTGGACCTTGAGATTGCCCGGGTCAGTGGGAACAAGGTCAAATCCGAGCAGGAGGAACAATACGGCCTCTATGCCTCAAAGGAAACCCCACTTGGAGATCCGTCCATAAAGTTGCGTCTCGGGCTGAGGTGGAATGTTTACTCCGAGTATGACCCGGTGGTGAACCCTGAAGTTGGGCTTGCATATGATTGGGCGAACTTCAGCCTTCTGCTTGCAGGGATCAAGACGAATAACACTCCCACGTTCCTCCAGCGATACTACGAGAGCAGCACCACCATACCAAATCCGGATTTGGGTATGGAAAAGGCTATGAACTACAGCCTATCATTATCGTATCACCCGAAGAAACCAATTGAGGGGACCATTACGCTCTTTTTCAACACAGTAAGGGACCGTATAACCTATGTTCGCATGGATGGCGGTATTGGACGTTATGAGAACATCGGAGAAGCGACGCTCAAGGGAATCGAGTATTCCATGAAATGGAAACCTCATGATTCCTTGGTTGTGAGGCCCTACTATGACTACCTATCAGCCAGGGATGAGCTCACTGACAACTGGCTGCCCGGCAAACCAGAGCATAGACTAAGGCTCGATCTTCAATATAAGCCGGTTCAGGACTTGACCTTGGCCCTGGACACTGAATATGTCTCCAGACAATACACCCGTTCAGATAATACTGAATCAGTCCCAGGATACTTTGTAGCTGACTTGAGGGCGGATTACTACCTGGAAAAGGTAAGATTATTCGGAAAGGTAGAAAACCTGTTTGATAGGGACTATTTAGACGGGCACGGTTATCCCGCTCCACCGCGAACGTTGAGCATGGGGGTGAACTACGAGTTTTAGTGAAGTTCAACAGGGTGGTGAAAGGTTGGAGATAAGGATACAGCGTGAGGAGCTGATTTCCTTCCCTGTGAGGGTATATTTTGATATAATTTAAATTTTGGCTGAACAAAACCCCCGACCTCGTAAGGGCAGAGGCACGACTAAGCTTTAAACAGTGGAAGTGGTTTAGGATGAAAAACTTGATGGTTGTGTCTGTAATGCTCCTGTTATTGATCCCGCCTGTATTGGGTCAGGCGGAAGGGGAGAAGGAGGAAATAGTAACGTTGGAAGAGGTCGTTGTTACGGCCACGCACAAAATGAAGGTGCTTGATACGCCAGCAAGCATTGCCATTGTGACCGCCGAAGAACTTGAAAGAATGGGTGCGAAAAACATTGCCGAAGCCCTCAAAAAGATCCCCGGCGTTATAGATACATCCGCCGATAACGAATCAGTGGCCATACGAGGGACACAGAGTTCCATGGCTGGTGGGCCTGTAATACTTATTGACGGGGTCCCGCAGAAGATAGGGGATTTCAGATATGACCAGTTCGATTTTATTCCCGTCTCCTTGATAGAACGGGTTGAGGTCTTACGCTCCGCTGGTATCGCCTATGGGCCAGGTTCTGCAAGAGGCGTAATCAATGTGATTACTAAAAAGGCGACCAGGGAGAGGCCCTTCAACTTCAAAGCAGCGGGATCTTACGGTTCATGGAATACCCACAACGAATATGCGGGCCTCCATGGAGGAGTGAACGAGTGGGATTATTTCTTGAATGCCGCAAACTACAGTACCGACGGGTATGAGGATGAAGAGCAGGACCGCTCATCAGCTCTTTTGAAATTGGGCTATAACCTGTCAGAACAAACCCGTATTGGTTTGAGCAGCAGTCTGACAAAAAACGAACATCTCACTGCATATGGATTGTGGAAAAAGAAGTGGCATCTGGAGCATTACCGGCGGGACCTCCATTTCCCCAAGAGCGAAACTGATCCAACGCTGGTGTGGCACAATGAAGAGCTACAGGATGTCTTAAATGCCGCCCTTGAGTTCTCGAAAAAAAGTGAAAGGCTGTTTGTAGATTCAGCGGCCTCCTGGACTGGTTACGAAGAAGAATACAAAGATATGCATACCCAATTTACAAACCCCAGCAGCGTCTATTTCGATGACAAGGCGCAGGATACGTACACCTTTACCCTTTCCGGAGGCTATAAGCTCGATTTTGCAACGGTCAGCTACATCCCTTCTATTGGCCTTCGCTTTGAAGATATCAATTTTGACCAGAGCCGATCTTATCCTTACGATCCCGGCAAAAGTACTGCCAGATATGACTTTGATATTGATGAGCGCCAATACGGGCTGTTCTGGGATAATGACCTCTTTTTTGGGGAAAATTGGGGGCTAAAGATCGGTGCCCGGATGGATAAGGCCGAAGTCAGATTTGAAGACAGGGTACCGACCATTGTAGAGCAGGAAGAGACCATGTGGAGCTGGTCTATAGCACCATCTTACCACTTCAGCGGCACGGCAAATGTGTATGCCTCTGTTGGGAGAAATTTCTGGTTCCCCACACCGCGGTATTACGCATGGGCGGCGGAAAGAGGCGGTAATTTAAACCGACCGGAGGATCTGAAGCCTGAAGAGTCCTTGACCTATGAAATAGGGTACAAGCATTTGATTCACAAGGCATTCAACATAAATCTGACGGGATTTTTCACAGAATATGATGATAAGTTCGACAGTCTCTATGAAGACGGCGACTGGATGGGGATGAAAAATGTAGGTGAGGCGGAGACGAAGGGTATTGAACTGGAGGTCGATGGACGTCCATCCCAGTTTTTTGGCTATCGTCTTGCAGGGAACTATCTCAAAGCTGAATGGACCGAAGGCGAGGTGCGTGTTTATGAACATCCGACAAACATCACGGCTACACGTGATCTGGAGGAATATGATATCCTGAGAATTCCCAAATACACCTATGTAGTCGGGTTCGATTTTTATGCCCTAGAAGGCCTTAGATGCAGTATCGATATAAATGGGTACGGCTCTTGCTATGTGGATTATTTGAACCGCATAACATATGGAGCAAAGACCACAGCCGATGCCCATCTATCTTATGGCATGAAAAATTGGAAATGCTGGCTCCTTTGTAAGAATATCTTGGATGAAGAGATCGAAAGGCCTATCAACCCAACAGGTAAACTCACTGGACCCAACGGCGAGTACGACAATGCCTATTATGTCCAGGACGGAAGATACCTGGAGGCAGGCTTAAGCTATCATTTTTAGATTTCTTGGTGCCGAACAGGCGATCAGGGGGCAACTTCCGCTATTCTGAATAGAGTTTATCCTCATGGAGCTTAAAGCACTATTCACCGGTATCATCTTTGCACTGGCACTCTTCGCAGTAAAGAATGGCGTCGGTCTCCACTATTTTCTCGTACAGAAAAGGGACCCAAAGGCCAGGCTCTTTTTTCTCTCGCTCTACAGCCTCCTTTATCTCTTTTTGTTTATGTTCTGCTCCCATCTCCTGCAAAAGGGCACTATCACCCCTTATCTCGAGGCCACCCAAAGGTTTTTCAAATCGGGCTTGTTCTTACACGCCTTGATGGCAGGAGGTCTTGCTGTCTGGGGAACAGGATTGCTGAAGAAAGGGGATGGATTGAACAAGGGACGCTATGGCTGGTTGGCCCTGGCCATCCCCTGCCCTGTCTCTATGGCGCTCATACTTCTCATGGCGGCGCTTCTCACTTCCTACTTCCCCGATGCAGGTCATATGCCCGTAGTGTGGGGTTACGTGGTATTTATGGGTATCGTGCTTGTCACAGTGATCCACATGAAACTGGGGGGTCACAGATCCGGTTCCACTCCTGAACTAACCGTGGGAGCTGCTCTGCTCATTGCAGCGCTCTATTTCCTCTTGTCGGTCCTCGTTATCCCGCACTTCAGGGATATTGACAAGATTTACAGGATTGCGACCTACGAAGGTGAAAAGCAGACAACTAACCTAAGGGATTTGTTCTTTCTTTATTCAACGATGGCCGCTTTTTTCACAGGTGGTTTTCTTATTATGGCGAAAAAACTCAAGGAGAAAAAGAGATGCACATAGGCGCCTTACTGAAATCATTTATCTATATTATTGCCTCCTCCCTTCTTTATCCGGTCCTGTTTTTGCTGGTGGTCTTAACCGGGTGGATGCTCCTCTACGCGGGGTCGTTTTTTGCTGAATGGCTAGAGCGGATAAGGCTAGCCAGGTATTCCCCGGAGGAACTTCCTCAAATCATCAGGGAATGGAAGGACCCCCGTGTTTTTCCCCATCGGATTAGGCACTATATTGAGAACATGCGCCGCGTAGTCGATAATGGATGCGAATCGTCTGTTTTGGAAATTGAGAACATCCTCCAAGAAAAGACCCTGGGCCTCTGGAAATCCCTCGATCGAATCAGGATGATTGTCAGGGTGGGACCCGGTCTGGGATTGATCGGCACACTGATTCCCATGGGAACGGGCCTGGCAGCATTGGGACAGGGTGACATGACCAAGCTATCTTCAGACC
>SMTZ1_10006199_pt1 | contig 12261 bp, 9 predicted proteins | sample DeeMarSWOR136_30_FD_25667 | JGI IMG/M metagenome (IMG submission 25667) | reverse complement strand
TGACCACTCACTAAAAGCACCATTAGAATTCATTGCTCTCGCTTTAATTGTATAGACTCCTTTCTTAATCCAGCTGTGTTTTACTGTAACATTTGTACCAGATGGGTACCCTCCAGTTTCAGTTATTGTGCCATCGTCCCAATCTATGAAGCACATGACGTCATTTTCATTAGGGTCGGTTAAAACAAAGGTATATTCTAACTCTATTCCAATCCCTCCACCTGTTGGACCATCAATGATGGGGGGATTAGGTGCTGTACTATTACGAGTCAAGATAAAATCATGAGTAGTGTTTTCAGCAATGCTTAGTAATAACCATTCTGTTTTGTACCCCTTCTTAGAGCATGTAGCATTCTTCATGCAGTAGCATATCGGAATATTGGTAACATGATAGAAACCTGTGGAATCACTATAATCTTCTTCGTATGTTCCATGGAAATGTACCCTTACTAATGCTCCTTCTATAGGATTCTCATGTGTATCATTAACATAACCCAATAAGCTCCCATAAAAGTCAAAAGTGATATATGTAGTTGTATCTGCACCAATAGTTGGGGAAATTGCCGCTCCAATAAATAAAAGAATTATTCCCATAATCAGGATTTTATACAACACAACAGGAGTTTTTACCATATATTCTTACCTCCCTCAATAATAACATCAGATATTGAATATATAAAGGTTACATAAATTAGATAGTTACTATCAATGACTATCAAACCATAAATCATCATCTCTTAATATACTAGACCGGCATTCCCTAGAAATCCCAGTATCTAATTTGTTCAAATATTTAAGCAAATTAAGACTAATTAAAAATTTATCCTTAAATATTCTTAATTATTATCTATGAATCCATCTCATATACCTAGGCTCAAGATATTGTTGGTACTTGGGATCAACAATTTAGTTGTAAAAATTATTTATTTGTTTTTCCAATCTGGTATTTATTTTTTCAAGATTAACAGCAAGAATCTTTATTTAAATCATTTAATCTAATAATCTTCTTGAGAAGATTTTGGATTCCAAACTACGATTAAACAAGTTATGTATTAAAACATTAATTTGTATAAAATAAATTAATCTGGTCTCATATATTTTATAATTGCAACTGTAAAACCGAGGGCAACTGGCACTAATACGATATAATATAAAATATTTAATTTTCTAAAAAATTCTGTAATATCATATCCATAATAGTATAATAAAACAATTAACACTAATATAATAGGTACGAATAGTGCTAGTAATAGCGGTAGAGATTCTCTATTCAATCCTCATCCCTTCTCTTATGAATCATATATAAGAATAAATATTTTTAGATATGATATTAGATATATTTAATTACTATCTTTTTCTATTGAAGAATATCGATCTTTACCTGCAAATATTTCTTTGATTTGGCAATTTGAAAAAGCTATATTCATATTTTCTGGTCTATACTTTCCGTCTATAGTATCCCAATAAATCTCTATGCTGTTTTTGTCAATTGCCAATACTATCCCTTTATACTCTTTGTTCTTTCCATCTTTATCCTTATAAATTCTTTTAACCCTATCTCCCAATTCGAAAGTATCATATAAAGAAGGATAATCCTCAATTTTCTTTTTGCAATTTTTTTTATTCATAGAATTCACCAATACCATCTCTTATTAAGAGAAATTTTCCTTTTAATAATATATAAAGATATCTTGAAAGAATGTCAAAATGAAAATATAGCAAAAATATAAGTTATATTACAGGTTATAACTTGAATAATGTCAATGAAAAGAATTTTGATATTTTTTATAATTTGTCTATTTATCATGGGTTTTATTACAAATTTTCAAATATATGAGAGGGCATCTGGAAAAATATTGTATATAGGGGGAAGTGGTGAAGGAAATTACAGTATAATTCAGAATGCAATAAATATCTCTTCAGATGGAGATGTAATTTTTGTCTATAGCGGAGTATATTATGAAAATATTGAAGTAAATAAATCAATAACTCTTGTTGGGGAAAATAAAGATACCACATCAATAACAGGTAAAAATTTACAAAATGTCATTACGATAAATGCGCCATGGGTAAATTTAACTGGTTTTACTATTCAAAATGGATTAGTTTCTGGGATAAGAATTGAAAGCCCTGGAAATTGTAATATTTATCAAAATATTATTTACTCTAACGGTATAGGTATCTATGTAATTTCTTCAAATAATATAAAAATATATAATAATACAATTTCAAATAATTCTGTTATTGGTATAAATATCACACAATCTGAAATTCCATCATATTTACCAAGTTATACTATAATTTTTCATAACAATTTTATTGATAACAAACAAAACGTTTATGATTCAGGTATCAGTAACAATTGGTCTTATCAAAACCAGGGCAATTACTATGATGATTATTCTGGATTAGATAAAAACAACGATGGTATAGGAGACACATCTTATATTATACCTGGTGGTGAAAGCAAAGATAATTACCCATTAATGATGCCATATGATGGGACAATTAGATTAAAAGAGTTTTATGTTGATTATGAGTCCGTTTATACAATGCTCATTGTTGGTATTATTGTAGCAATTCTATTTCTTTTACCTATTGCTTATATTTGGTATAAAAAAACAAGACATTTGAAATAATAGCTTTGTTTATGTTGTTTTAATTGTTCCAAGTACAGGCTCATAGATTAGACCTTTATCCATAAGTGAATTGAGGGCTTCTTCAATTGAATCCTTATCAAGACCTGCTTTTTTGCATTTACTAGTAATCAAATCCCAGGATGCCCCATTCTCACCCTCTATGTTTTTTATTGTTTCTAGAACAGTGTTTTCAATATCAGCAAAGTTGTCTTCCTCCTCTTTGTTTTCCTCTTTAGGTTCTGTTTCTGTTTTTTCTATTATGACTTTTACTTTTTCTTGCTTATCGATTTTTTCTTCTCTTTTTTCTTTATCATCTATTATGAGATTAGGAAGAGTTTCTTTGCTAGGTCTTAGATATTGAAGTGATTCTTTGATAAGTGTTACATATCTATTCAAATCAATACTTCCATAATTCTTTAAGGCTTCAACAATTCCTTCAGAAAGTTCTTTACTGTAACCAAGTTTTTTTAACTCATAAACATTTGATTCATCCATCTTCATTGCTTCCATAACTGCTTCAATTCTATCTTTTGTATTTTTACATGTTTCAAAAATCCATTTGTCTCTAATATCAGCACTAACCTCCATAATTTTCTCAGGTCGTATAGAAACAAATAAAGTACCTTCTTCAGGACTATATGTTCTTGCTTTTCCAATGACAGCTACAAATGTAGGAATATCTATATTGGAGATAGCATCGGTTACTTCTTTTTGGTATTGCCCAGAATATAATGTAAAAACTCCTGTAGGATCCGAAATATGAGCTCTTACCATACCTCCTTCCTGAGAAATATTTTCCACATCAGTAAGAACTCCTATTATAAACAATCGATTAACCTTTGCACCAAGAGGAGTAATAACAAAAGAGGGAGTCATTTCTCCTTCGCCTTTAATTTCAACATTTGAATCGTTAAACTCACCAGCAAAAATCCTCCAAGCAGTTTGTCGTTTCACAGTAAATCCTCCAATTCCTCAGCCAATTTTTCAGCTTCTTGTTTTAAATTATAATCAACAAGTTTTGCATTTCTCGCAATCAAGCTCGTACCAAATTCATCACCTAAGGCATTACCCTGCAAACTAATCCTGTGGGCAAATAACATTTTATTTATATCTTCAAGTAATGTATCTTGGTCTATTTTTTTACATTCTTCTAGAGTCTTTCCGATTAGTTTTTCAGTTAATTCCCTGTTTAAAACACTACTAATAGATCCAGTGCCATCATCTATTACTAATTTAATTCTTAAATCTGACTTACCTTCTACCTTTCCATGGATGCTACATTCATTGTTTAGTAGAGCACGGTTGCATTCAGGACATCTGAAAATAACACCAGATCCTGGCCTTATTTCAATAATTGTACCTTCAACTTCAACATCAAGTGCTCCTTGTTTTTCTGCAAACATAAAAAGAGGCATTTTATTTATCTGTAACTCTTTCTTTGGAATCTTATTTTTATCTAACTTTTTAACTGTGGCGTTCTGATCAAATGTTAATTGTGGAATACCCTTCCATGACTTTACATATCCCCCAGTTATTTGTAAAACATCGTCTTCTTTTATTTTAAAATCGTGCCAGGAAGTAAATTGAGCTTTACCAGTTTCATCAGCAAGAGTTCCAGAAAATACTTTTTTAGTCTCTCCGTCAATTTCAGTATCGCGCTCGTTTATCTCTAAAATTCTTGCTGTAACATCAACTGCACCAATACCAGATCGTAAATCATTTATTTTCATGACTCTTGGTTCAAATGCACTTTCTGGAAGTCTTTCTTTATCAGTTTTTTTTATGTTTACTCTATCACCTAAGTTTAATTGTACGGATCCCTGCCATTCTCGTGTATATGCATTTGAGATTTCTACTACATCACCTTTTTCGACATCAAGCTCGCTACTCCAGGCAGTAAAAGGAATGGTACCGCTTTCATCTCCTAAAATGCCATAGAATATCTTACGATTATCTCCTTTTACAGTTATCTCTTTTGGATTTACAGCAATTACTCGACAAAGCAGATTCACGCTACGCTCATTAGGTTGTAAGTCTGAAATAAGTTTACGTTCAGATGATTGTTCAGAAGAAGAAAGCACAGCATGTCCACCATATTTCTTAATTAAAGTCTGTTTAGCTTGATCAATAGGAACTCCATATTCCATGAATTTACTGAACTCTTTTTTAAGATCTTCTCTGGATACTTCTATTTCTGAATCATCAACTAGAGCATTTAGAATATCATCTATATGAGAATCAAGATCATCCTCAGTCATAAGTGTAACCTCCTAAAAATGGATGGATTATATTATATATCAATGTATCCTTATTTTTACAATTCAGTACAATCCAAAGATGTTGCCTTTATCATCGATATCAAATCTTTCTGAAGTGGGCTTGGCAGGAAGACCAGGCATTGTGGTAATCTTACCTGTCATCGGAACTAGGAATCCTGCACCAGCTGAGAATTTAATCTCTCTAACAGTAATTTTGCATCCATCTGCTCTTCCAAGATATTCAGGATTATCTGAAAGTGAAAACTGTGTCTTTGCTATACAAATAGGTAGTTTATCCAATCCAAGTTGTTCACAAAGTTTTATGTCTTGTTCAGCAGCAACAGTATATATAACCCTGCCTGCACCATACATTTTCTTGGTAATAGTCTCGATTTTTTCTTTTACTGGTTTGTTTGTATCATACAAATAATGAAAATTGGATGGAGTGTTATGTATAAGATTTACCAATTTTCCAGCAAGTTCAATTCCACCTTCACCACCTTGGTTCCATATATCGGCGACTGCAACTGAGATTTTTTTACTATTGCAATAATTTTCAATTATTTCAATTTCTTTGTCTGTATCGTCAATGAAATGATTTATTGCTACAATTACGGGGACTCCAGAGTATAATAGATTTTCTAGGTGTTTTTCAAGATTTTTTAGACCCTTTTTTACATCTCCATATCCATTTCTTTTTAATGCCTTTACGCTAACAACTAAAACTACTGCATTAGGTTTTAAACTACCTATTCTACAAACGATGTTAAAAAACTTCTCTGCACCCAATTCTGAACCAAAACCAGCCTCTGTTACCACATAATCTGCAAGCTTTAGAGCAATTTTTGTAGAAATAAGACTGTTAGTTCCATGTGCAATATTTGCAAAAGGACCACCATGGATAAAAGCTGGAACACCTTCTATGGTTTGAACAAGATTCGGTTTTAAGGCATCTTTTAATAAAACTGCCATTGCACCAACAGCTTTTAAATTACTAGCAGTAATTGGTTTATTATCATAAGTATAGGCAACTATTATTCTTCCAAGTCTCTTTTTTAAATCCTTTAGGTCTTTTGCCAAACAAAGAATAGCCATAATCTCAGAAGCAGGAGTAATTGCAAACTCCTCTTCATGAGGAACACCATCATTTGGGCCACCCAGACCAACAACTACTTTTCTAAGGGCACGATCACTTATATCCAAGACCCTAGGCCATACAATGTATCTAGGATCGATATGAAATGCATCCCCATGATGAATATGATTATCTAGAAGACTTGCTAGCAAATTATGAGCACTGGTTATTGCATGCATGTCCCCAGTGAAATGAAGATTTATATCTTCCATCGGTAAAACTTGTGAATACCCACCACCAGTAGCACCACCTTTTAATCCCATAATAGGTCCAAAAGAGGGTTCTCTTATGCATAGAATTGTTTTTTTACCTAGTTTTGCTAGTGCCTGTGCAAGACCAATAGTAATTGTAGTTTTTCCTTCTCCTTCAGGGGTGGGATTTATAGTTGTTACAAGTATCAGTTTTCCATCCTTTTTACCCTTAATCCTGTTTAAAATATTTAGGGAAATCTTTGCCTTATAATCCCCCCATGGAATTACTTCATCTTCTTTAATTCCTGCTTTTTTTGCAATACAGTATATATCTTCTAATTTTGCTAATCTAGCAATTTCTATATCTGATTTCATAACAAAAAACCAAGAGTAAACAACAGGTACTTATAGGTTTGGTAGTTACATTTTATTATTTATAATATTTAAAATTTCATTAGTTCTTTTATTTGTATTATTCTGTAGTTTATTTAATTCAGAAGAAATTTGTTTTACAAATTTTTCATCCTTAATTGAACTGAGATTTATCTTCACATTCAAAATCGCTGATTCAACTCCAGCTTGAGCCATAAGAGCTGATACTGCTGAATCAGTAATTGAGTTTTGATTACCCTTTTCAGCAACAATTTTTGCTAAATCAAGAATTTTTTCACAAGTTCTTGCTGTATCGAGGGGAATTTTTGCTGCAGTTTTATAACCCGCTTGAATAGCTTGATTTCTTTTCTTTTTCTGTTGTTCTGTTTCTTTTGGCATTTTAAAAGCTTTCATAACATCATTAAACGCTTCTGTGTCCTCATCTATGAGCTTTGTTAGATTTTTTCGTATTTTTTCACTTTTCTTTAGAACTTCTTTTATTTCTTCTTGAACATTCGCATATTTTTCCTTTCCAATTGTTAGATTGCACACCATTGATGATAATGCTGCACCAAGACCTCCAGCAAGTGCGGCTACACTTCCGCCTCCTGGAGCAGGAGATGAAGAAGCAAGTTCTGAAAGAAAATTATTGATTTTCATTGAAGCAAGAGGTCCTGATTCTTCAATTATGTATTCAATTACCTTTTCTTCTGGTTTAAATGGATAAAGATCAGAAAGTCCTAATTTTTCAATTGCTAGTTCAACGAGTTCTTCTTCATCAGTTATTTTTAAACCATCTTTTTTTGAATAGAATTTACCAGCTAAAATTAGGGATTCCTTTGGTACTAATCCAACTATTTCACTACCAGTTGTCTTTACTCCTAATTTTACAGCCTCTTCTTGAACTGCTTCAAATACATCATGTAGATTTACTTTTCGATAATTAAGTAGATTCATAGAAACTTGAGCGATATTTTCATCATACATCATTCCTCCAGCTTGAACACCTCTAAATCTTCCAGGTATTCGTACAGGTTTACCTTCTGAATCAATTATTTTATTTCCCTCTTTATCTTTTTTAATAACTCCGCTTGATCTAATTTTTCCAGAAATTGTTGATGCAATATATTTATCATTTGTATCCAAATTGATGTTATAGGCTAGAAGAATATCTCTACAACCAGTAGCTGTTGCTCCACTTTTTGGTATGAAAACTGGTTTTCCATAATCTGGTTTAAATGATGGATCTTTGAATTTTTCCTCAAGTTCCTCATATTCACCTTTTCTAATATCTGGAAGTTTAACTCTTTCAGGTTTAATAGCAGATTTTGCGTAAAGAAATATAGGAATCCCAATTTCCTTTGCCACGCGTTCACCAAATTTTTTTGAAAGATTTATACAATCATCATCAGTAATACCTTTAATTGGAATAAATGGACAAACATCAAGAGCACCCATTCTAGCATGTTCACCTTTGTGCTTTGTCATATCAATAAGAGCAATACCAACCTTTGCTGCTTTGATAGCTGCCTCAAGAATAGGTTCAGGTTCACCAACAAAAGTATAGACAGTTCTATTGAAGTCCTCCCCTGGATCAACATTAAGCAATTTTACACCATCAATTGATTCAATAGCTGCAGATATTGCATTAATTATCGATTTATCTTTTCCTTCACTGAAATTTGGAACACATTCTACTATCTTGTTCATATGTTTACACCGCAAACCCTTAATCTAAGTTATTCTTTTAACTGTTTGGTAGTAAGAACATGGAAACAGTAGATATACTGATAAAAAATGCAAACGAACTTGTTACATTAAAAGGTTTAACTAAACCTAGAACAAAAAATGAAATGAGCAACCTTGGAATAATAAACAATGGTTCTATTGCCATCAATGACGGAAAAATTGTTGATGTAGGAAAAGATCTAAAATATAAATCTGAAAATGTAATTGATGCAAAAGAAAAGACAGTGATGCCTGGTTTTATAGATCCTCATACTCATCTCGTGTTTGCAGGCTCAAGAGAACTTGAACTTGATATGAAACTAAAAGGTATAACATATATGGATATATTGAAAAAAGGTGGAGGTATCGTTTACACTGTAAGCAAGACGAGGAAAGCAAAAAATAGTGAATTAATACAGCAGAGTAAAACTCGTCTTGGCAATATGCTTATTCATGGTACCACAACTTGTGAAGGAAAAAGTGGATATGGTCTCAATACTGAAACAGAAATTAAAATTTTAAAGATACAAGAAATGCTAAATAAAGAACATCCAATGGATATTGTTTCTACGTTTTTAGGTGCACATGCTATTCCACAAGATAAGAAAGCTCAGGAATATGTAAATGTAGTCATTAATGAGATGCTTCCAAAAGTTAAAAATTTAGCAAGATTTTGTGATGTATTTTGTGAAAAAGGTGTTTTTTCTGTTGAGCAATCAAAAAAAATCCTTGAAGCTGGGAAATCCCATGGATTAATTCCTAAGATACATGCAGATGAAATCGTTGATACAGGTGGTGCAGCTCTTGCTGCAGAGATTGGTGCAATAAGTGCAGATCATCTTCTTAGATCTAATGACAACGGTTTAAAACAAATAGCAAAAAAAGGAGTAATTGGTGTGATGCTTCCTGGAACTCCATTTTCACTTATGATGAAGGAGTATGCTCCAGCTAGAAAAATGATTGATTTTGGTATCCCTGTAGCTTTAGCAACTGACCTTAATCCAAATTGCTGGATTGAAAATATGCAGTTTATAATTCAGCTTGCCTGTCTTAATATGAAAATGAAACCAGCAGAGGCCATAACTGCTGCAACTTATAACGCAGCATGTGCAATTGGATTAAATGATACAGTTGGAAGTCTTGAAAAAGAGAAACAAGCAGATATAATAATACTTAAATGCCCTAATTACAAGTTTATTCCTTATCATTTTGGAATTAATTTAGTAGAAACTGTAATAAAAAAAGGAACCGTTTATAAATAAACTAAAGAAACTAAAAAATAGATTGTGTATCATACCCTGAATAGATGGGTGAACGTGAGGAAGACAGGAGCTTAAGAAAAGAACTTGGGCTTTTTGACATTTTTTGTATTGCATCTGGTGCTATGATTAGTTCTGGATTATTTGTTTTACCAGGGCTTGCTTTTGCCAAAACTGGTGCTGCTGTTATCCTATCTTATGCAATTGCTAGTCTTTTAGTAATACCAGCAGTTCTATCAAAAGCAGAGCTTTCTACTGCTATGCCAAAAGCAGGTGGAACTTATTTTTTTATAGATCGAAGTATGGGCCCAATGATGGGGACTATTGGTGGATTTGCTGCATGGTTCTCTTTGGCTTTTAAGAGCGCTTTTGCACTTGTGGGTATAGGCATTTTTGCTATTTTATTGAATCCTGGTTTTACTGAGATGCAGATGAAGTTGATTGCTGTTTTATTCTGCATAATATTTGCTATCATAAATATCAGTGGAGTAAAACACACTGGAAAAACACAGATAGTTTTAGTTATTGGGCTTCTCTTATTACTAATTTTATATATCGTTGTTGGATTTTTCTTTATTCAACCTTCTCATTTCGGTAACTTTGCACCATATGGATATGGCTCAATATTTTCAACTGCAGGTCTTATTTTTGTATCTTTTGGAGGACTTACTAAAGTTTGTAGTGTTGCTGAGGAATGTAAAAATCCGGGTCGTAATATTCCTCTTGGTATGATTCTATCTTGGGGCATTATCTCACTTCTCTATATACTTGTCATTTTTATAACTATAGGTGTAGCAAATCCTTCTCAATTAACGACATCTCTAACACCAATATCTCTTGGGGCAGATAGTATTCCTATTTTTTGGGGATTTGGTGGTACGATTATGGCTATTGCTGCGATTCTCGCATTTATTTCAACTGCTAATGCTGGAATTCTTGCAGCATCTCGTGACCCATTAGCTATGGGTAAGGATCATCTACTCCCTCACTCTTTTTCAAAGCTATCAAAACGAGGAACTCCAACGTTTTCTATATTGTTTACTTCAGGATTTATGATTTTTATAATTTTGTTTTTAGACCTTGAAAGTCTTGTGAAGACAGCTTCACTTCTAAAAATTATGTTGTTTATTTTTGTAATATTTTCACTTATTATCATGCGAGAAAGTAAGATACGGCACTATCAACCTAAATTTAAATCTCCATTTTATCCCTGGGTTCAGCTTGCAGGATTGATTGGGCTCGTATCACTCATCTTTGAAATGGGTCTTATTCCAATGATTTTTGTTGGATTTTTCTTTCTTTTTGGATTTTTATGGTATTGGTTTTTTGCTCGTGATAAAATTTGGAGAGAATATTCATTACTTCACCTGATTGAAAGAATCTCTGATATGAAATCTACAGGATACCTGGTAGATGAGGAATTACGGGAAATCCTAATAGAACGAGATGATGTAACTGAGAAACGTTTTGAACAGTATATTAAAAAATGTGAGATTGTAGATGTTTTCAAATATATGCGTCCTGATAGATTTGCTTGGCTGCTTGCCAATAAAATTGCTGATCGATTAGATATTGACAAAGAAAAATTGCATGAACTTCTTAAGAATAAGGAGAAAGATTCTAATGTTATTGTGCATCCCGGTATAGCAATTTTTTCACATATTATCAAAGGTCGAGATAAATTTGAGTTTATCATTGTTAGAAGTAAAAAGGGTATTATTATCTCTGAAAATGTTGATCCAGTTCATGCATTTTTTGTTATTGTTGCCTCTCCGGATCAACAAAGTTTTTATCTCCATTCGCTAATGTGGATTATCCAGATTGCTGAAGAGACAGATTTCGAAGAAGAGTGGATAAAAGCAAAAGATATTGACGAGCTTAGAAAAATTATTTTAAAATCCTGGAAAAAACGAGTAAATCTATGATTGTTTATCTGTTTTAATTGAATTTGCCATTATCTGGCAGGTTGTTATATATATTCCGCTTCTATAATTTTTATATTCTGGATATTTTTTAACAAATGATTCTACTATCTCATCAACATTTGCTTTTTTTCTTCTCTTAATAAATTTCTTAAGTTTATTTTCTACCTCTTTTTCTGTTGCTTCTTCTCTATGTGTTTCTAAGATTTGGCATGTTGTATGATATATTTCATTTCTATGAGGTTCATAATCTGGATATTTTTCAATGAAATCTGTTACAATTTTTTTTACATTAGTTCCTTTTTTTTCTGTTATAAAATCATCTAATCTAATAGTTAAAATCTTATCAAAATTTATTTTTATATAATGTTCATGTATTTCATAAGAGACTATCACCAAATTATTACAAATATTTCATTTAATAATATAGCATGTATTATTAAAATAATTTCAAGGGTAAGTATTAAAAATGGTGGAATAAAAGAAATCCTCTCAGTTCTTGGAGATTCCTTGTATTCCCTTATGAAATTCCTAAGCCTCCCACATCTAGGCATTTGATACCGGAATAAAACTAAACAATTTAACTATTATGTTTTATTTCTTATTTTAAGACATATTTAATAATTACTTTGCAATTTTAATTATATATTATAATAATATTCACCTTCTTTTCTCTGTTTTCTATCCATAAATGAATCTGGTTTGTTGACACGTGGTCTATGAGTTTCTTCATCTCTTCTAAATGTAATATCAACAT
>SMTZ1_10005963_pt1 | contig 12261 bp, 31 predicted proteins | sample DeeMarSWOR136_30_FD_25667 | JGI IMG/M metagenome (IMG submission 25667) | reverse complement strand
ACGATAGCTCTGGAAGGCGAAGAGCCTGATGAGTGCCCGGAGTGTGGATCGACGAGTCTCTCGTTCTCGAACAAGGGACTCGTGTGGCGTTGGGGTCCGCTCGGTCTGGCGATGCTGGAAGGGAAGCCGTTCTTCTGGAACGAGTTTTCCCGGTGCCCGCAGAAGACGCAGGACGTGATGATTCCCGTTCTGTCGGAAGGCTACTTGTCGGTCGATCAGATCGGCGAAACGATCACGGCGAAGGATGGCTTTCAGTTCATCGCCGACATGAACACGGAAGAGCATGATACGGCGGTCGAGTCGTTCTGTTGGGCTCTCGGTCGTCGTGTGCGGAAGGTCTACTACTACGAGCCGACCGAAGAGGTCGTGAGAGGCGTGCTCGAAGATCGCCTCATCAAGAAGCATCAGGGACTCATCGGCCCGATCATGCAGGTCTTTACCGAAGTGACGGCGATGTATCACGCGGGCGAGCTTCCTCGTCCGCCACTCGTGAGCGGGATGCTCGAATGGGCGAATGACTTCGCCATCGAGATCGAGGTGGGCACGAAGGAGCGTGACGCTCTGGTGAAGGCGGCTGAGTTGACGTGGCTTCCGGATGTCGTCGGTCACAATCGGGCTCAGACGGATCGAGTGAAAACGATCATCGAGACTGCGGCTCAGAATTTCCGGCTCGGTCGCGGTGGTAAAGTCATCGATCTCGTCGAAGAGGATGTCAAGTTCGCCTATGACGTTCTCAATCGGGTGCTGAAGGTAGACTACCTCGGCTATCAGCCGTTCAGGGATGTCGCGGAAGAGAACGGGATCACGGACTACAGCCTCCTCTGGACGTTGACTGATCCGAGGTCGAAGATCGGCGAGCAGGAAGGGATGGGAAGGAAGTCTGTGGTGAAGGTCGTTAGCTCGCTGAATGCGACGGTCCGAGGGGCCGGAGTCACGCAGAACGCAGAAGGCTATTGGGTCAGCAAGGAGCAGCCGGAGCATTGGGGCAAGACTCCGTATCAGCTTGGGACTCTGCTCCGGGAGTTCGTGACCGAGGCCGGTTGCGGAGAGCTTTACTACAGCGACCTGAACGACCTGATGAACCGGCGAATCCATACGTTCGCGGATCTCGTGGCTATGGATCAGGATGACCTTAGGAATTGGGTCGCCGAGAACGAGTGGCGGCGACCCTTGGTGGATTGGATGGGCAAGTGCCCGGACCAGTTGCAGAACCTCGCGGCTTCGGAGGTCCTGCTCTGAGGATTCTTCCGGGCGCTCGGCGTTACATCGGTGGGGAGAGGGATAGCTCTCTCCCTGCCGAAATTTGACTACAGGAGACAGGAGATGTGGCTTAGCAGCGGTAATCAGACGACACGAGCGGATTGGTTCACGAGATCCGACATCCTTCGCAGGATCAAGGACTCTTCGCGGATCATCGCCGGTCGTTACTACGTCCGGATCGGGCAGACTCCGGAAGACATCCTCATGGGCGGTGAGGGATGGTGTAATCATCTGAAGCGGATGATCTGGGTCAATCCGTTGGCGGTCTACACGGCCTCTGTGTTCGGACTTCGGACTCCGGGCATGAATCCTCTTCAGGAGAGGGCGGTTGTTCTGGCGATCATGCGCGGAGTGCTCGGCTTGGAACCGGATCTCGAACTCTTGCGGAAGGTCCTTGGGGATCAGGTTATCCCTACGGCCTTCAAGTCAAGCAATGCAGCGCACGTGATGAAGGCTCAGAAGCAGATCCGCGAGTGGATGCGTCGGTACAATGGGATCACGGCTCGTGAAGAGTGGCTCTTCACTCAGTACGTAACTTTTCATGAGCGGCTGCACGAGAGGTTCACGGATGCGAAGGAGAAGCGTGAGCAGAACCTTGTCGGGATGCTGTGGAATGCCCTTGAGGATGAGAGGATCGAGCGGATTGGCTCGAACCGCTGGCTCCGTGTCGCGTGGTTCGTGAAGCATGGGAACAAGATCCTGTGGCGAATCATCCGGTCGCGTCTGTACGAGACTCTTCGTGGCGAGAATCCGGTGTTGGCCATCGCCAATGTCACGGTCTTCGCTCGACTCGGTTTTCGTGATGGTGAGATCGAGAGCTACGAGATCGTCAAGCGAGAGCTTCGACCGGAGTTTCATTCGGCTCTGGACGAGTGCTGGCCTCACATCCTTCGGGCATGGAACGAGTGCCGAAATGCGAGTGAGGTCAAGATCGAGGCTGAGGCTATCGTCGAGATCCTGAGGAAACACTTCCCGGATCAGACGAAGGAGATGATGGGCGAGGGCTCGATGGACTGCCCGATGCCGGATCTCTCTCAGCGCGGCGACGGTGAAGAGGGCGAAGAGGGTGAGTCATCTTCTGGTGGTGGCGGTGAGAACGATGAGAATGGTGATCTGGAAGATGCTTCGGCTGGACTCGGAGATCAGGAAGTCGATCCGGGGACCGAGAAGATTGACCAGAGAACGGTGGCTCCGGAAGGGCCGAAGTCTGGCGGTCAGCCGGGTCCGGATACGGAGGCGTTCATCCCGTCCGACTATCACGCGATCTTGAATGAGCCTCAGATTGCGGAAGGCGTGAACCGTCTGCGTCGAGCATTCGCGATTCCCGATCCTCGCGAGCAGCAGACGAAGGCTCGGGATCGTCGTCGGGGTCGGTTGAGCGCGAAGGCGTATCGCAAGACAGATGGCGAGCAGCCGTTCATTACTCGGATTCATCAGAAAGATCCGGGCAGGCTCTACGTCGAGTTGGTCGGCGATTGGTCGGGCTCGATGGAGTCGGCGGCAGGAGCGAAGGAGTCGCCTATCCAGTTCATGCGGAAGGCTGCGGTCATGGTCCTCGCGGCGTTGATGGGACACAAGCGAGTCCTGTTCAACTGTCGGCTGATGCCGAATGATGTCCATGTGGCGACGAATCACGAGGGCGAGGATGGATTGATGCGGTGCGCCGGGATTCTTGCAAACGCGGGGACGAGATACTGGCCGACTTTCGAGGCTGCGTATGCTGCTTGTAAGAGGCAGGCATGTCCGAGTTTGATCCTGTTGATCGCCGATGGCCAGTTCTCTGACGGCTTGGATAGGGACCATACGAAGAGGATTCGAGAGAAGTGTGAGAGGGATGGGATCGAGGTCCGGGTTCTCTACGTGGCTTCGAGGGAGGATGTGAGCAGCCTGAAGTACGCTTTCGGTGAAGAGAACGTGCTGCTCCTCAAGAGTGCGACCGAGCTTCCTTTGCACATTGAGGCGATGGTAACGTCGATGGGGACGAGGCAATACAGGAGAGTCTATGTCTAGGGGATGCCAGACAACCTCCCCCGGTGACGAGGCGAGCCGGGTTAAGCACGGTGACGAGATGAAAGTCTGGCGAGTCTTCTTCATTGGCGTCTCGTCACCGCCTCAAAAATAGGAGAGAAGCGAAATGAGGCTGAAAGAGGATGATGTTCGTTCGCTTCGAGTCGTGAAGCTCGCGAAGAACTTGACAGGTAGAGCAGTTGCCTATCGGACATGGACTACGCGAGTCAAGACCGATGGTCAGGAAAGGATGGAAGAGAGAATCTCTCACGTCTACGCTGGCCGGGTTGAGAGCGTCAACGAGGAGGGAATCGCTCACGTGAGAGTCACGGTCATCCTCAGCGATGATGGGACCTCGTGGGTCAAGCTTCCCAAGGCGACGATCCTCAGAGCCCGCGCTGACTGTCTGATCCCGCTGAACGAGAAGAAGAAGAAACCATGAGAAATCTGGTGACGGTCGAGGTTAGGATACTCGATGATGTGGGGCGAGAGCAGGCGAGCTTCAGGATCGAGGAAGTTAAGACTGCTCTGCGGCCTGTGGGGATTGTGGCGACTCTCGACCATTTCCTTCGCCAGTTGTTCCGTGAGAGCCCCGATTTCGAGGTGGACAATGCTGACCCGTCTTCGTAGCTGGCTTCGCAGGCAGATCGTCCGTCATTACGAACGTGACAAAGAGATGACGGAGAATGTGCTCCGGCAGGCGCACAGGGCGGTCACGGTCGCTTATCAGAATCATCTTGCCCAGAACTCTCTGAGCGGAGCGAAGTGCCGTGAGGCTCAGAAGCTTCTGTACGATGAGTTGAAGCGGAGAGGAATTTTCAAATGAGCCCGAGAGTCCTGATGCTGGTGGTCATCGCGTGGTTCACAGCGGCCTCGATCTTCATCACTTTCTGGCTCCGGGCGAAGTCGGTCCTATTGCACAGGCGCGTGACGAATCCCGTCTTCGCTTCCGATCCCGCTCTTAGGAGGTACTACGGAAAGCTCGGCCTCTCGTGTGAGATCGGATTCTACTTCTCGGTTCACGTGTCCTTGGCGCTAGGTTCGTGGTTCATCTTCGAGCTATTCGGGCTCACGGCTGCTCTCGTGATCGTCGGGATCGTGGTCACGACCGGGTTGCTCATCTGGATTCTAGTGACTCTGTGAGGTGAGTATGAGAAAGAAGATTCGGTCTGCTGTCGCCTCGCCGCTGTATCAGAACGACCTCGACCGGCACCTGTTCACGGTCGGTGGAATCAGTCTCTTGGGAATCCTTGCCGGGCTCATGGGCTGGCTGTTCTTTCGTCGGAAGAAGCCGAAGAAAGGCTGGTGGTGGTAGTGCCGAAGATCGCGTACATCAGCAAGAGGTTCTCGAAGACCTCGAAGGCGATTATCGCTCATGCCGCTCAAATCTGCTCGGACTACGCGGCTCAGGGCTTCGATCTGACGCTGAGGCAGTTGTACTATCAGTTCGTCAGTCGTGGCCTGCTCCCGAACAGGCAGTCCGAGTACAAGCGCCTCGGCTCCGTGGTCAACGATGCGAGGATGGCAGGACTCCTCGATTGGAATTACATCGTGGACCGAACGCGGGAAATGAAGGAACGGTCGCATTGGGAAGACCCGGCAGGTATCATTGAGAGCGCGGCGAAGAGCTACGGCATCGATCAATGGGAGGGGCAGGAGTGCAAGGTCGAGGTCTGGATCGAGAAGGACGCTCTCATTGGAGTGATCGAGCGCGTTTGTCGTGATCTCGATGTCCCGTACTTCTCGTGCCGGGGCTATACCTCTCAGTCGGAGATGTGGAGAGCGGCGAAACGATTGATGCTGTATGCAAGGGATGGGGGCCACAAGCCGGTGATTCTGCATCTCGGGGATCACGACCCGAGCGGAATCGACATGACCCGAGACATCCGAGAGCGGTTGACTCTCTTCATGGAGGCTCACGGCTTCGATGCCGTGGAGGTGAAGCGGATCGCGCTGACGATGCAGCAGATTCAGCAGTACAATCCGCCCCCGAACCCCGCGAAGCTGACGGACAGCCGCATTCAGGATTATATCACGGAGCACGGCTACGACAGTTGGGAATTGGACGCGCTCGATCCGGTGGTGATGTCGGATCTGATTCGGCGGGAGGTTGAGAGCCTCATGGACATCGATCTCTGGACCGAGCGTGTCGATCTTGAAGAGGAAGGCCGGAATCTTCTGATCGAGGCGTCGGCCCGCTGGTCAGATGTCTCGAAGCTGCTCATGGAAGGAGAAGGAGAATGAACAAAGTCGTGGAAGGATGGAAGGAGATGTCCGAGAAGAAGCGAGAGAAGAAGACGATGACGGTGCGATGCGAGGGCGGCTGTGGGAAGTCGAAGATCGTCACGCTCCGCGAGGGAAACAATGCCACGTGGATCTGCCCGGCGTGCGCCTCGAAGCAACCCCGGAAGCAGGAGAGCAAGCGGGGCAAGCTCTTTCAGGACTGAGCGGAATCTCGTGGGCCTCTGTCGTTACATGGATAGACGAGGCCCGCCGACTGACTGAAAGGAGTGAGAGATGAGTACGACGACTGTGATCGGGCTGGTGGCGCTGGCGCTGCTGTTCGGGCGTCCTCTGTTGCGGCTCGTGAGAGCACTTCTCGTTCTCGGGCTGATCTTCACGGCGCTTCTGGTTGCGTGGTTCTTCGGCCTGATCGCGATTCCGTTCTCGTTCTAGGAGGGTGAGATGGACGACTACTCGGTGATGGCCAATAGCTCTCGTGGGACGAGGCTCGTGAATGTCATTGAGAAAGCGCGAATGCTGCGCTCGGAAGAGGGAGAGAATCCCGAATACGACCGGGCGCTGGTCGAGCTTTCCGAAGACATCTTGGGCTTTCCCCGAGAGGCACTAGGCGAGCGAATCCTCGGGCGTGCCCGAGCCGCTCGTCTGTATCGGTGAGGGAAAAAGATGCTGAGCCTGACCAGAAGGAATACGGTTCTAGCTCTGTTCTACATCATGCTCGGTCTGACGGTCGGGCTGATCTACGGAGCTTTCGTACTGTGAGCGAACGCAGATGTGTCCGGTGTGGGATCGAGCATCCGGGCGCTGAGTTTTCTCGTGAAGAAGAGGTCCTCGATGTCAGAGAGGTTGAGAGAGAGCGGATACGGCGCTGGCTCTTTCGATGCTTGACTTGCGGAGCCGTTCTCTGCATTCGTCAGATTCGATTGCTGTTGCCGGAAGGCAAGGGGAGAGCGATGAGGCTTACTCCTCACGAGTGCGATCTCCGCGAGGTGCTCGAACACTTTGAGGAGATTACTATAGCGGTGAGGGATGGCTCGATGCACTTCGGTCATCTCGGTTGTCCCGGTGAGTGCAAGCCTCTCTATGAAGGCGAGGAATGCACGAGTTCGAGGGTGACGAGATGGACCTCGACTGATTTGTTTGACCCGAGTAAAGAGGGAGTGGGGGCGTGATCGGTTGGCTCAGGCGAGTTTGGCGTTGGTTCTTTCCACCGAAATTCACGGTCGGTGGTGATGCGCTGCACTTCGATACAATCCGAGGGGAGCCTAAGAAGGAAAGTCCTGCTCCCGTTCCTGAGCCGAAAAGGCAGGCGAGGGTTGAGGCAGGCTACGGTCCGAAGAGAAAGTGCTACGTCTGCGGAGAGGAACATCGAAGATGGGCGAGGAAGGGTCCGTTCGGTGGAATCGGACCGATCATGTTCAAGCTGCCCTACAATCTCTGGATCTGCCGACGCTGCAAGGTCCAGAGTAAAGTAGTCGGTGAGTTCCGTTCTTCGGTGAAAAAAGAGGCTCGGAGGATTCGTGAGCAGGGATAACGACTTCGAGATTTACGCCTACGGGCCGGTTCACATGAGCGTCTGTGTGGCGAAGACGATGAGCCGGGAAGACATTGAGCTTCGGGCCAATTTGGAGAGCCCGACAGGGATCTCTTCTCGGTGGGAAGTCTCTGAGGATGCTGCGTTCAGAGGAGGCGAACCGAATCCTTGTCAATGTGAGGATGACCCTGATCGTCTTCATTACCTGATGGTGGGCTGAATGGTCATTGCAATCGACTTCGATGCTACGTGGACTTCCGATCCGAAGTTCTGGCGGAAGTTCGTCCACATGGCTCTCGATGCGGGGCACACGGTCATCATGGTGACTCAACGGTGCCGCTGCTATCCGGAGCAGGTCGAAGAGGTCGAGGCCGAGATCGGGGATCTCATCCCGGTTCTCTTCGCCGGAGATCCTCTGATGGCTCAATCGAAGTTGATGGCCGCCAGAATTTCGGGCTACGAGGTCGATGTCTGGATCGATGACAATCCTCATTCAGTCTTCGAGGCCATGTACCGATTGCCACAGGAGCGGCGAGATGATGTCTGACCCTATCGAGCAGTACCGGGAGCAGCTTCAGAAGATTCGGAAGAAGGCTGAGCACGCTCGGGAGCGTGTGGCCAAGCTCGGCTCCGGTAGCGACCTCGCTACGATTGATGATCTCCTCGATCAGATCGAATGGCTGGTGGACGAGGCGCTCGGCTGGTACTTTGGGAGTACGACATGAGAGGATTGGGGAGGCTGACGAGGGAGAACTGGAATCAGGTTCTTCTCGAAGAACTCGGGACGGCAGATCGAGCCGCTGAATTTGAGAAGATTTGGTGTGGGCGTGACCTCGATATTACGGATTGCGGGTGGGGGGACACGCCTGATGACAACATCTTCACCCGGATGCGGGATCGGATGAATCACACCTTCGGGAAGCAGAAGGTCGATGAGGTTCTTCGCCGGTTCCGGGAACTGCTAGGAGAGGATGATGAGCAAGCGCAGGACTCATCGTAAGCTGACCGAGGGCGAGTTCAAGGAGTACCTGCCCGAAGCCTACAAGCGGGCGAAGGAAACCGAGGGCAAGGAGATGCGGCTCGGTGAGATCGTCGAGCGTCAGGCTCCGGACAAGAAGACCGCCGATCAGATCAACAACGCACTCGAACGCTCTGGGATCGACACGGAGCGGAAGCTCAAGCACGAGAAGACGGAGGCGTGGGGACCGAGAAACCTCCCCTCGATGAACTGATGATCTATCGACTGAGTAAGTTGATCCGGCTGGCGAACCTGAATCAGAAGGAGATCGATGGGAAGTGGGTCCCTGCTCGACCGCTCTCCGGTCCGGGATGGGAGCCGTTTCCTCATCTGCTTCGGGCCGCATGGCTGGTCTTACGGGGCAAAGCGGACGCTGTGATTTGGCCGGAAGGGCAATGATGCTTTACGAACTCCTGAGGGAAGAGCTTCAGAAGCGCGAGCGTGGTCTTCGAGATGCGAGGACTTGGCTGGATTCGCTCGTTGGCAAGAGGCCAACTCCGGATACGCGGGTGAAAGTCTCGCTCAGCGAACAGGACCGGGAAGTGATCGACAGAGCGGCTCGGATGGCTGGAATGTCCCGTTCCGAGTTCATGAGGGCTGGCTCGATCATGTTGGCGGGACTCGTTGCCGAACTCAGTCGCTATGAGCGAGCTTCGTCTTAGGCAGAAGGTCAGACACAAGGAGTACGGTCTGATCGGTTGGATCGAGAGGATCGATGGGCCGTACATTCAGATCGCCTTCGACTATCCGAAGAGTGAGGAAGGGCCGCAGGGCGTGGCCCGGAGAGTCAGAGTGAGCAAGTACATTTTCTGGGAGAAGTACGAACCCGTCGAGGAGAGAGATGAGTGATCGTGAGCGTCGTCGGGCGAGAAGGAGGAGGCGAGTATTCTGGTGGGAGCAGTCGAAGCCCATCATTCAACACATGAGGGAGCAAGATGCCGAAGACAGACAGCGAGAAGAAAGTGATGACCCGTCTCGCGAACTACGTCAATCGGCAACTGAATTGGCAGCAGAAGCTCGAATACTGCCAGAGAGTCAGCCCTGAGACGATGGGCGACAAATTCTGGGGTCATTGGGAAGAGAAGCTTAGGATCGCCAAGGAGGTCAAACGTGACGTGGGACAGTGAGTTGGACCCTGAGGATCTAACTCCGTGGCATCCGGATCGTGAGGATCGACTCGGAGGAATGCCTGAGAAGCTGAAACCGGCTTTCGAGAGCTACAGGCACATCATCTGGCACGGCGGGGAGCCTCGGAATATCGGCGAGGCGAAGTTGGCAAACGCTCGGGAAGTTCTGAATCGGACGCTCTCCCTGCTCGCCACTTCGGATAACGAGATTGAGATGGGCGAAGTCTTCTGGATTGGCTCTATGATGGCCGTTGCCGCTCTCCGTCTCCGTCCGAAGGATTGGAGCGATTGCGAGATCGATGAGGAACTCGATGAGTTCGCCGAAGAGTTGGAGAACATGGCTCTAAGCACGGCTGTCTATAGGGTCCATGAGTGGAACGGCGGAGTGATCGAAGATTAGGAGAGGCTATGTGGTACGTGGCTTTGGTGTTCGCGGATGGCGAGGGTAAGACCGGGCTCGCTTCCGAGCTTCATTCGACCGTTCTAATGTCGGGTGAGGTCGATCATCCTGCCATCGAGATCGCGTGGAAAGACGAGGAGTACGTCTCGGTCTACGAGTTCGACCAGATCCACTCGATCATCATTCAACCGAGCAAGACGAGTGGCGATACCACCTGAGGGTCTGCTGACGATTCAGACAGCCAGAATCTTCTTCGTCGAGAGAGACGAAAAGAAGATTGTTGTCTGGCGGGATGGTCGCTGTCTGCGATGCGGAATCGAACATCATTTGTCTGATGTCCTACTCTGTAAGAGATGCGGGGCTCTTCTCTGCGACCGGCAGGTGAAGAGGATCGCGAATGGGAGAGGACCGAGACGCCATCACGTGAACTTCGTCCATTCGATCTATCGGAAGAGGGAACAGCAGAAGTTCAGGACGTTCAGATCCCGTGCGGATCAGACTCTTGAAGAGACTGCATGTGGTCCTTGTGTTCTCCTTCGGTTCGAGGAGGGAAAGGAGTTCGTCTCGCCGAAGTTTGTGGATGAATTGCTCGATCTCAGTCGCAGAACGAATCTGTTCTTCGCTTCCCGGTACGGGAAAACTCTGACTGCTCGGGCTGCTGAACAAAGTTTCCTTGGTCTGTCGTTACATCCGAGAGAAGAGGATTGGACTTTCGACAAGAACTTTGAGAAGATGGTCATCAAGTCTCATAGGGCTCCCCCGCCATCGAACGAACGGTGCAAGCGGTGTGGGAAATTCCACCGCTCGGACGAGACGTATCGGTGTACGGAGTGCGGGGCTTACCTCTGTCTGGATCAGGTCTGGTCGGAGATCGGTGCTCCTGTCGGAGAGCAGATGTTCCACAACGTCTATGACCCGGAGTACGTGACCATCTCTCAGGGAAGGAACAAGGATGGGAGCCTCGGACATCGGACAGAACATGTCCGTAGATGCGGTCCGTGCGTGAGGGTCTATGAGTGAGATCGAGGGTGTCCGTGATCGAGGAAAATTGGGATGCGTGGCTGAACCCTACGCGGGAAGGAGGCGGACGGCGATGGCGATACGGTTCGCTGACTTCATAGCCTTGGCAACGGAGGCGAAAGACATGGCACATGGGAAGGTGACCCTTCCTAATGGAAAAGAGTCCTGTGATCGCTGTGGTAAATTCCACGCGAGGGGGAAGCTCTACAAGTGTGAGGAGTGCGGAGCCGTCCTCTGTCATCAGCAGGTCGTGAAGCAAGAGACGACGAATCTCCTTTATCACCTGATCGATCCCGGAGCCGAGAAGAAACGGCGAGGCGTCTCTCATCTCAACTGGACTGAGATCGCCTGCGGCCCCGTGAAGGAGTTGGCAGGGGGGAGTTGGCTGGATCTGGATGCAGACGGTATGCTGAATGTGAAGCAACCCCAGACTGTGCTGTGGCGCTGTTGCGTTTGCGGGGAAACCTACGGAGACAAGCCCGGTTACCGACGAAAAGACAATCGACCGATCTGTTCTGAGTGCGTGAAGAAATTGGACCGGGCTGTGCGATGATGGACGCGAAGGCTCAGAAGGAAATTGCCGAACGGCTGAAGCGCGGATTCGAGGCTATGGGAGTGGAGATCGAAGAGCCTTACAGCGAGTCGGGGCAGTTGAGATTCCGGGAGCCGAATTGGATGATCTTCGTCATCCGGTTGGCGCAATCGGGCTACCGGCTGCGGGTGAAGAAGTGAGCGGGAGACAAGCGAAGCGACTTCGGAGAGTGGCTCGACGAGTCGCGAAGGAGTCGGGCTTCACTCCGGAGAACGTGTGGAAGACGGCGTTCTCGAACCTGAGGCCGAAACCGAAGTGGATGCCGGGATGGCTCTGGGCGAAGCTGCTTGCTTGGATGTTCTTTAAGGTTCCGGAATCGGAGATCCGGGAGGACTTGAAGGAGAGACAGGACGATGAGTGAAGATGGAAAATTCGTCTTCTCGTTTAATGAGGAGCGGTACGGCTCTGCGGCCTATGATACTCGTGAGGAGGCTCTCGCTGCTGCTCGCGAGGAAGAGCCTGATGGCGGGACGGTCTTCACCGGAATCGTCAGGACGCTGAAGCTCTCCGATGGTGTTCCGATCAGAACTCTCGATTGGTGGTGGGAGACAGTCGAGGAAAATTTCTGGGAGGAGGTCGGAGAAGTCGGTGAGCTTCCGAAGCCGGGCAAGGAAGCTTTCGAGGAGTTGAGAGCTTTCATCGATGAGTGGGCGGCGAAGCACGATCTTCATCCGAAGTTCTACCGGGTCGATGAGGTGGTGGAGCATGGCCCCGTCGAGTTATCGCCCGCTGAAAGCCAACCGCACGGGGAGGAGGCGGATGTATTACAGAACGATAGTCGCTGACCCGCCTTGGCTTCCCGCGTTGGGGGCATCTTGGCAGTCTAGTTACCAAGATAAAGGGCGACCACATCGGCATTATCCCACAATGTCAGTAGAGGAATTGTGCGCTTTGCCTGTTCCAGCCGCAACACAAGCCCACTTATACCTTTGGTGTCTAGCACAGCATGTTGATTGGGCTTATGAGGTTGGACAGGCATGGGGTTTCAATCCTATCATTCTGTGGACGTGGGAAAAGCCGGGCTTGGGCGTTGGGCGGTTTCGCTGCAACACTGAACACATT
>SMTZ1_10015157_pt1 | contig 12263 bp, 11 predicted proteins | sample DeeMarSWOR136_30_FD_25667 | JGI IMG/M metagenome (IMG submission 25667) | reverse complement strand
ATAGGGCAAGAACCTCACTTGTGACACATGCACTCAACTGTACAAACAGTGAACTCTCACGTGAGAGACACCTTTATTAACCTTACTCACCAGAGGTTCTCATGCATCTCCGAGAGCTCGATCTCCCCGAAAAGTTCATTACCAGACTGGAAGAACTCGGCTACACATCGTTGTACCCACCCCAGGAAGAGGCTGTCAAAAAAGGGTTACTCAAAGATAGGAACATGGTCATGGCAGTCCCTACAGCTTCTGGAAAAACGTTAGTCGCCTTGTTTGCTTTGATAAAAGCGCTGGAGAGAAACCAGAAAGCTGTTTATATCGTTCCTTTAAAGGCTTTAGCAGAAGAAAAGTGTGAAGAGATCAAGCAGTTAGGCATTAACGTTGCTCTGACAACAGGAGATTACGATTCAACTGATATCTACTTGAAACAGTACGATGTGATTGTCACTACTTCAGAAAAATGCGACTCATTACTACGCCACGATATCCGATTTTTTAACGATGTACACCTTTTAATAGCAGATGAAGTCCATTTACTGACAGATCCCGGAAGAGGTCCCACTTTGGAGATGATCCTCTCCAAGATGAAACACAAGCATATCCTTGCTTTATCTGCTACTATATCAAATGCTTCTGATATTGCTGACTGGCTCAATGCTGAACTGGTAGAATCTGACTGGAGGCCTGTCCCCTTGAAAACTGGTGTTTTCTTTGAAGACACCATTCTGTATGAAGATGAAACCCAATTCGTAGAAACAAAGGGAGATGCCTGTGTCACGCTGGCTCTCAATGGGTTGAAACAGGGTCAGCTTCTCTTCTTTGTCAATACCAGAAGATCAACCCAAGCTGTAGCCTCCAGAATTGCCAGAAAGTTGAAATCCCAGAGTGGTGAACTGCTGAATTTTTCAGATTCTGTCTACAAACCAAAATTACAGGAATGCTCTGTTCACGGAGTGTGCTTCCACCATGCAGGATTAAAAAGGCATGACCGCCTTCTCATCGAGAATGCTTTCAAAGAGAATAAACTCAAAGTTCTAGTAGCCACGCCCACGTTGGCTGCTGGAATTAACTTACCCGCCCGGAGAGTAGTGGTTCGTGATGTGAAACGATTTTACCAGAACCTTGGGTACCAGTATATACCAGTTTTAGAGATCCACCAGATGATGGGGAGAGCAGGCAGGCCCAAATACGATACTGAAGGAGAAGCAATCCTAGTAGCTAAAAATGAAGAAGAAATAGATGTGCTCTTTGGCCAGTACATCCATGGGGATACAGAACCCATTTCTTCAAAATTAGCATCCCAGGCAGCTTTAAGAACCCATCTGCTTGCTCTGTTAGCTTCTGATTACATTAGAACAGAAGCTGATCTTAAAATGTTCTTCTCCAAAACCTTTCACGTCTACCAGAATGGGGAAGAATACGTCTACGATACTATAGAAAGAGCGAGAGAATATTTAGAAAGACATGAAATGGTCACAGGGTTTGAAGCTACCCCCTTCGGGAAACGGGTTTCCCAGCTGTACATTGACCCTGCTTCTGCTGTCGTTTTGAAAAAAGCTTTATCCGAAGACATGTCTGACCTGGGTATTCTGCATGCAGTATCTGCCTGTCCAGATATGCCTTCTTTGTACTTGCGAAGAGGTGATTTCTCTAAATTTGATTTATTCGCAGACCAGCATTTGGAAGCGTTTCTGCTTCCTGTACCAGATACCTGGGACGACCCTGAATTGTATGAAATCTTCTTATCGCAGGTGAAAACTGCGTATCTCCTTAACCTGTGGGCAGAAGAGGTAGATGAGAAAGAAATCTGCAACACATTTACTATTGGGCCCGGTGATTTGTACCGGATACGCGAAACTGGAGACTGGCTGCTGTACTCTTTTTCAGAGGTTGCCCGCCTGTTCTCTCACAGGCAGGGCAGTATTAGAAAACTGAGAATGCGCCTCAAGTACGGTATTAAAGATGAATTGCTCTCTCTTGCAAAGATACGCAACATCGGGAGAGTAAGGGCCAGAAAGTTGTTTGATGCAGGGTACAAAACTGTCAAGGATGTGGAGAAAGCCTCCTTTAAAGAATTAGCAGAAGTTCTGGGAGAAGGAATTGCAAAATCAGTTAAAAAACAGTTAACAGGTGACATGCACTAGAATGGCACAGTTCCTCCTGTTATTGTATTCCTGAATAGCTTTCGGGGTAAAAAATTCTTGGTAAAAAACCCCTCTCTCTTTCAAGAACTCTCTGGCTTCTGCAGTCAAATGGAGTGCTCCATTGAATCCTGTTCCAATGATGATGCAGTCTGGATCTTCTGAGAGGAGTACTTCCATTTCAGCTGCCACCACTTTGTGGCTCGTGTTGTAGACCATTTTAGACAGTTCTTTTCGTCTCGGCTCCACTGTACCTGAAGGGTGCACGTATATGTCATGGTTGTACACTCTTTTTTCAAAGACCACTTTCCCGAATTCAGACCTTCCAAACATTACGAGAACCTCTTTTTCATGATTTTTTCAATTTCCCTGAGCGCAGTATTGGTCAGCCTCCTGTACGTCTGATACGCAGGGATCACGCAAGACAAAATATAGGTCTGATCGCCCACTTTGAAGTACCTGCACACTAACCTCACTTTATCATCATCTACCAGGGAGACTTCGTCCACTTTTTTGAACCCTAACTGGCTTTCTGCTCTGTGGGAGACATCTCTCACCAAAGCAGATAGAGCAGCAATCCTTTCAGTGTTGTATTCAGAATCCACTGCTACTACAGGCAGTCCTTGTACGTCTGCCACCAGCGATGCGAGGAACTGACCTTCTCTGTTCAGCCGCTTCAACTGGGCTTCCAGCAACCCGGTAAATCCCAGTTCCTCTTCTTCTATGAGCATTTTTGGTTCTTTTCTTGAAAATTCAGCAATTTCTTTCCCTTCCACTTGATACAAGCTGGCAATACCACTGGAAAAGACTGACAGTGCTCTTTCCAAAGCTTCTTTTCCGAATATTTCCTTTTCTGTTAGCATCTCTTCTCCGTAAATTGCTGTCATATTTCCATTGATAAAAAAAATGTAGAAATCGTTTATATCTTCTTTTTCGTAGGAAACACGGACGTACCCAGTAAGGTGAACCCTTTCTGCTTCTTCAATTAAGATTTCCACCCTCGGTTCAGTAACTTCCAGATCTTTCACTTTTACACCTACAGGAACTTTCATAGGTTTTCCTCCTGTTTGAACTTTTCCACAATGTGCGGCAGACACACAGAAAGGCTCTCATGTATGACTACATCTGCCACTTTATCTAAAGCTGTTTTCGTATCGTTTACAATGATAATATGTCCCTTGTTGCTCTTGGTGACCAGCAGCAAATGGGAAGCAGGATACACCTCCAGACTGGTACCGGCTGCAATCATCACGTCTGCTTGTTCAGCCAGTTGCAGAGCTTCTCTAAAAGCTTTTTTGGGTAACTTCTCTCCAAACATGACCACATCAGGTTTTATAATACCAGAACAGTCAGGACATAGAGGGATTTTCTCAAGAAAGCTTACTACTTCATCTTCTGTAAATTTTCTGTTGCACTGCAAACAGGTAGCAGTCTTGTAGGTGCCGTGAATTTCAATCACTTTCTGTGAGCCCGCTTCTTGGTGCAGCCCATCAACGTTCTGTGTTATCACTGCTTTGAGGCAGTCCATGTCTTCTAACTCTTTGAGGGCAAAATGGCCAGCATTGGGTACTGCATTGGCCAGGAGAGGAAGTAATTCTCTGCCTATTTTAAAAAACTGTTCAGGATGCTTCTCAAAATGGCTGAAATCTCCGAATTTAGCAGGGTACTTGCTCCAGATACCGCCAGGAGAACGAAAATCAGGGATTCCTGAATCAGTGGAAATTCCTGCCCCAGTTAAAGCTACAACACTTTTTGATTCTCTGAGGAGCTGGACAGCCAGGTCAATGGAGTTCATTACTCCCTCATGGGAGGTGTACATAAAAAGGTTTTGAACCCCGAAGTTCTTCACGTACAGCTGATTGGTGCAGGATAACATTTTTCCACACAACCTGTGTTGTCAGCCCCGGATACAGTGGGCCCTTCTCTCTCCAGTGCTTTCAATCCTGCTTCTCTCACAAGGTAGCCTGCTTCATGAAGCAGTGTATCTTTTATTTCAGAATCTTTCACCATGGAAGCATTGCAAGGGTAACTGTGATGAGCTGCTGCAATAGTTTCTACGACACAGGTTATGGGAACGTTTTTTAACTGCTCACAGATGTACCAGGTAGAACCACAGGGTGCACTGCGTATGCAGCGTGCTGTATGGATAGTATCTCCTTTTACATCGACTTCTATGCGGGGTCTTCCTATTCTAAAATGAGAGATAAATTGGTTAATGAAAGGATGGGATTCTTTCACATCCAGAGAGCAGTAAGGTTTGGGGAACGCATACTCTATGTGGAAGTCTTCTAACAGTTCTTTCAACTGGGTTCTCAACCCCGGTTTTACCCAGTCTGGAGCATCTGCAGGAGCTATTAAGGCTTTCACTTTTTTTTGTGAGAGTACTTCTGGCAGTTCTAAGAGGAGGTCAGGATGCATTTCCAGAACAATACAGAGATCACATTCTGGTACAGGAGGTAAGTAAGAACGAGGGTCCTCTACAAATTGAGGCAGATTGTTGGAAATGTGGAAGACTCCATACATTCTGTCATCCACTTGGACCATAAGTGACAGAACTGAAGCAGTTATATACTATAAGATAATCAGGCGCCCTGCTGCAGCCTGTAAAATCTTCAGGGTTGTTCAGAAAGTATACTGCTAAAAACGAGTGAAAATGAGAAAATAAATGAGTGAAAATGAGAAAATAAAATTTAAGACAGCCAGTGGTCAGCTCTTGGGAGTTCTACTTTCAACCCTTTTCTCTTCCTGATGTCTAAAACAATTTCTTTCTGCATGGATTCGGGAAGCAGTTCAAACCCCATGACCTCTGTAGACCACAGAGCTCTCCCTTCTGTAGCAGACCTGATCTCACCTGAAAAGCCGAACATTTCTGCAACAGGTACTTTGGATTCAATGTTGATCAACTCTCCTTCCTGGTTCATGTCCAGAATCTGGCCGCGTCTCCCCTGGATTTCCCTGGTGATAGCCCCCATGTACTCATGGGGTGCTTGAACCCATAATTTCTGCAAGGGCTCAAAGAGCGCATCCTGTGCTATTAAAGAAGATCCTAACAGAGCGTGTCTGACAGCAGGGATCACCTGGGCAGGCCCTCGATGGATAGAGTCTTCGTGGAGCTTCATGTCTGTCATAATGACTTTCACCTTCATCATGGGCTCTTCTGCTAAAGGTCCTTTATCAATAACTGAATGGAACGCATCTATGATCAGTTCAATGACTTCTCCAATGTGGACAACACCTTTTGCCATGTTGATTAACACATTCCCCTGGTAGATATCTACTATACTTCTCGCTTCATTCCTTCCCATTCCTACTTCTCGCATCTGCATCTGGAGCTCCCTACTCCGCACTCTGCCCTCTGGTATAGTACCGTCCTTTATGGCCTGGTAGACACTGTCTTCTAATGGTTCCACGTGCAGGTAGAATTTGTTGTGCTTGTTGGGGGACTTTCCTTCTACATCAGGGGATATGCCCTGTACTGATTCCCTGTAGACCACGATAGGTTCAGACATGTGTATTTCCACTCCCTTACTGTGGGTGATTCTGTATCCCACCACGTCTAAGTGGAGCTCTCCCATGCCGCTCATTAAATACTCGCCTGTTTCTTCATCGATTTTCACCTGTATGGTAGGATCTTCCTTTGATACCTGACGCATCACCTCAATCAACTTGGCCAAATCCCTCGTATTAACAGGTTCCACTGCTACTGTTACCACTGGTTCTGAATAGTGCTTTATTGCCTCAAAAGGAGCTATAGGTTCTGCTCCAGAACAGACAGTCTCCCCTGCTATAGCTTCTCGTAATCCTGTGAGAGCTGCAATGTTTCCAGCAGGCACTTCATCCATGTTCTTCCGGTCAGGCCCCATGTAAACGCCAGCCTGGACGATGCGCCTCTTGGATTTGGCTCCCACAATCCAGACCTCATCACCTGTTTTTGCTGTACCTGAAAAGATTCTTCCAGTAGCAACTTCTCCTGCATGTTTGTCCACAATGATCTTGGTCACCACCATGGCCAACTTTCCACTGCGATCCACTGTCTTCATCTGGTTGGCAACGTCAGATCCAGGATCACCTCTCCAGATCTTTTCAATTCTGTATCTCTGTGCTACCAACGGGTTGGGGAGATGATCCACCACCATGTCCAGAATGATCTGGTGAATCTGGGTTTTTTTAGCCAGCTCCTTTACTTTTCCTTTTTCTGTGTATTCAATAATGTCTTTAAAGGTTAGTCCAGTTTCTTTCATGTAGGGAACTGAAATGGCCCAGTTCCAGTACGCAGAACCAAATGCTACAGATCCATCGTTGACGTTAACCTGCCACTCCTCTTTGAACTCAGGAGGTGCCATCTGCCGTATTAACTTGTTAACTTGAGTAATGATCTTCATGAACCGCTGCTGCATCTCATCAGGAGAGAGTTTCAGCTCTTTTATCAGCCGGTCCACCTTGTTGATGAACAGAACTGGTTTCACCCGTTCTTTCAATGCTTGTCGTACTACTGTTTCTGTCTGGGGCATGACACCTTCTACTGCACACACCACGATAATACACCCGTCAATAGCTCTCATAGCTCTGGTCACGTCACCACCAAAGTCCACGTGACCTGGTGTATCGATCAAGTTGATCAGGTAACTCTTTTCCTCGAATTCGTGCACCATGGAAATGTTGGCTGCATCAATAGTAATACCTCTGGCCTGTTCCTGCTCATCAAAGTCTAAAACTAACTGTTTTCCTGCTAAATCCTCTGACATTAATCCTGCTCCTGCCAGAAGGTTATCAGAAAGCGTAGTCTTCCCATGATCAATGTGAGCTGCAATCCCAATATTGAGAATCTGTTCAGGATTGTACATTAATTTGTGAACTAATTCGGCCATTTTTTCCTTTCTTCCCATAAAAATCACCTTGCACTCTTGGCAATCCTCTCTATTTCTTCTTTCTTGTTTACTGCAAAGCTCTTCACATCTGCGTTGGAGGCCAAAATTAACTCCTCTGCTAAAGCTTCTGGATACGTTATCTTGGATTTGAAGGTTTTATCAGACGCTCCCAGTGCGATATTCTTTAACGCGGTATCCAGCCTCCGCTGTGGTGAAACATCCACAGACTGATGGTAACTCACCCCACCATAGGTTAAGGTCGTGACTTCTTCTCGGGGAGCTGAATGCTCAATAGCGCGAACCAACATCTGGACTGGGTTCTCTTTTGTTCTCTCGGAAATGAGGTTGAATGCTTCTTTGACTGTGTTGTACGCACTGTGCTTTTTCCCTGTATAACCACCCCTTCTCCTGATGAAATGTCCTCCCACTTTCCTCTTGGTAGCTCCTGATCGCATGATCTTGTTGATCAATCGCTCTACAATAGTTAATTTGTTCTTCCAGAACCGCACAGCCTCCACTCTTCCCCCTCTGTGGGGGAGTACTAAAGCTTCCAGGTTAATGTAGGTCTTTAATCCTGTGTCGCGAACTTCAACGTCAGAATCCCACTTGTCAAAGACTTTCATCTATCTCACCGGTTTCTCCTTTCTTCCTCTTACCATTTCTTCCAGGGAGACTCTGTTGACCTTGGTCACTTTGAACTTCACTCCTGGAATGTCTCCCATAGATCCCCCTTTTCTTCCTCCAATTCCCTCTACAATAACTTCATCATGTTCATCGATAAAATTGATAGCACCATCGCCAGGACAGAATGCGGTCAATTGCCTTCCATTCTTTATTAATTGAACTCTTACACACTTTCTCAAGGCTGAATTGGGCTGTTTAGCTTCTACAGGCACCTTTTCCAAAACAATAGCCCTGGCCTGGGGTGCTCCTTCTAAAGGATCAGATTTCACATCCAATTTTAACATTCTCCTCTTGTAGGCTATATCTTTCCATCTCAACTTCTGCCGTTTATTCTCAAGTGCTCGAGCAGCAAATTCGCCTTTGGGTCCTTTCATGTTCTCACCTGACTAGATTATCATGACATCATCAATGTTGTGGTGCCGCTTCATCAGATACTTGGCCCGCTCAATGTTTCTACCATTCTTACCAATGGCTAATCCTCTATCTTTTTTGGGGATATCCAAAACTACCACATCTTTGTCCCCCTTGTGCTGGGAAACGTGGGCAGAACGAATCTGGGCGGGACGCAAAATGTTCTTCACGAACGAGGTGGGATCATCTGAGTACTCAATGACTTCTACTGATTTCCCGATCAGATCTCTCAACCGATGGATGTTGGCACCGCTTCTTCCCACTGCTAGTCCCACTTCCCCTTCTTTGACTACATATACGACACGACCTTTGTCATCTTCTAAGATGCAATCCATGACAGTTGCACCTGTCAGACTTTCAAAGAGGCCAATGAATCTGATTTCTTCGGTTCCCAGTTTTACTCCCATTACTGTCCCTCCACCATTAACAGGTTACTTTCTCCTGGAGAGATAACCGTCACCACGGAGATTATGTACGGCTTTCCGCACGCAGTCCCGAGCTCCACTCCTGAGCCATCATAGGTATGGGTGCGAATACTTGATAGACTTGAGTAGTACCCAATATCTTCTCTCGTTTTCTGCGGAATGTTGGAAGCCATAATGATGAGTTTGGCTTCTCCAGTCTTTAAAGACTGTACAGCTTTCTTGGTTCCAAATAGAACCCGCCCTGTTTCTGCAGCTTTTCTGATTTCTCTTCCTATATCCATTACGTCACCTCTTTCTCCTTCATTGCCAGTTCTACTGTCCCCGTTCCCATGGGAATGGGTTGACCAATGATCACATTTTCAGTAACACCGTTCAGCGTATCCACCATGCCCTGTATTCCCGCCTGCAGCAAGTGCTTGGTCGTGACCTCAAAGGCAGCACGGGCTAAAATACTGGACTTTTCTCCAGATATCCCATGTCTGCCAATAGGTTTGGGTTCTCCGTCCACAGTCATCAAATCTGCCAGCAGCATGATGTGCCTGATCTCCACGTCCAATCCCTGTTCATCCAAGGTTTCCTTGATCTCTTTGATGATAGCGTTGCGGGCAGCTTCTATTCCCAGCACTTTGTGAATCTCCCTTATATCATTTGTGGTCGTACGGGTAGCATCCACTCCCTCAAGCTTGAGCACATCAGTTAACCGTGAACCTTCAGTATGGATGACGTATTCATCACCTTCCTTTCTGATCAGTGCTCGCTTGATTTTCTTTATACCTTTCAACTGGGTACTTCTGACGCGCATGGCAAACTTACGCAGCTTCATTAGAGAAACGTCTCCTGGATCTAGTGTGATGGTAAAACCATCATGTTCAATTTCTACATTCTTTATCTTTTTAAGCTTTTTGATTATCTCCTCTACTGTAATTTTCTGATCTTCTAATTTGTATTCATCAAGCTCCACCACCAGATTCATTGAAATCACGTTCATGACAACAGACCGCGCAACATTCTCTACAGTAGTACCCTCTATGTGGCGGGCCACTTCTAAAGCTTTCTCCCGGTCAGATCTGTATCCTTCTTCCAGGTGTACTTTCATCACAGGGGTGGACGGTTTTCTGCGCACATCCACAATCTCAATAATGCGAGGTAATCCTAACGTAACATTGATCTCTGCTACTCCTGCATAGTGGAATGTGCTCAATGTCATCTGGGTACCAGGTTCTCCAATACTCTGGGCTGCGACTGTCCCTACAGGCTCTCCAGGGTCTACCAGCGCTTTGTTGTACTCTTCCACCACTTCCTGGACAATACCATCGATCTGGGAAATAGTCAACTTTTTTTCTGCATGTTTTTTCAAGAGCTTTTCAACCAGCTCTTCTTTGACAGATTGGGGCAAAGGTTCCATTATTGTCCCTCCACGTGCTTGTGAATGATCCAGTCAATGTCTACTGCTCTTCCGTAGTCGCTCTTGGCAGGGTCTACCCCGTCTTCACCGTATTTGAACTGGATGATTAACCCATCGTTGTCTCTGACTGTTCTATCGTATTCCACTTTTAAATCCTGCATAGCATTCATTAACCGCCTCTGCATGTATCCTGACTGAGCTGTCCTCACTGCAGTGTCTACCAGCCCTTCTCGACCACCCATGGAGTGGAAGAAGAATTCAGTGGGGGTTAACCCTCTCTTGTAGGAGGAATGGACAAATCCGCGTGCATGTGCTGAGAGATCGTCTTTTTTAAAATGCGATAACGACCTGTTGGCATATCCCCGGTGAAGTCTCTCTCCTCTCACTGACATCTGGCCCAAGCAGGCTGCCATCTGGGTTAAATCCAGCATGTTCCCCTTGGCTCCTGTTCTCGCCATGATGACAGCAAACCGTTCTAGCCCTAAATACTGCTCAGCAATCTGCCCTGCTCCATCTCTTGCTGTGGCCAGAACTTGCATGATCTTTTTTTCTAACGTTTCCTCTAATGACTGGCCAGGCAAAGGTTCCAGCTCGCCATTGTTGTAGGCTTCAATGAGCAAATCCACCTTGTTCTCTCCATCTTCTAACACTTCGTTGATTCTGTCTTTAGCGTCCTGGTCCAGTTCTACATCGTTGATATCCATGGTAATCCCTTTCTTGGCCAAAACCCACAGAATTAACCGGGTAATAGAATCGAGAAACTGTCTCCCCGTGTTCGAGCCGTAGTCTTTGACCAGTTTATCCAGGAGTTTGCACTCTGACCTGGCTTTGTAAGCCATTCCATCTATAGTGCCGGTGAGCAGCTTTCCATCCCTTATGACCACGTACGCATCATGAGGACAGGTTTCACCCCGGCAGGTAGCACATTTCCTGCAGGTTTTGTTCTTGTACTCTACGTTCAGATCATCTGGGAGCAAAAGCGAGAATATCTCTTTGCCAGTCCATTCTTTTTTGTCTTCAGGGATTTCTGTTTCAATACCTGCCACATACAGCATCTCTTCTACTTCTTCTCTGTTAAAGAGTGTTCCTATTCGGGTCAAAATGTAGGCGCCAGATATGTAGTCCTGAACACCACCTATGACTGGCTCTCCATACCGGGGAGATATGATCTGTTCTTGTACCCGCATCAATATCAAAGCTTCTGCCTGGGCTTCTTCTGTTTGAGGTACGTGCAGGTTCATCTCGTCTCCGTCAAAGTCTGCATTGTAGGGCGGACACACACACAAGTTTAACCTGAAGGTTCGGTACGGCATGACCTTTACCTCGTGGGCCATAATGCTTAACCGGTGGAGTGAAGGCTGCCTGTTGAATAAAACGATGTCTCCATTTTTCAAGTGTCTTTCCACAATATATCCGAGGTCTAATTCTTCTGCCAAATTCTTCCTCAACTCTGCATCGTTTCCAGGGATTCTCTTCCTCCTCCCATCAGGACGTATGATGTAGTTTGCACCTGGGTGTTGAGCAGGACCTCTAAGAATCAGGTTTTTAAGCTTCTCTTTGGTCTTCAAGGTGACCTTTTCCGGGATTGTCAGCTCCATGGCCACTGGTACAGGTACTCCCACCTCGTTTATGGAAACATTGGGATCAGGCGAAATCACTGTCCGCGCTGAAAAGTCCACTCTCTTTCCGGACAAATTGTTCCTGAACCTGCCTTCCTTTCCTTTCAACCGCTGGGCCAGTGTTTTCAACACCCTTCCCGAACGGTGGCGGGCAGGGGGAACGCCAGAAACCTCGTTATCAAAGTAGGTGGTCACATGGTACTGTAACAACTCCCACAAATCTTCCACAATCAGCTGAGGTGCACCTGCATCAATATTTTCCCGCAGTCTTTGGTTGATTCGGATAATATCTACCAGTTTGTGTGTCATATCATCTTCAGAGCGCGCCCCGCTCTCTAACGTTATGGATGGTCTCACTGTAACAGGAGCCACAGGTAAAGCAGTTAAGATTAACCACGCTGGTTGAGCTACTTCAGGGTCGAACCCCAGTAATTCTGCATCTTCATTTGAAATCTTTTCCAGACGCGCTCTAATATCAGAGGGAGACAGCTTCTCTCCACCTTCGATGTAGGTGGTGGGTTTTTCAAACTTGATCTTTGGCAGCTCCACACCGCAGTGGGGGCACACATTGTTCTTGGTGTACCTTCTCCTTCTGGAAGCCTGCTTTGCGATAATTTTGAGCATGTTCTGTTTCTGGACTTCCCTCACCTGTGCTTCATTCAACTTTTTGGTGTACTTTTTGATCTCTTCTCCGTCTAAGAGAATCCGGT
>SMTZ1_10030942_pt1 | contig 12264 bp, 13 predicted proteins | sample DeeMarSWOR136_30_FD_25667 | JGI IMG/M metagenome (IMG submission 25667) | reverse complement strand
GGGAAAAAATGATGTGGTTTGACCCGCTTGAGAAACCAATGACATTTTTTATTTTGGCACTGGGTCTCGGTTACTTCCAGATTATTGCAGGTCTATTTATCGGCTTTGGACACAGTATTAAGCGGCGTGATTATATATCAGCAATTTGCGATTATCTCAGCTGGCTGGTAATGATCAATTCGATTGTGGTTTTCCTCGCCGGTAAGTTTGGAGTAATCCCAGCTCATATTGTCAATATCTTCGGGCTCATAGCCCTGGTACCGGCGGCAATTATATTATTGTTCAGCCAGCGCAAGGGCGGCTGGGGTGGCCGAATAGGAATGGGATTATACAACCTGTTCAGTACCATATTCTATATGGGCGATGTGCTGAGCTATTTGCGATTGATGGCACTGGGTATGGTCACAGCAGGTCTGGCAATGGCCATAAACGTAATAGTGATAATCTGCGGCAAGATACCCTATATCGGTATTCTAATCGCTGTGCTTGTGTTTATAGGAGCCCACACATTCAATCTGGCCATCAATGCTCTTGGCGCCTTTGTACATACACTCCGGCTGCAGTATGTCGAGTTCTTCCCGAAGTTCTTTGTCGGCGGCGGAAAACAATTTCAGCCCCTGAGCAAACAATACAAACATATTTACATCAAAAAGGATTTTTGAATTTAATTGGTAATTAAAGAAAGTGAGGTTTGGAAATGGACGGAATGACGTTGGCTTTAATTGGCGCAGGTTTGGCGGCCTTATTGGCCGGTATCGGTTCGGCAATTGGAATCGGTATCGCCGGCAGAAGCGCAACCGGCGTATTGAGTGAAAAGCCCGAACGCTACGGACAGATGTTTATTATGGTCGTCCTGCCCGGTACGCAGGGATTCTACGGCTTTTTAGCTGCGTTCCTGGTGATGCTCAATCTTAAATTCTTTGGTGGGGCGGGGCAGGGCGTCTCCGAGTTGAGCACGACCGTTGGACTGCAGGTTTTGATTTCCTGTTTGCCCATTGCCTTTGCCGGTCTGGTAAGTGCCATTTTTCAGGGTAAGGTCTGCTCTGGCGGTATTCTGATGGCCGCCAAAAAACCGGAGATGGCGTTCAAAGCGGGCGTTGTCTATGCGGTTATGGTCGAAGTCTATGCGGTCCTGGGGCTTCTGGTCACTATGTTTATGTTGCTGTTCGGTATTAATTGGCCGGCCTAATCCTAAAAACGAAAAATCAAATAAGAGATACGAAATTATGGAAGCTGGACAGGTAGTAGAGAAGATATTAGCCGACGCCAAGGCTGAGGCGGGTAAAATAAAAAAGCAGGCCGAGGACAAGGATGCTGCTGAGCAGGCCAAACTCACCGAGCAATTGGAAGAATACAAAAAGCAGACAGAGCTCCTTGCCAAAAAGGCTGGCGAAGACGAAAAGTCGCATGTCCTTGCAGCGGCAAGAATGGATATTGCAAAGCAGTTTCTCGCAGAGAAAAGAAAGATACTCGATGAGGTCTTTGAGCAGGCGCATCAGCAGCTACAAAATTTGCCTGATGAGGAATATCGCGCTCTGATTAAAAAACTAATAATCGATGCAGTCGAGACCGGCGACGAAGAGGTGGTAATTGATACAAACGAAAATCGCATCGACCACGAGTTTATAAAGCAAATAAACCGCGAGCCGGGCTCCGGCAAAAAAGGCGATTTAAAGTTGTCCGACCAAAAACAGGACATCGGGGCCGGCTTTATCTTAAAACGCGGAAAGATAAAAACCAATGTCTCTATCGGTGTGCTTTTGGACCAGGCACGTAAGGAGCTGGAAATTGAATTAGCAAAAGAACTCTTTGAAAGTTAAGTAACAAATGCCTGAACTTGCTGAACAAGCCATTCTCGATTTTTATACATACCCGCCCATCGGCTGCGATGACTGGCGATATACGTTCCAGACGGCACAGGTGCGCGCGCTCGAGATGCAGATGCTAACCAGGGCTGCTTTACTCGATATGGCCAACGCCGGGAGCTTCGAGCAGGCCGTCGATTTAATGAGTGGGAGCGAATACGCCCTCCCACGAGGCGGTAAGGACTTTGCCGAAGTCGAGGAAATCCTGCAGCAGCGAAGAACTACGATGCGCGAGCTTTTCTCGGTTTTAATGCTTGATGAGCCGATTGTTGAGCTGTTAAGAACCCGCGATGATTTTGCAAATATGAGGCTGGCGGTCAGGAGGACTTTAACTGGAAAAGAATTGGGTACAGATTACAGCAGTGACGGTAATGTGCCGCCCGAGATGATTGAGCAAATATTTTCTGAGGAGGATGAATTCAGCAAGCCGGTATTTCCTGATTACATCCGGCAGGCAGTGGAGCAGGCCGTTCTAGCCTACTATCAAAACAAAGACATTCGCCGGGTTGACTACGCAATCGACAGAGTACAGGCACAATATAATTTAGAGCAGGCGCATCGGCTAAAAAGTGTTTTTCTGCTCGGGCTTTTTAGGATACAGATTGACCTGACCAACATTCGCACAATGCTTCGGCTCAAGTTCATCGAATCCGAGTCCCGCGCCAAATCGGCGGAAGCCGAAGCTTTTTTGGTGCGGGATAACGTCTTTTTGGAAGGCGGCTTTATTGAATTAGAGCGATTCAGGCACGGCACCGAGCTCGGTTACGAAGCCCTGGGGCCGTTGTTCTTTGTAACACCGTATCATAGAATTGTTGATACAGGTGCTAACTACTTGGCGTCTAATAAATCTTTTTTAAGGGTTGAGCAGCAGTGCGATGAGCATTTGACCGGATTTTTGAAATCGACCGTTCAGATTACCGCCGGCCCTCAGCCGATTATTGCTTTTTTGTTAATGAAGGAAAATGAAATCCGAACAGTCAGATTGATATTGACGGCTAAAAAGAATTTCCTGGACACAAAACTTATCCTGGACCGACTCGGGTAATGAATAAAGTGCTTAATGCAAAAAGTCTTTTTCTGTCATTCCTGCGAAGCAGGAATCCAGAAACCGTGTATGCGGAGTCGAGCATCAAGAATCACTTGTCCGCCGTAGCTGGTTCTTTCGTAGCCTTGGCGAAGAAGGACGGCGAAGGCGGAAGAATCGAGGTTCAAGTATGAAATCGATAAAACTAATCTGCCTGGTTTTGGTAGTAATGTTTATCGCTGTCGGGTGTAAGCAAAAAGAACCTGGTCCCCCCCCGCAAGCAGAACCCGTAGTCATTGAAAGTCCGCCTAAACCTTCTGAACCCACCAAATCGCTGCACCAGGCTGCTGCGGACGGTGATTTTGTCGAGGTCCAGTTGCACTTGGTAAAGGGTGTTGATATCAATGCCAAGGATGTGTACGGGCGGTCACCTTTGCACCTCGCGGCCGAGAAAGGTCATAGGAATGTTGTAGAGCTGCTTATTGCCAAAGATGCCGATGTTAATGCAAAGAATTACTATGGCCATACGCCGCTGCTTGAGGCCGTCCACGAAGGCCGGAAGGATGTGGCCAAACTGCTCATTGCCGAGGGAGCTGATGTCAATGCGAAGAACAATCTCGGCTGGCCCGTTCTCCACGTTGCTGCCGGTGAAGGCATAAAGGACATCATAGAGCTGCTTATTGATAAAGGTGCCGATGTCAACTCAGGGAATGACTCGAACCAGAGGCCTCTGCACATAGTGGCCGAAAAGGGACACAAGGATATTGCCGAATACCTTATCGTTAAAGGTGCTGATGTCAACGCAAAAGACGAAAATGGCTGGGTGCCTCTGTTCTTCGCGATCGTTCACAGCCAAAGAAATGTTGCCGAGCTGCTTATTGCTAAAGGCGCCGATGTCAACGCAAGGGATAATTACGGCCAGACACCACTGCACCTTACGGCTGCTCACGGGCGCAAGAACCTCGCAGAACGCCTTATCGCCAAAGGTGCCGATGTCAACGCGGAAAGCAAAGATGGCGAAACGCCGCTGGACTGGGCGAAAGATGAAGGAAATACGGAAATCATTGAGCTGTTACGAAAGCACGGAGCTAAAGAATAATGAAACAGGGATTATTGGGACATCAGCAAATCAGGTTGGAAATATATCAAAGCCGCCCTCCTCTTGCTTTTGCACCTGTGCCTGCGTTACCCCCGTTCTTGCTTTCGCAAGAAAGCACGGGGGTGCAGGCAAGAAAGCGCGGGGGTGAGCGGGCGGAAGGAAACCTTGTCCCCGGGGAGCTTGTCCTCGACTCCGATCGGGGAACGGGGATGCGAATTTCGGATTTATAAAAAATACGGGTATAGAATATGGGAGCAACTAAAATGAAGCTGAGAAAACTATTTTGTTTGATTTTGGTATTAACGTTTATCGTTGCCGGGTGTAAGAAGAAAGAACCTGAGCCGGTTCAGCAAGCTGCGCAAGCTGAGGTTGAGGCTGAAGAAAAACCGACAAAACTTGCTGTCGACAAGATCCCGCCGGAGCCCGCCCGCGCAACCGCGCCTTCATTCACCCGCGCCTTCATTCACATTACAGGATTTGAATGGTAAACAGGTCAGCCTGTCGGACTTCAAGGGCAAGGTCGTTGTCCTCGACTTCTGGGCGACCTGGTGTCCACCCTGCGTGAAGGAGATTCCACATTTCATCGAGCTTTACGAACAATATAAGGACCAGGGATTTGCCATGGTGGGAATTTCTGTTGATCGTGAAGGCGCAGGGGTTGTCAGCTCGTTTGCCCAAAAGTATAGCATCAACTATCCGGTTCTGATGACCGATGGCCGGATCGAAAAAGCCTACGGTGACATTACGAGCATACCGACCACCTTCGTCATCGATAAGGCAGGCAATATCCGGCAAAAGTACGTGGGCTATCGAGACAAGGCTATATTCGAAGCGGACATAAAAGCGCTTTTGGAAGAATCCGTACCACAGAGCTAAAAATTGACAAACTCGGGACACGAGCAACGAGAATCAAGTATCGAATATCGAGTAAAAATGAAATCGATTAAACTAATCTGTGTGGTTTTGGTTCTAATGTCTATTCCCATTGGATGCGATAACAGACTAACTGCTCCAGTACTGCAAGCCGGATCCGGAACTCATTTATGCTCTGGCAGTTCAACGACCGTAAGTCCTTACGATTACATTAGATTGTCCGTTGACCCGACAGTGCACAATGATTACGGATTGACTTATCCAGTAACATACGATTTCTCCATCCCCCCGACTTTATCCAACTTGAGAGCGTACAAGAGGTATACTGAAGCTGGATCTTGGATCCAGATTACAGAACGAACAAGCAGCGATTTCTTCAATGGGGTTGAGGCGATAAGGTTCGACTACTCTAATAATAAAGCCTTCATTAGTATTGGGTTTCATCAAGCAAGCGACGAAATTCATTTGAAAGTCACCGACGCCTCAGGTGAGATTGTTGATATAATCTATCAAGGTATCCCTGATTACTATGACGATCGAGATGCGGCAGTGGTTGCTACCGGTGATGATTGGGATGGTTATCCAGCAAACAACGATGGGTTCAAGAATGCTTGCGATGCATTCACAAGTAGAAGGATTTGGTTTACTCCGGGCATAACTACTGCAGGAGTCAGAATAGCTAATTGGCCGCCTGTTAACTGGAGCGATGTCCAGGTTAAGATAGATGCTGGCTATATTGAAGTGGCTTCTCACTCCAGAGAACACTTAATGCCTGCTAAGGCATACTCTTATAGCTATACGGGAACTCACACTGGCACTGATAACGACCGGTACACCCTCACCGACTCCTCAGCAAGCTTTCCTGTTGTTTTCCAAGGGACGAGCCAACAATATACCGCCAATTTTGTCGGGTGGATAATTAAAAATATGACCGATGGCAGTTCCGGTACAGTAACATCCAGCACGTCCACGACTATTACTTGTTCAGGTGGACTCTCCGGTGGGGCCGATAATGATTGGGATAACGAAGATACTTACACAATTGATAGATATGATGAGGAAATTGGCGGTTCGAGAGATGATATACTTGCTAACCTGTATCTACCTACTCTAAACACAAAAGGGAATCGAGAATATCTTTATGCCTGGATAGAACCTGATGGATATTGTGATTCTGTTATCCGGGAAAAACTTGGACAATACAAGTACTTAGCTGATCGGGATACAAGTAAAGATAACACCTTTGCGAGTTGGGATTCAGCAAATAGTGTTTATAATCGAATTGGTTTTTCTTACCAACTGGGACGCCGTGGTTCTTTATCTAAGACAAACAATAAATTTGATTCAGTAGTTACAGCCGGAGGTATCTGTCACATAGTCATGCATCCAAGAGGTATTGATTGGTCTGCTGGGTCTTGGGTACAGAAACATCTTGATTATGTTAAGGGGAGAACAAACTTGTGGTATGTGGGATTGGGTCACCTGTATTTGTACCATTACATCGACGATCATAATATCGTTAATGTTGCGAAGATTTTTGCAAAAGAAGACAGGACATAGAGAAGTCGTAGAACTACTCCGCAAGCACGGAGCTAAAGAATGACCAATTAACTAATTAACCAATTAACTAACTTGCATGGAAGGTAAAATCGCAGTTTTAGGTAGTACTGATTTTGTGATGCCGTTTTCGGCACTCGGAGTAGATACGTACCCGGTAGGCCAGGTCGCCGGTGACATTGCCGAGAGTGCAAAGAAGATAATCAGTGAAAAGTATGCGCTCGTGGTAGTCGCCGAAAATATAGCCCCGAAGACCGAAGAAGTCTTCGCGGACTATCACAACACGCCGATCCCCTGTATTATGGTTGTGCCGTTTACCACTGAATCCGAGGGTTTTGCAACCCAGGCCCTCGGAGAGGTGCTCAAAATAGCTACGGGTATTAACATTTTACAGAACAGTTAAAGAAGGTTTTGATAATGAGTGAAAAGAAACAAGGCAGGATAGTCAAAGTCGCAGGACCTGTTGTTGTAGCCGAAGGTATGGCCGGTGCACGAATGTACGATGTTGTCCGCGTGGGTGAATTGAACCTTATAGGCGAAATCGTGGAGCTGCATGGTGATTTGGCCTCGATTCAGGTCTATGAAGAAACTACCGGCATAGGCCCGGGCGAACCCGTTGTTGACACCGAGGCACCTTTAAGTGTTGAGCTGGGCCCTGGCCTGATTGAAAGCATTTACGATGGTATTCAAAGGCCCCTGAACTTGCTTGTAGATGTCGAAGGTGAGTTTATGAGCAGAGGCAGTGCGCTACCCGGCCTGAACAGGGAAAAGAAATGGCACTTCATACCGACAGTAGGCGATGGAACAAAGGTCGGCCCAGGGGATATCATAGGCGAGGTACAGGAAACTACGCTTGTTGTGCACAAGATTATGGTACCCTTTGGTGTTGAGGGAGCTATTCAAGGAATAAATGAAGGTGAATACACCGTCGTTGAAACGATAGGGGTGGTTGTTGCGGATGATGGTACCGAGACCGAGCTGAAATTGATGCAGGAATGGCCTGTTCGTAATGCCAGGCAGACAATAAAACGGCTCGCACCGAATAGCGTTCTTGTTACGGGTCAGCGGGTTATCGACACTTTTTTCCCGACCACCAAGGGCGGGACGGCCTGCGTGCCGGGACCGTTCGGAACCGGCAAGACGGTCGTCCAGCATCAGTTGGCCAAGTGGGTCGATGCTGATATAGTGGTTTACGTCGGCTGCGGCGAACGCGGTAATGAAATGACCGATGTTTTGACGGAGTTTCCGGAATTAAAGGACCCGCGCAGCGGCGAGCCCTTAATGCAGCGCTCTGTCCTGATTGCAAACACATCGAATATGCCCGTCGCCGCAAGAGAGGCCTCCGTCTATACAGGCATTACAATAGCCGAGTACTTCCGCGATATGGGTTATGTCGTGGCTTTAATGGCCGACAGCACAAGCCGATGGGCCGAAGCGATGCGTGAGATTTCGACCCGTCTGGAAGAGATGCCCGCCGAGGAAGGTTACCCCGCCTATCTGGCGGCGCGAATCGCAGCGTTTTATGAAAGGGCCGGCCGAGTCCGGTGCTGCGGCAATCCGGAACGAGAGGGGGCCTTGTCGATTATCGGTGCGGTAAGCCCACCGGGGGGGGACTTGTCCGATTCCGTTGTGCAGGCGACTTTGCACGTGGTCAAGGTATTCTGGTCATTGAAAGGTGAGCTTGCTTATCAGAGACACTTTCCAGCGATTGACTGGCTGACCTCGTACAGCTTCTACAAGCAGTATCTCAGGGAGTGTTTCGAGGACAAGGAACAGGGCGAGGAGATGGAACGGTTGGCCGTCCAGGCGATGAGCTTGCTGGAACAGGAGGCCGAGCTTCTTGAGATTGTCCGCTTGGTCGGCGCAGAAGCCCTGTCACCGCAAGACCGGCTCTCGCTTGAGACATCCAGGTCCATCCGCGAGGACTTCCTGCACCAGAACGCCTTCCATGAGGTTGATACATACACTTCGATGGACAAACAATACGAAATGCTGAAAACAGTCCTGCATTTCCACAAGCAGGCCCTGTCTGCCATTGAGACCGGAGTTGAAACCGCCGACATCTTCAAATTGCCTGTCCGTGAGGAAATCGCAAGGGCGAAATATATCCCGCATGAATTTATAACCAAAGTCACCAAAATAAGAGATGATATAGACCAACACATAAAACAACTGCATCCGTCAACTGTGTAAATAAGATTTTAAGGATAAGAAAAACAAAACCCAATAGTCAATAGAAAATAGTCAATAATCAATTACGAGGGTTTGAAATGCCGGCTATAAAAGAGTACCAAACAGTTACGAATATCTCTGGCCCGTTAATGCTGGTCGAGATGATTGATGAAGCCAAATACGGACATATTGTCGATATCGAGCTCGGTGACGGCTCGATACGTCACGGCCAAATCCTGCAGGTCGAGAACGATAAAGTCCTCGTTCAGGTCTTCGAGGGCACACGAGGTATTGACGTTAACAAAAGTACCGTTCGGTTCCTGGCCAAGCCTCTGGAGCTGGGCGTCTCACCCGATATTTTAGGCAGGGTTTTCAGCGGTCTTGGTGAGCCGAAAGACGATGGCCCTGCAATCATCCCCGATAAACGTCTGGATATTAACAGCAAGCCGATTAATCCTTATGCCCGCGATTACCCGAACGAATTTATCCAGACCGGCATATCTACAATTGACGGCTTGAATCCGCTTGTCCGCGGCCAGAAGCTGCCCGTATTCTCAGGTGCCGGCCTGCCACACGACCAGATAACCGCTCAGATAGCCCGGCAGGCAACGATTCTCGCAGAGGGCGAAGACTTCGCTGTCGTTTTCGCAGCGATGGGAATCACATTCGAGGCGGCACAATTCTTCATCGACGACCTGCACCAGACCGGGGCAATAGAACGTGCGGTGATGTTTGTAAATTTAGCAAATGACCCTGCGATTGAGCGGATAGCGACACCGAGATTCGCGCTCACCGCCGCCGAGTACCTTGCATACGAGCTGGATATGCTGCTGGTAATCTTGAATGATATGACCAACTACTGCGAGGCGCTTCGCGAAATCAGCGCAGCCAGAAAAGAGGTCCCCGGCCGAAGAGGGTATCCGGGTTATCTCTATACGGACCTGGCGACGGTTTATGAAAGGGCCGGCCGAATCAAAGGTAAAAAAGGTTCGATTACGATGGTGCCGGTATTGACAATGCCTGAGGATGACAAGACCCATCCGGTGCCGGACCTTACCGGCTATATTACCGAGGGCCAGATAATTCTCTCCCGGCCGTTACACAGAAAGGCCGTCTCGCCGCCGGTTGATGTTTTGCCGAGTTTGTCACGACTTAAAGACAAGGGTATCGGCGAAGGCAAAACTCGCGAGGACCACGCCGACCTTTATAACCAGCTTTACGCCGCTTATGCCCGCGGCAAGGAGTGTCAGGAGCTGGCGACCATTATGGGCGAAGCCGCTCTCTCGGAAGAAGATAAAAAGTATATGGAATTTGCCAACAACTTCGAGGACAGATACGTATCGCAGGATTATTATGAAAATCGCTCGATTGAAGCGACCCTCAACCTCGGCTGGGAGCTGCTCAGCATGTTCGAGAACGTCGAGCTAAAACGTATCGATGTGAAACTTATAGAAAAGTATATGCCCAAATTCCGCAAGGGTAAGCCCGAAGCGGAAGCAGATAAACCCACCCACGAGCAGGAGGAAACCGAAAAGGCCAAACCAGTCGATGAGGAAGGAACTCAGAAAGAGCCTAAGAATACTACTGAAAAGAAAAAGGGAGACAAATAGGTGCTTGCAAATGTAAATGCGACACGAATGGAGTTATTGAGACTGCGTAAGCGCGTGGCGCTTGCCAGCCGCGGCCATCGTCTGCTCAGCGAAAAAAGAGATGAGATTTCCCGCCAGTTAATTCAGATTGCCAGAGAGATTCAGCCGCTGCGCAAACGTGTTGAAGCTGAACTTTTAGAGACGTGCCGGCGGTTTATGTTGGCCCGTGCGACGATGGAACCGGAAGCCACCAAGGCCGCCCTTGAGGTACCAACAAAGAAGTTCAGCTTGGCTGTTAAGTTCGCAAATATAATGAATGTAAGGGTTCCGCACCTAACCAAAGAAATGGAGGGTGAAATTATCTGCTATGGCTTTGCAACCGCATCCGGCGAAATGGACGTTGCATTACTTGCCCTTGAGCGCGCTTTCGACAATTTGATTGAGTTGGCTGAAAAGGAAAAGCAGGCCCGCTTACTTGCTATCGAGCTTCAGATGACCCGCCGAAGGGTCAACGTCTTGGAGCACGTTGTCATTCCCGAACTGCGCGAGACTATCAGGTTCATTTTCGACAAATTAGCCGAAGCCGAACGCGACAACATATCCCGCCTGATGAAGATCACCGACATCATAAGAGCGTGAGGTGAGAAGCGTGAAAAGTGTTTCATGACTTGTGGTTCGTCCATATAGCCTATTCTTTTATTTGGCCTTAACAATCAGTCGCAAGAAAAAAGCTCATACGTAAAGCGCGTACGCGCTTTACGTATGATGCATCCGATGCATCAAAAAACAACTCCAAGTTAAACACTAACAACACAGAGATCCTGTACGGCTGTTCTGACTTGTTCCTTCGACCCTTCGACTTCGCTCAGGTCGGTCTGTGCTCAAGGCATGCTCCTTCAACCGTGTTCAAGGTAGGCTCTGAGTGAAATAGAAGGAGCTTTTCAAAAGGCTAAACGTTGAACGCGACAATACCTCCCGCCTAATGAAAATAACCGACATCCCCCTCGCACTGAATACAGAAAATTTCAAAATTCCAGTAGACAAATCGCCATGCTCGGTCACTATATTTATAGAGTATGTCAATACTTGAGGGCCCCGAGTTGACGACGCCAAGTGATAAAACGCTGATTCGGGCTGTGTTCGCCGGCGAAAAGGAAGCTTATGAGAAACTGTATGACCGTTACGCGCCGCTGGTTCGGGCCGTCTGTTACGATACGACCGGCAATCTTGCCGATGCCCAGGACCTTGCACAGGACGTATTTATGCGGGCGTATGAAAAGTTGGGCCACTTGCGCGATCCGGCTCGTTTTGGAAAGTGGCTTGTCGGAATTGCCCGGCTGCGATGCAGGGAATGGAAACGCCAGAGATTACGAAGCCAAAACAAGAATGTCGGGCTTAAAGATGACCAGGCGGTTGCTCATGACTCGCCGGATGATAGTCGGATAGAACTGCTTCGAGAAAAGATTACAACGCTTCCGGAAAAGGAAAGATTGGCTTTGCATACGTTCTATCTTCAGAGCAGCTCGGCCGAGACCGCCCGCAGGACAATGGGGCTATCGAGGTCAGGATTCTATCGTGTACTCGAAAGGGCACGCAAACGCTTGGAAAAGTTAATGTCCAGAGAACAGGAGGATATCCGATGAAGACGCCATTGGACAATGATTTGAATAAAGCGTACGAAGCATTTAATCAAAATCACGACCATCTTCGAGAAACGCTTATGGCATCCCTGTCCCCTCATTGGGGAAAACGCAAATGCAATAGATTGATTAACCTCATACAACTATTTATTGGAGGTGCCACTATGAAAATTAGAATAACAAAGTTAGCCGCTGCAGCGGTAATAATCATAGCATTGCTTATTGGTTTGAATTACTTCGATGGCTCACTTGATATAGCAGGTGTTGCCTGGGGGGAAGTAGCTAAGAAAGTTGAAGAAATTCAGATGTTTTCATACCGAATGAAGTTGTGCATATTGAGAACATCAAAAGAAAAAATAGAACTGGAGATTGTGATGTATAACTCGCTGGAGCATGGAATGCGAGGAGATTCATATGTAAATGGGAAAATAATATCTACAAGCTA
>SMTZ1_10006509_pt1 | contig 12265 bp, 10 predicted proteins | sample DeeMarSWOR136_30_FD_25667 | JGI IMG/M metagenome (IMG submission 25667) | reverse complement strand
GGTAGTGAGATACATCAAGGATCAGAACAAACGTGATCAACAAGAAGATGAAGGAGATTTTTAAGAGAGTTTAACTGATTGGCAGCCTTTGAGGTTGCTCCCAACTATCAAGCCTCCGGTTCTACCTGAGCGTTATGACTTGAAGAGTGCCACCCCAAAGGCTAACCCAGGAAACCCAGGAGTACGGAGCTTAATACGTGGCCCACACCACATAGTAGGGTTACGATTAATGTCTTTCTCAAGTTCCAGCGTCGTGCCCTCGACATGGCAATGAATGGTAGGTAGTGGTCTGGCCCGAAGAGTGTGTGCAGTAGTCCTATGCTGAAGGCTGCACCCATTAGCACAGCCGATTCATCCAACATTTTGTTACTTTTTCATTAATCGCGTTATTTATTTCCTGAATTGTGCATCATTTTGATTAATGTCCGTGCAAAAAATTTTTTGCATGCTGATATTTAATAATATAATCAGTAAGTTGCAAACCTATAAAAATCACCATATTCTGGAAATCCCTATTTTATTGGCTTTAAGTAATCGCGGTACCCTTTATTAGACCTGGTAATCTGACTGGTTAATACGTAGAAATTTTTGGTTTTTTTGGACTCAATAATAACAAGGGTTACCCTAACATAACTTACGTCAAGAGCAATTTCGTGCAAAATTCAGGAATTATTAAATACCTTGAACTTTCCTGAATCCACTAACTTTCTTATTCCTAACACAAAGTCTTCTGGAGCAGCATAGTCAGGGTGGCTACGAAAAAGTGCTGCTACTCGTTCAATTTCTTTCATCTCTTTAATTTGATTTAAATGAGTGGTATCATCTTGATCATGGCACGGATGTGTGGCAAAAAGTAGCCTGTCAGGACTGACAAATCCACTTTTTATTGCACGGTTAACATGCTGAGCACAACGACAGGGATTTACTGGATTAACAAGACCACACTTCTTTTGCATAAAATTTCTGAGGCGTGTTCTTGCTCGGGAGAGACGTTTACGAAAGGCTATAGACGAAGTGTTGAGTATAAGGGCAGCTTCATCACTTGTTACTTCAAAAATTTCTCCTAAAATGTATGCAATGCGAAGATCACGATCCAAACAGAGTAACATTCCCTGCATGCAGCGGAGCATCATTTCTCTCACGATCAGATACTGTTCTGCATGCAAATGATCAGTAGGTGTGGCATTTGCAATCCACCTATCAACTTGTTGCCCATATTTCTCAAATGTCATTTCCATTCGCTCTGCATGGCATTTATTAATGGTTAACAAATGGTTAGATGCTATTTTGTAGACCCAGGTAGTAAAGGCACTTTCGTGGCGAAAGCTATCAAGCCTGGTAATTATTTTTACCAAAATCTCTTGTGTGGCATCTTCTGCATCAGCCGGATAGTAGAGCATACGTATCGCTAGCCCATAAACAAAATCTTGGATACTGCGAATTAGTGCCTCAAGAGCATTCTTATTGCCTTCTTTTACTTGCTTTACCAAATCCTCAATGGTTGTTTTCATAACATTTAATTTATTCAACGTATTTACTTGACCTTTTCTATTTAGACATCTTCATGAAATATGATGTGACCACCAAAAAGGTATTTTTTTATCACCTTTCTGTTACATGGTAATGCCTTCTCCAGTCATAGATGGAGTCTTTCTCATTTCCTCAGTCTTTGGCAAAACAACCGATAGCCAATTTACTCCACTTCTTTCTTTGTTCCTGCTCCTCTCTAGAAAGGATAATCTTTGATTGCATTATTAAAAGCTCAGAGATATATTTTTATGAGATAGATTAAGAGGTTTTAAAAAGAGTTTAAGTTGAATCTTGGTATTAAGAGGCTATTAAGCCCTTATTTCCTTCTGATAATATTATATCCATGATAAAAAAAAATTAAAGATACTATTCATATCAACCCTTCTCCTTCTGTTTTTTCTTGTCTCAATAGGAATCTCTGGAACACTTGAAGTCCACTTCATTGATGTGGGCCAGGGAGCCTCCATATTCATCATCACCCTACATCACAAAACTATTCTGATCGATGCAGGCATTCACTCTGATGAAAATGACAAAAGGAATCCTTTTAATTATATTCGAGGTCTAAAAGAAGATGGTAAGATAAATGATCTCCGTATTGATGTAGCCATTATCACTCATCCCCATGATGACCACTATGGAGGGTTTAACTATCTCTGTAAAGAAAAAGAAGACAGTCAAGATTTTACTATAGCGCAAGTCTATTACAGCGTTGCTGCTCCTAAGGCTTGTGGTAAATTCTGGTCTTGTCTTGAATCCCTGATCAGGAAAGAAACCTTTTCAAGTCAAATCTCTCCGCGCGAGCCTCCTATAAGTCCTAACCAAGAAGCAGATTTGAAAGTACTTTACCCTTTTGAGAAGGTAGGAAAACCGAGTAGGGATAAAAATGATGATTCTGTAGTGCTGCTTTTACAGTACCACAGGACCCGTTTTCTCTTTACCGGTGATGCCTCAAAAAAAGGTAGAAAGGTTGCTGCTAGATAAAGATATTCGCAGCAATGTCTTAAAGCTTGGGCGTCATGGTTCAAACAATGCTTTAGATAAGAAGTTTCTTGAAAAAGTCAAACCTCTTCTAGAAGATTTCTATGCCGTTATCTCTTCTAATGATAAAGATGGAAAAGGGAAACGGTTTGGACATCCACATAAAGAAACTTTAAAACGCTTAAAAAGTTAAATGACGTAAAGCTCTTCCGCACCGACCTTCACGGCACCATCATCATGTAACCCTACCTTTCTTATATAAATCGCTATTTCATTGTTTTAATTATGAGTCATCTTATGCCAACAATTCGTTGTTTCAAAACAGATTTCCATCTCCTTCTTTACCATAATGCCTCTCTACCCTTTCAGTCTTAATGTGTGTATACTCAATAGAAATTTCAAATTTCTGCCAGAGCAATATTTGACTTGCAATCGATTAAACCCTATGACCCGCTAAGAACAGTTCAGCGGGCCGGCAATTCAAATCCATTTATCCTAGATTTTACAGTAGCATAGTTTAGTTTTTTTGTGAAGAAAACATTAACTGATTTGTGGAGGGAGGAGTTTTAGAGTAAGTTTAGGTGTAATAAACTTCTCTTAAATTTAATTCTCTTCCTCTATTTGGAACGCTTGAATGATATCGTCAGAATCTTCATCTTCAAATAGAATACTTCCATCTTCTTCTCTTCTAACTTTTGTAATACCAGGGTGTTTCCTTTTTATTTCTTCTAATAAAGAAGATTGTATTTTAACCGTTGCTGAAAGTCTTTTATTGTCTAGAATGAGATCGTGGTATTGAAAGGCAGTACGAAGTGTCATCTTTAGCTCCTCATCGTCCCAGGGTTTGAGTAAAAAGCGGAAAATATCACCATTGTTAATAGCTTCTATGGTAATCTGCATATCAGATCTACCGGTTATGATAATACGAATTGTTTCAGGATACAATTGTTTTACCTGCTTGAGGGGCTCAAGACCGCTCATGCCAGGCATCATGTAATCTGAAAGGACGATATCAGCAGGAAACACTTTGAGTTTTTCTAGGGCTTCTTGTCCGTTACTTGCCTTTTCAATTTCATAGTTTTCATCTACGAGGGTCCTTTTAAGAGCGCTAATAACATTCTCTTCATCATCAACAATCAAAATTCTTTTTCCTTGCATATAATTTCTCCCTTAAAGCCAGCGGTGGTTATTTTCATTATTCTTTCGTCCAGTTGTCATTTGTCATTGGTCAATCATCACTCATCAATTAACTGTTGACTATTCCTAATCCCTAAATTTTTAAATTCCTCTACTCTGATAAAACTGAGAAAAAGCTATTTGCCTTATCAATCTCTTCATCTATGTCATCAATCCATCTTTCAATAATATCAATATCTAAATTAAGGGTATCCCACGCCTTATTATTAAGCTCAGGTATGACTTGGTCACCACCGGATCCAATCTGGAGACCACGAGTGATAATATCAGCTAGGTGAACAATAGAAACCAGTTTGACATTATTTATTTTTTTCTCACCATTGTGGTGGAAAGAAATGGCTTCGGTAAGAGTGGTAGGGAGTTTCCATTGTTGTGACAGTATTCCTCCTATCTGAGGATGAGTTATGCCTAACACTTCTCGCTCTGCATCCAAAATGAGTACTTTATCTTTATGAGTGGTTTTGAGAATAGTTATAAAGTCATCTCGAAACATTTTTGCGATAGCCAGCTTTCCGATGTCATGTAGCAATCCTGCAATGAATGCCTCCTCAGGATCTTTCATGCCTAATCTCTGAGCAAAGACTTTGGAAATAATCGCACATCCGGTTGAATGTTCCCAGAATTTGGAGATTTCAAAGCCTCCAAGATCCGCATCCTTTGGCAGAAAATCAAAGACAGAAACTGAAAGGATAACATTTCGAATGGTACTGAATCCTAAGATTACTATGGCATGGGAAATATTGCTCACCTTGCCCGAGAGTCCATAAAATGCGGAATTGACTAATTTTAATACCTTGGATGAGATTGATTGATCTGATTTGATTATCTTAGCTAGATCACTGGCGCTCACATTAGGATTTTTAAGCATATTATTACACTCTGTTAATATGGTGGATAATGTAGGTAAATCCTTTAACTTTTTGATTCTATAATCTAAGTCATGTGTGTTCATCTGCTCATCCTCTTGATCAGATATCGGGCAAATACTTCCTTTAATTCCTTCATTATAAGGTTATGAGAAACTTGCTCAAATTGGCTATCGAGCATTTCTCTCACCTCTTTTGTTATCTTTGTGATGTCTTCACCGCTTGGTTCCTTTCTTTCATCAGGAGCTTCAACCCAAAGGCTTTTTATCCCCAGACACGATAGCTGCTCGATTTTTTCGCTGCTTAGGGGTACCCCCTTTCCCATTAAAAGATTTTCACTTTTTCCGTATACATTCTTGGCAAGAACCATTCCTGGTTTTAAGTCACTGATATCAATCTGCTTCATTTGGGCTCCTATTTAAAGCTTTTGAATCCTCTGTTTCCCGTTTGTATACATAGACTTTATCTATAATGGGATCGGTAGCATGAAAGTTTTTGATTCTCTGCAAGTCTTTCTCTTGGATGAGAGAATCTTTTTCCATCAGCAATGTTCCCCTTCTAGTGAGTAGATCTCGTGAAAGTTTCATGCCTTCTTCCAGTTTGGAGAGGGGAAGATCAATCTCATCAACAAGAGAGACCTTGATTTTTTTAAGGAGATCAAAAAAAGCATTTACGATCTCCGGATCGAAGCTGCTCCCTCTATGCTCCATTAGATAACTTATAGCTATTTTGGGCGAAGCTTCCTGAAAGTAACTACGGGCATTTGCTTTGAGGTCATAGCTATCCACTACCGCAATTATGCGTGATTCCAGTGGAATTTTCTCTTTCTTTAAGCCATCAGGGTACCCTGTACCATCGTAGTGCTCATGGTGGTGCCTTATGATGATCCCCACATTCTGTAATCTATCAATAGCCATAAGACTTTCCTGACCCAGAATAGGGTGCCGTTGCAATTGAACTAATTCAGTAGTACCTAGTTCTCGTCTATCTCTGTAAAATACCCTTTTAGGCAGGGCGATTGCACCTATATCGTGAAGAAGACCAGCAATCTCAATATCCAGCGCTTGGGTTTCAGATAACTTCATGCTCTCTGCCAGCTTCCTTGCAAGAATGGATACCCTTTTGGAGTGTTCTCCTAAATAGCTATCATATTGTGATATCAATCCGGTGAAGACTCGTATAGAAGTTATAAAATTGTGTTCAAGATCTCTGTTTTTTTCTTCAATTTGATGAGTTCTCTCTTGTACCTTTAGTTCCAGATTCTTGTTTATATCTTTTAGTGCTTCATTTTGTTCTTTGATGAGTGCATGAAGTTCCCTGTTTTCAGCTACAAGGTCATAGTGTCTCATGGCTTGTTTAACAATTAGTTTAAGCTCATCATCATTCCAGGGTTTATTGATGTATCTGTATACTTCACCTTTGTTGATGGCGGCTACCGCGTCTTTAACATCAGAATATCCAGTAAGTATGATACGAATGGTATCGGGATGTAGTTCTTTTGCCTTTTGCAAAAACTCTGCTCCAGTCATCTCTGGCATCCTCTGATCGGAGATGATGAGTGAGAAGTTATTGTCGCTCATCTTCTTTAGGGCTTCTTTGCCACTGGTAGCAGTCTCTACCTCATAGTTTTCTTCAAAAAGGAGACGCTTTAATGAATCCAGGATTCTTTGCTCATCATCAACTAATAATAGTTTATGGGGAGACATATATATCGCTCATCTATATGTTTTTCTTATTCTTTATTCTTCATCCTTCACCCTTGTTTCAAGAATCACGCCTTTTTTGGCAAACTGACCTGAAAGAGGGAGGCACTTTACAGCAAGCCGATGATGGTTATAGCTAATGTTTTTTATAATTTGAGGTTGCTGAGTTTGAAAAACTTTTTTTACACTATTTATTATATCTTCTGAAAATACCTCCCCAATATCCTTTCCTATCCATGAAATCCCTTTGTTTTCATAAATATCTTGAGCCTGCTTGTTAATAAAAACAATTGTTTCATCGTTGCTTACTCCTATAATAGGGGTAGAAATATTATGTAAAATTTCTTGGGAAAGTAAAAGAATCTGGTTTCTAAGAAGAAGTTCCTGTGTTCTCTCTTCCACTTTCTCTTCTAATTGGAGGTTTAATGTCTTTAGCTCCTTATTCTGCTTCTTTATTTCCTCTTGGAGTTTCCTGTTCACACGCATGAGCTCATACTTCTCTAGAGAATCCTTTACTGTTAAAAGGAGATCATCGTCTTCCCAAGGCTTTTGGATCAGGCGGTATATCTCACCTTCGTTTATTGACTTTGTAATGGTATCAAAATCTGAAAAGCCACTAAGCACAATACGAATGGTGTCAGGGTAGAGCTCACGAGCTTTCTTTAGAAATTCTGTACCACTCATTCCTGGCATCCTCTGATCAGAAATGATCAGGTCAACTGGTCTTCCCTTGAGAATTTCTAATCCTTTTTCTCCACTATTAGCAGTGATAATTCCATAATTCTCTTCCTCTAGAAAAACTCTTTTGAGGGCGGAGAGAATATTTTCCTCATCATCAACGCATAAAATGCTATATTGACTCATGAAAGATCCCTTTTAGCTAGGGGTTCAAATTTATATATATATTTTAATTATTATTCCTGCTTACCTTCAAGTATGGGTAACTTTATGGTAAATGTTGTTCCTTTCCCTACTTCACTAACAACCTTAATCTCTCCCTTATGTTTCTGGATGATGTCATAGGCTATACTTAATCCCAATCCTGTTCCTTTTCCCACTGGCTTGGTAGTGAAGAAGGGTTCAAATATTCTATTCTGCTTATCTTCAGGGATGCCACAACCCGTATCACTTATCTTTACCTCAATGTAGTCTTGATCTTTACTCCTTTTTCCTAATTTTCCATTTGAATAACGTGTAGAAATGGTGATTGTCCCCTTATTCTCAATAGCTTGTGCTGCATTTACTAGAAGGTTCATAAACACTTGGTTGAGCTGACCCAGGTTACAATAGATTTGAGGAAGATCGCCAAAATCTTTCTCAACAGTGCACTTGTATTTGAGTTCATTCCACACTACATTTAAGGTGCTCTCAAGTCCTTCATTGATGTCAGCATGTTTGAATTCTCCCTGGTCCACACGAGAAAAGCTCTTCAGGTCAGCCACTATCCTCTTTATCCTCTCTGTTCCCTCTAGAGAATCAGCTATTACTTTATTCAAATCCTTCGTGATAAAGTCTATTTTTAACTTTTTCTTCAATACCCCTATTTCTTCACAAAATGAAATAATTTCAGTGTGTCCACTGTTCTTAAGAGTAGCAAGCCCCTCTTCATATTTCTTAAGGAGTTCCAAAACTTTATTTACATATTTATTCAAGCTTCCTAAATTTGAATGAATATACCCAGTGGGATTATTAATCTCATGTGCAACCCCTGCTGCAAGCTGCCCGATGGAAGCCATCTTTTCACTCTGTACCAGGAAGGATTGAGTTTGCTTAAGTTCTTCAATAGTCTCATTCAATTTTTTATTGGATTGCTCTAGTTTTTCGCTTTTTTCCCTATATTTTTTACTTCTCCTCTCAACTTCAGACTTTAATTCCCTCTCCCGGACAATCCTATTCAGTTTTGCTTCTAGTTCATCTTGAGAGAATGGTTTAGTAATAAAATCACTGGCTCCAGCTTTGATCATATCGGTGAAAGAATAGTCATCACTATATCCCGTTATGCTTATCACATCTATGTTTGGATAGTTCTCCTTAATTTCATTTAATAATTCTATTCCATTTATTCCTGGCATTCGAATATCGCTAATGACAATTGAACAATTATTTTCTCTCAAAACACCTAATGCTTCTCTACCGTTAGTAACTGATATACACTCAAAACCAAGGCGAGAGATCATTTTACTAAGTGTTTCTCTTACCTTTAGATCATCATCCACAGCTAATAATTTCACTTCTCACTCCTCCTCAAGCAGCTTTAAACCGATCTCTAAGGATCATACCTTCTTGCACTAACTTAAGAACTTGATTCACTTCAAAGGGCTTATGAATGATGAGATCTACCCACTTGTCTTTTAACTCAGATTCATTTATTTCTATATCCCACCCTGTAATGATAGCAACAGGTACCCTCCCATTGATAGCTTTGATATTTTCTGCTACCTGCCAGCCAGACATCCCTGGCATTCCTAAGTCGGTAAAGACCAGATCAAACTCCTTCTTTTCGAACATTTCTATTCCTTGATCACCATTAGAAACAACCTCAACCTCATGACCGGCCCTTTTTAGGATAGCAGAAAGAGCCTCCCTAACCTTTTCTTCATCTTCAATAGCTAGAATCTTTGCTTTCCTTTGGTCCTCTGGCTTAACCTCTATTTTCTCTCCTTTCTTTGCTTTATCAGAAATGGGAAGCTTTATGGTAAAGGTAGTTCCTTTATCCTCTACACTATCTACTTCAATGGTCCCTCGATGACGGTTTATAATGCCATAGGAAACACTCATTCCCAATCCGGTTGACTGAACACCCTTGGTGGTATAAAAGGGATCAAAAATTCTATCTTTTATAGATTTAGGCATACCACAACCTGTATCTGCAAACTTAACTGCAACATAGCTGTCTTTCTTATATGTCTTTGTTATTATACTTCCTCCTTGTGGCATAGCATCAATAGCATTGTTTATAAGATTGGTGAATACTTCCCTTAACTCTGCCGCACTTCCTGATACGGGAGGAAGCGAAGAAAAGTCTTTTTGAATGTTATACTTTATCTCCTTTACTTGTGCTTCAGCTCCCCACTTTACTTCAGTAAATTCAAGAGCATTGGCAATAACCTCATTTAGATCAACTTCCTTAAAATGTTTATCATCATCCCTTCTTCGTGCAAACTCCTGTATTCTTCTCACTGTTTCAGCACCATCTCTTGCAGCCTGCTCGATGACTTCCACATCTTCCTTTAGTTCAAGAGCAGATTTCCTCTTCTCTTCTACTCCAGCGGGAGGTTCAAGGTCCATCTTCAATAGCTGTGCTCTACCTAGAATAGCAGCGAGTATATTGTTAAAATCATGAGCTACTCCTCCTGCCAGCTCCCCTAATGATTTTAGCTTCTCTGATTGTAACAGCTGCTGTATCATCTTTTTCCTCTTAGTAATATCTCTTATTATTCCGACTGAACCTACTACCTCTTTTTTCTTGTTGTATAGAAAGGTAATGTTTTGCTCGACTGGAATTAATATTTTTTCTCTATTTATAAGATAGCTCTCCCAATTTGTTATTTTCCTCTCTTGTAATAATCTAGTAATCATTCTTCTTGCGACATCAAAAAACTCACCATTTATCTCTATCATTTCTCCAGTAGTTGATTTATATGTTCCTTTTGTTGTTGGTGCGAGTTCAGCTACATGTTTTCCTAGTACTTCTTTTTCCTCATAACCAATCAGTTTTATTAATGATTTGTTAGCTCTGATGATATAGCCTTTTTCATCTGAAACAACGATACAATCCAACGAACTATTTATGATATTATCTAAATGATCCTTTGTTTTTATTAGTTCTTCGGAAGCTCGTTTGCGGTTCAGCGCTTCAACAAAAGACAGGGATAAGGCCTCCACAGCCTGCTGATCCGTTATGTCATAACCTGATTCTTTATTAGCTAAGGCAATCATTCCTATAGTTTCACCCATATATTTTAGGGGAACACCCAAAAAAGAGGTAATCTTCACATGTCCCTCAGGGGTACCAACACGGTCAGGGTGGGAAGCGGGGTCGTTTACTATAAGGGACTGTTTATCCTTAAGTACTTTGCCCCATATTCCCCGAATGTCCATATTTTTGATCATTTTCACCGCATTTGTCTTGGGCATCCTACATTTATCCCATCCTGGATCACTCAGTGCTATGGTGTCAAAGCGACCTACTTTGTTTATTTCACCGATAGAACCAAACTTACTTCCAGTCAATTCTTCAGCGATCGTAAGACAAGTCTGTGCTACCTCTTCTTCTGTATCACACCATAATGTTTCCCGGAATACCCTGTTGCTTGCCTCCAATAGAATGCGTTGCTTTAGTGCCTCTTTTTCTGCCTTTTTATGATTAGTGATATCTCTGAATCCTTCAAGAATGCCAATCAGGTCTCCTTGAGGATTACGAAGGGGAGTAGCAGTAGTAATACAAGAAACTATTGTCCCATCACTGCGTTTGTTTTCTGTGTCACATTCAATCCGTTCTTTACCACCAAGAATTTGTGTCAACGGACAATAATGAGTATGACAGAGATGGCTGTCAAATACCTGATAGCACTTTTTTCCTGCCATATCACTTTCTCTCATACCTGTGAGGGTCGAAAATGTCTCGTTGACTTGAAACACATTAAAGTCCTTATCAATTATACGAATTCCTTCAGCTGAAGTATTAAATATCTTCATAAGTTCTGCGTAAGCAGATTTGATTGATTCTACCACTTTCTCTCTCTCGCTAATGTCCCTGAGGAGCAACACAGCACCTTCACGTCCGTTCAATCTAGCAGAAATGATTTCAAGAGGGATTGTGTCACCATTTTTCTTCTTCCCTGCGGCAAATCCCATGTGAAAACCAGTGTTTTCAAGCACATCATATATCTCATGCTTATTTAGTTTATTAGATCGTCTGTCAAAGTAGAGTAAATCAGTCTTCTGGTTAATAACTTCATCCACCTCGTAGCCAAACATTCTTTTCACTGATTCATTGCACATGATGATATTTCTTTTGGAATCAACGATCATTAGTGCGTCTGGACTGATACTTGAGATTATATTCTCAAGTTCCTTTTGTCTCTTGAGAGTTTTTCTCCAGTGACGGTATGTTATCCACAAAAGTCCCGTTAGCCATAGGAAAATAGCATTAATAAGGAATTCAGCGATGGGCAGAGTGGTATAAGCTTCAAAATATTGGTAAAATCTGTCAATGAAATTAACAGAGATGCTGAATAGAGAAAAGGTAACTGAAATAATCAAGACCAAAGATAAATCGAGTAATTCTCTTTTTTTCATACTCACTATCCTCACAGTTTTTACCTATATTTTTACCTATATTTACTAATCGACAATTTGATGAGAAACCTAAAATTGTATTTTATAATAATCATGTTGATGAAAACTAACTCCTCATGATGTTTTAGTAAGAATCTTCAATAGAATGGGTCATATAAGGTAAGATGTTTTAAGCCTGATAATGAGATACGTGTTTACGACAAAGAGTAAGGGGTATAAAATAGTTAGTGGTGTTACGCGGTAAATAAAAACCAGCAGCACTGCTGCTGAAAGGCTATTGAAAGGTAAATTGAAATAATTATTACCTGAATTTTGCATTGCTTTGACAAGTTTTCATGCAAAATATTTTTTGCACGGTAAAATTAATCAATCTTATCAATAGGTTAAAAGCCACTAAAAATCACAGTGTTTTTGAACCCCTTATTTTATTAGCTCCCACGAGTGGTTAGAATGCCTTTTCCTGATAAGGTTTACCTTTGTTATGTATATGACGTTTTAACCTTGTAGGATAAAATGTCTATTTTCCTTGGTTTTGTGAAAGCAAACAATAGAGCAGTTCCTAGGAATCCTTAGGCACTTGAATGTTATCTTCATGCAAAATTCAGGTATTAATTAATGAATGTAATACAATATTTTTTGTCCTGAACAAACAGTCAAAAAGTGTAACATACTTACCAAATTCTTTAG
>SMTZ1_10009744_pt1 | contig 12266 bp, 7 predicted proteins | sample DeeMarSWOR136_30_FD_25667 | JGI IMG/M metagenome (IMG submission 25667) | reverse complement strand
GAAAGGAAGACATCATGGGGCTGATTCTTGGTTGACATACACAGCAAATTCCCTCATAGTTCCTCTTCAGCAAATCTGCATCTTTTCAAGCCAAGCGAAGCATGGGATATGGCAAAACTGTGCTGCTTAATCTGCCTGCTGACACAGGTCGATAAGGCCTTTTTCGGTGGCAAAAAAGACGATATTGGGGATAAAAACACGTGTAGCCTGCGCGGCAGATGGTAAAATGCCTTGTTCGGCAATTCACTACCCTCTTGTAATATGGCTAGGTTTAGCGGCTATACTTAAGATTTCAAAATAACTAGCAGGATGCTTGAAAGATACATCTGGAAGTGAGAGCAATGGCGGGGTTATAGGATAGAGTACTACAAATATGGTAAAAAAGTACTTTGAGAATTATAACGCGGAAAAGAATTGACCTGTGTTGAGATTCACTATTAAGGTGGAACAAAGTTCACATGAAGAAACCTTAGCAAATTATTTATGGAGGTAATAATGGACAGTATTCTCTACGATAAAAAGGATCATATCGCCTATGTTAGCCTTAACAACCCTGATAAGCTTAACGCCATTAATCGTAAGATGACTAGGGAGCTGGCAAAGGTGTGGGTGGATTTCCGCGATGATAAAGAGTTGTGGGTAGCTATCCTAAAAGGAGAGGGGAAATCATTTTGTTCCGGGGCGGATCTTGAGCAGATGGAGCGAGGGAAATGGGGGTTTCAGCAATCTCTGCTATTCGGAGATGACCGTGCTAGGCCGTCCAATTATCGTGTTTGGAAACCCATTATCGTCGCTGCTCAAAGGCACGTGTATGGAATGGGCCTTGCGCTATTTCTTGAATGCGACATTAGGATTGTAGCTGAGGATGTAAAATTGGGAATACCAGAAGGAAGGGTCAATGTTCCGGTTCTATTTGCGCCTTTCATTCTTGACTATATGCCTAGGGCTATAGCTGCAGAGCTCATACTGACTGGTAGAGCTATTGATGCAAAGAAAGCGAGTGAGTTGGGATTGGTCAATCGAGTGGTTTCAAAAGATCAGCTTTTGCCGAGTGCAGAGCAGATAGCTGAAGATGTATGTGCTAATGGTCCTCTGTCGAACTGGGCCTCAAAGGAAATGTATTGTCGCTGCCGGGACATGGACTTTGAGAGCGCTCTTGCCTTTGTAGAGCACGTCGCAAAACCTGTAATGAATTCGGCCGACTCAGTTGAGGGAAGACAGGCATTTATTGAAAAAAGGAAGCCGGAGTGGAAAGTAAAATAAGGCTCCTGCTGCCGCATTGGGTCTTCTGTATGCGAGTATTTTGGAGCTCTTTACGCTGCTTATAGCATATTGGGAACCTTGCATTACAGAGAAAGAAGCGGAAAGACGCAAATGCCGGATTGTGGCTTTTGGGTTACGAAAAAGAGGAGATAAGGGAGTTTGCAATAAAGGAGTTATTTGGGCGGGCTTAAGCTTACTTGGATGGCGAAAGAATAGATTCGATTTCAAAAACGATGATTTTTATGGCCGGGAATTCTCATTTAAGAGTTCGTGTATTATTGTGGGCAAAAGTTCCTAGAAACTGGCAGGAGGTACTTGCATGAAGAAGAAGGTATATTATTACAATCGGGATTTAGACAACATGAGCCAGGAAGAGATCTCGCGGCTTCAAGATAGGAAGCTTCGGAAGCAAATTAAGTACGACTGGGATAAATCAGTTTTTTGGAGAGAGAAACTTCAGGAAGCGGGGGCTGTACCGGAAGATATTAGAACTCTCGAGGATTTGAGGAAGTTGCCAATACTAATGACTAAGGATATAGAAAGAAAGAGTGCTGCAGAGTCGCTTGAGAAATATGGCCATCCTTTTGGAATGCATTTGTGCTGCCCTGTGGAAGACCTCACGCTTGTAGGGACGACCTCAGGAACAACAGGTACACCAACCTTCAGCTATATTTATACAAAACGGGATGTGGAGACTACGTTGGAAAATGGGTGGAGTCGAAGATTCAGATGGACTGGTATAGGTAAAGGGGATAGAGTTGTCTTCTTCTTTGCTTTGGGCGTGTACGCAACAACTGGAACCCTGTATGCGCTGAGAAAATTAGGTGCTTTGCCTATTGATATCGATGCCAGAGCAGGAACTGAGATATTATTACAGTTTATCGAATTGACTCGGCCGAAATTTTTCAACTGCACTCCATCCCTAGCAGAATTTCTTATAGAGAGGTGTCCGAAAATCATTGGCAAGGAAGTCGGAGATTTTGGTTTTAAGGGGGTTATGACCACTGGTGAGATTGGAATTGCTATTCCGGAAATAAAGAGGAGGATAGAAGAGGCTTACGGGTGCAGAGCTTACGATTATTGGGCCCCTGAGTCTCATGCAATTGCGATTTCATGTGATTCAGATGAGTATTACGGAATGCATGCTCTTTGTCCGGATCTAGATACCAGTTTTGAGGATCTCGTAGATCCAGAAAGTAAGAAATCTATTGATATCGTTGACGGAGTGATTGGCGAAATGGTTCATACGTCTTTGGACAGAGAAGCTTGTCCAGTCATCAGATATGCATACGGTGATGTTGTTCAGATATTCACCAAAGAATGTCCCGGTTGCGGCTTTCCCGGAAAACGTATAAAATTGGTAGGGAGGGCTGATGATATGCTTATTGTTAAAGGAGTGAATGTTTACCCTGCTTCGATTAAGGATATTGTAACTAAATTCGAGCCGGATGTGACGGGAAACATGAGGATAGTCTTAAAGAACCCACCGCCAAAGGTCGTGCCGCCGCTTTGGCTAAAGATTGAGCGCGGAAAGGATATTGGTCTACAAGAGTTAGAAGGGCTTGGTGACAGGATTGCAAAGGCGCTGCATGATAAAATAAAGATACGGCCAGAAATTGAATTTGTTGAGCCGGGTACATTTCCTCCAGAATCTAGAAAAACTCCTGTCTTTGAGAGAATTTATGAAGACAAATGAGAGTTGGTTAGGAAGCGGTTTTTTTGATAATTATGAAGACACCTGGCAGTGAATTAAGGGTTACTTAATCGGCCTGACCGGAAAGATTAGAGCGACTCGAGCATTGAGGATGTCTGTGGCTCCATTAACCGCGTAGGGCTGACGGCGGGATACTTGACTAATTTGCTTCGTTTATGTATCCATTTTCTACAAGTTAAAAGCCTCTCTTACATAAAGTTTAAATTGATTCACAAATTTTGAGGTCAATACAGTTTATCTTTTCTAATATGATGCCAATTTGCACCAATAATAGTTAGCATAAGGACAGGTGCTTTTTCTCTTGGAGTAAAGGATTTGACACCCCTGTCACTTCTCTCGGTCCTTACTCGGTGTTGGTCTGCCTCAAGAAACATAATTGTTGAACAGGGCAAACATACTCAATCGCGCAGCGCGATATCGTTTAAATTCCCTCTTGACCGTGAAGGAATTATAGGTCTCCCAGTCCAATTATTCCGGTACACAGGGCCAGCTGGAGCCCTTAGACTACCCTTAGGAATCGTTCAGAAAACGAAGCTCAAGCTTTTTTTTCTTCAATGTATATTACCGCGCGTGTGAAGGCGTTGGCCACTGGGATTGGTCATGGGTGCACAGTTATCTGCAAAACGCATTGGATGAACAATTTCCCCAAAGGTGAGTGCATTTAAGGGCGTTTGCATTTTCAACGCTGCCCATTGCAGCAAGGCGACCCATTGGGTCCCTTGCAGCAAGTCGGGCTCATTCTTGATGGTCACACTCTGGAGGGAAAGATGGGATCTCACACTGATGAGGGACCAGGGGGCATACATAGAGCCATTCTTGGCAACGACTTTCTAAAGACCTTCTGTGAAGCCTTCAATAGTGTATCTATCGGTATCATAGTTACTGACCCCGATGGCCTAATAGAGTTCTGTAACAGCGCCGCTGGACGTTTGTTGGGAATCCAGCCATCATACGCCATAGGGAGATCCATCCGGGACATAATACCAGAAAATGCAAGCATGGAGGGACCTGGTTCCCACGCCCCGTTTCATGAAAAAGCAGTATTCATAAACGGGGTACAGCTGAGATACAGCTTTATTGATTTCAAAAGTAATGGTGTTCCTGTAGCGAGTGTGGGAATTCTGCGGGAGTTCACAAATAGTGTCTTTATTGAAAATGAACTTGCAGAGGTAAGAAAAAACTATGAGCATCTCGAGTGGATACTGGATAATGCATTTGAAGAGTTCAAAGTTGTAGATAAGAACGGTCGCTTGAGATATCTGTCGCGCAAGTCCGCAGAGAATCTGGGAGCATCCCAAAATGAACTCCTAGGTAAACACCTGACGGATGTTGACCCAAATCCCCTTCTGCGGAGAGTGCTTGAGACAGGGACCAGACAAGCTGGTGCGATATCCAGGGTCCACCGTGAACCAATCCGCATGACGGGGGTGCCATTGTTTAAGAATGGAGATGCGGCGGGAGCTGTTTTCACAGGCAGTGTTGATGATATGTGTGAGGTCTCTCCATTTGAATGGTCCGTAAATGTTCTAAGGGATCGTAAACGCCCCCAAAAAATCTCACACTGCAAGTTCTCTTTTGCAGACATCATCGGCAAGTCCAGAATCATGGCAAATCTGAAGAAAAAGGCTCTCCGGATTGCGCAAGGAGACTCCACCGTGTTGATCACTGGGGAATCAGGAACTGGTAAGGAGCTTTTTGCTCAAGCCATTCACTCGGCAAGTCTCCGCAGAAATGCTCCTTTTATTCGGGTTAATTGCGGGAGTATTCCCGAGACTCTTCTCGAATCGGAACTGTTCGGCTACGAACCAGGATCTTTTACAGGAGCAGACAGAAAGGGAAGAAAGGGCAAGTTCGAAATCGCCCATAACGGGACACTGTTCTTGGATGAGGCTGGCGATATGTCGCTTGGGATGCAGGCTAAGATTCTAAGAGTCATTCAGGACGGTGAGTTCGAGCGTATCGGCGGGGCTGTGAGTTATGAAGTCGACCTCAGGTTTATTGCGGCTACGAATAAGGACCTTTGGAATTTGGTTGCCACAGGGAAGTTTAGAGAGGACTTATATTATCGCCTAGATGTTGTTAACATCCACATGCCTCCCCTTAGTGAAAGGCCTGAAGATATTCCTGTTCTGATCGAACATCTTATCCCAATTATAAATCAGCGGGTTAAAAGCGGGGTGAGCGCAGTCAGCGATGAAGCCCTACGTTGTCTTAAAGAATATAGCTGGCCAGGAAATGTGAGGGAACTGGGAAATGTTTTGGAAGGGGTTATGAACTTAAATCCAGGAAAAGTCATTGAAGTAAATGCTCTTCCTTCTAGGATAAGAAGAAAAGCTGGCGGATCTTATCGCACTCGGAGGGTCATGACGCGGGGAGGACAGCTTCCACCTTTTGGAAGCAGAGAAGCAGTGGACAAGGCTATGATCGAACAGGCTCTTTTCTTGAAAAGAGGGAATAAACGTCAGGCAGCTCTCTATTTGAATATGCCTCGCTCGACTTTCTACAATAAGCTTAAGAAATATAAAATTAACACCGAATCAGCCGCTTAGCCACTAGCGGTGCACATGTGACCAATTTTCCACAGGTCCAAAACAGACTCGTCCAGTTCCTGCCGCTTACCGGCAAAGCTCCCGCAAAATAGATAATGCGCCAGTTCTCCTGAGGGGTCTTCCCCGCTGATTGATTCTCGCAGTTATTCCAAGGGACCTCCTGTTTCTAGTCGCGAACGTTGGGAACTTGTTCCTGATGTGTTGGTTCACCCGAATTGTGGACTGTCCGGAAATGAAAGAGAATGAATAGCATTTCATTTCTTGTGTCAGAACAGAAAAAGGAGTGCTCCTTAAATTGATTCCGAGAGTAGACATGAGGGTCCCCAGGGGCGAGTTAAGGATCCGAGGTTTGCCACAAGCTTATGAACTTATCAAGGAGATGGGCCGCGGAATGTTTCCGCGCGCTCAAGTGAGTTGGCCAGACACCAGATTTGATCCAATGCACCGAGTGGCCCCATAATGGGTTAGGAGCCGTTCAGGGATTCTTGGTCCTCACCTTTACTCCAGTTAAATTCTCGAGATCGTGCAAAACTACAGGGTAGTAAAGATCGCCCCAGCCTGATGCCCGGGCTCGTTCATACATCTGCTGGGCTAGGGCTGTAAAGGCCAAAGGGACGTGGTGGTGCTGTCCTGTGCTAAGGGCTAGCTCCAGGTCTTTCATTATGTAGTTAACAGAAAAACGACCCTCAAGGTCATCCCTCATAGCATAGGTCTTCATATGATGTTTAAGGGCGAAGCTGCTTGCCGATCCTGCCTCCAACGAATCGACGAGTACGTCCGGATCCACACCGGCCTTAACCCCCAAGACCAAACCCTCTGCCAAGACAGCCACCTGAGTGCCGAGGATCATATTATTGACGATTTTGACGACTTGGCCATTGCCCAATTGACCCACATAGAAGATGTCGCTTCCCATCACTTCCAACAATGGGAGACACGTCTCATAGTCTGCTTCAGCACCTCCCACGAAGATGGCCAAAGTGCCTTTCTCTGCCGCTGCACGTGACCGCGCCACGGGTGCGTCTATGGTGCGGGCCCCTTTCCCAGCCAATTCTCTTGCTACGTCTTGCACTGTCATAGGGTCGACAGTGCTCATAATGATGCAGACCTGATCGGGTTGAGTTCCTTTGAGAAGGCCATTTGCGCCAAGGACCGCTTCTCGGACGTGAACGGAGGCAGGAACCATAATGACGGTACTTTCAGTAAGCTCACCTATCTCGGCCGGGCTGGTTGCCGCATGGGCTCCTTCAGCGACAAGGAGATCGACCCGCTCCGGCAACAAATCGTAAACCCATAGCTCATAGCCGGCTTTGAGAAGATTAAGGGCCATGGGCTTGCCCATCTCCCCCAGCCCAATGAATCCCACCTTTTTCATCATTTGCCTCCTCCTGCATGTAAGTTCTTCCAGGCTGATAAATCCGAGGATACCCTTAGAGATATCATTCCTCGATATCAGGGATCAAATCCTCCAGATCAAGGTTTCTTAATGTCTCAGCCTGCGGTCTGCCTGTCTCAGGGTGCCATCCCATGGCCCGGTAATAAATTTCTCGGATTAGCGGCCAGTGGTCCAGGACCCTAATCCCTTTTGCCGGTCCATCCACAGGTGCACTCCCGTAACGTTGACTGGGCGCTTCCATGTCTTCGGTAAGACCATTCTTGAAATTGAATACCCTGAGGGTATTCACCACCCTCTTGCCGATAGCGAGCATATCCGGAATGGTGAGATCGGCATTTGTCACGGCGTTACATGCATCAGTAACGAGCTTGGGGTAGTTCAGGTTAAATCGGCACGCGCCTACACAATCTTCGATAATGGCCCACCCATTCTGGATCGCATTCACCGTAGGCACCTCCCAGGGTGAAAAAGGGGCTTGCACCGACGGCATATCCATCAGATGGGGTCGAACCCCTACAAACGTGGCCTCAAGCGAGCTGGTATTGGTAAAACACGTGTCGAGAAGTTCAGGCCACCGTGCCCTATGATCATGTCCCCTTGGGGTTGCGCCCTTGAGTGTGGTAATCGCCATTTCTTGGGCTTCACCGCCCACTTCCTCCGAAGCCCTCTTCACTCCCTCGGCGAGGAGGTTACCAATGCCTTCTCGATAGGCTATTTTTTTCAACATCTGGATGGTAGATTCCGTGTTGCCCCAAACCATCTCAAGGCCGTCCATTTCCTTCTTGGTCAGAATCCCTTTTTCATAGCACTCCATGACCCAGCCGAGGGTCCATCCAGCTTCGTTCACATCGATACCCAGGCGATCTGTCAGGTCAGTAAGCACGAACACAGCGCCCGCATCTGTCTGCCCGATCTGCGGGCCAAAAGCTGCAAACGCCTCATATTCAGGCGCTTCTCCAACGAATCCCTTGTAAGGGCCTTCAGTGACCCTGTGGACGAGAATATGGTTCATACCGCAGTTAAAGCAGGTATTTCGTTTCACCCTTTCAAAATGGGTGCGCACGTACTTTCCATCCATTTTCTCGTGCGTCGGGAAGAGGTTGGTGGTATAGTTTTTCACAGGCAGCGCCCCTACCTCGTGGAGTCGGGAAAAGGTCCCATTTGTACCCCATTTGTGACGTGATCCATTAGCCCACGTGATGGCTTTTTCGTGAAGGTCTCTGCTTACTTGCTTAAGGAGATTCGGATTCCAGATTCTCGGCTTGAATTTGCCCCTGATGATCACGATCGCCTTCACATTCTTGGATGCTAAAACGGCTCCCACACCGTTTTTCGAAGCCACGTGGGTACCATCCCCAATGATCACACTGTAGCGGACCTTGTATTCAGCGGCAGGGCCTATGCAATATATGCTTATTCCACGCTCTCTTCCGATCTCCTTCCTTAGGATTTCCTGGGTCTGTTGCGTGTCTTTGCCGACAAGGTGGGTGGCATCTTTCAGCGCCACTTTGTCTTCAGTGATCAGCAGGTAGGACCACCGCGCTGCCCTGCCACGCAGCAAAATGCCGTCAAACCCGCAGGACTTCAGATAGGCCCCCATGTAACCGTTCCCTTGGGTCGACCCAGCAAGATTTGTCATGGGTCCTTTGGTGGTTACGCAAATGGTTCCGGAGCCCCTCACCGCGGTATAACTCAGTGGCCCATTCATAAAGCTGATTGTGTTCTGGGGATCCGCCCAATCAACAACAGGGTTCTCGTAACAAAGGTAATAAGCCCCAAATCCTGCGCCGCCAAAAAACTTCCGAATGAAATCCTCGTGAATGAGTTCGTGGGAAGTTTCTCCATCATCCAAGTTGATGCGAAGAATCTTGCCGGCATAACCAAACGGCGGATACATAGCTCCTCCTTGTTCTGTTTGTGATTTTTATATGCGGTGCCTTATCCCCCTGCCAATGAGGAAAAGATTCGGATAACGTCTCCGTCTTTGAGATCATAATTTGTTTTCACATAATTGCCATTGACGACGATGATCTTGCCTTTCTGTCCGAGTGGCAGAATGTCTTTTAGCAGAGAGTAAAGGAGGGTTCCAGCCTTAACTGTAAGCTTTTTGCCCCTCGCTTTTTCAGGGTTCAATGGAGCTTCCTCACTGCCGTCCGCGATGATTGTTACATGAATATTCATCTTCTTTTCTTGTATTTCCATTTGAAAGGTAAGCAGCCCGATGGACTCCTAGCGTCTTATGTTTGCATAGTATATATCGTATATATCGAACAATGTCTGTAAGATATTGTCAAGAATATTGTTTTTTGTATGGAGAACCGAAAGTGACCAATTCTTGGACATGTCCAAAAAAGACATGTGCATCTCGTGCCTGTTGCGTGCAAATGTGACTTCATCAGAAGGCGCCTGCTTTAAGCTGTATCCCATGCTAATACACTGATAATGCTTATCTTTTCATTTCTAAGAGAAATACTCTCGATACCCGCAAAGATGCCAAATGGGTGGGGGCAGTCTGGCATAGAATCTGCTGTTTGATCGAGCAAGGACCACCGGCCGGAAAATTTTCTGGCTTCAAAATCCGAGAAACAAGAGAGGGCTTTTATGTTATGCGCATGAATTTGCCGAAATCAGTAATCATAGGAGAATGTGTCGCACGCGAAGGGTGTCAGCATGAAGAGAACTATATTCCTGCCCAGGCTAAGATATGGCTTATCAACCAAATGAACAAAGCCGGATTCAGGAAGATAGAGGTGACGAATCTTTCTGATCCCAAGTATGTGCCTCAGTTTCGCGATGCAGAGGAGGTCCTTCAGGGAATAAAGCGTGTGCCGGGGGTAACCTATACGGCAGTAACAGTGGTCCAATATGCTGTGGAAAAGGCAGTGAACGCGTGTGAAGCAGGCTATGGTCCGACAGAAATCGTGAATATGATATCCACCAGTGAAAGCCATTGCAAAAGGAATATGGGGAGGACATCGGACGAGCTTTTTAGTATGGCCGAACAATGGATCAAGATGGCGCATGACGCTGGCATGAAATTCTGCGGCTGCATAGGAACGGTTTTCGGCTGTCCCATCGATGGCCCCGTGCCCATTGAAAGAGCCTTCGAATTTGCTGAAAGGCTAATCAATATGGGGGTAGACTCGGTAATGTACGGGGATACTACAGGAGAGGGGACTCCGAACCGTGCTTTTGAGTTCTACTCCGGAATCATGGAGCGGTATCCCGATGTGACAAGCCGGAATCACCTATTTCGACAGCTCTATGGGTGGGATTGGCGGGCAGCCCGCCTCAGTGTTAGACCGTGTGCCAGTACCGGGCACAGGCAAGCTTTATACGCCCAGCGATATAACCGGCAACGTTCGTAGCGAAGACTTGATAGTCATGATAGACGAGATGGGCATTGAAACTGGGTTGGATGTTGACCTGGTTTTGGAAATCGGGAGATCGGTCGAGAAAATCTTTGGCAGGCGATTGCGTTCATACTGCGTGGAAACCGGACGCATTCCCAAGAGACCGACTGGACTATAGACTCTCAGAAAAACGCAAACCCTGGATTATTTTTATAGGCCCAAAAGAAAAAATCAATGGCGAGGGGGGTAAAGCATGGTAAAGGTTATGACTTTGCTAAAGAAAAAGGCTGGTTTGACACAGGAAGAGTTCTCCCAGTATTGGAAGGAGACACACGGCGTGCTGGTGGCAAAGACAGTTCCAGGCGTAAAGAGGTACGTTCAAAACCACGTCATTAAATTGCCAGGGGGCAGGGAGCCATTCTTTGATGGCGTAGCCGAGCTTTGGTATGAGAACATGGAATCATGGCAGAAGAGCGCCGAATGGTACCTGAGCGATAAAGGCAAGATAATCCGCGATGACGAAGAGAAGTTCATAGACAAAAGTCAGATGGTTTTTATTGTGACCGAAGAGCAGGAGGTACTTAAGGCGTAATGGTCCCATACGCAGCAGCGGTGGAGGGGGTCTCCCATGATTCCACGCTATGGAGTTGTTGATGCCTGGAAGAGGAGTGAAACGGGTATGGCAATGCAGGAATGGCATAATCCTGGGAGAAGGGGGAGGTAATACACATTTCATCTACGGAAGCCGCCGATGCGGAGAGTTTCATGCGTACAGAGGGAGGTGCATCGTATATGGAAGGTAAATTGAAGTATCCCAAACTATTTGAGTCTGCAAAAATAGGCAATGTAAAACTGAGGAACCGGCTAGTCATGTTGCCTATGGGGACAGCTTATGCGACCGCAGCAGGAGAGGTCACACAGAGAACAATAGATCATTACGTGGAGAGGGCAAAAGGGGGGATCGGCCTCATAATAGTCGGGAACATATCCCCGCACTATCCCAATGCCATAAATCAGCTTGTCCTCGACTCTGACTGGGTCCTTATGGGCCATTATGAGCTGGTGGAAAAGGTCCATGCCCAGGGAGCTAGGATAAGTGCCCAGTTGAACTGCCCGGGGCGGCAGAAATACACGGATGCTCTTCGGCCGGGAGAGGAATTGGTCTCCTCTTCGTCTCTCCAAACGAAGTTCTTGGGTAAGATCTACCCAACACCCAAACCACTGAGCAAAGGCGACATCTACATATTTATCGAGAGGTATGTCAAGGCTGCGGAAAGGGCTAAACGTGTGGGCTACGATATGGTGGAGTTGCACGGTGCCCACGGATATTTGATAAACCAGTTCATGTCTCCGTTTATGAATAACAGGACAGACGAGTTCGGGGGATCCCTCGAAAACAGGATGCGGTTTACCCGGGAATTGATAAAGATCATGCGCCAGAGCCTTGGATCAGATTTCCCCATAGGATTTCGCCTGAGCGCTGATGAATTTGTCCCTGGCGGGATTACCCTTGAGGAGTCCCCTGCCATTGCCCAGATGCTGGAAGAGGCGGGGGTGGACTACATTAGTGTTTCGGGGGCTGTTTTCGAAAGCATTCATAAGTATGTTTGCCTGATGAGGGATCCTGAAGGGTGGAAGGAATATCTATGGGAGGCCATTAAGAAGGCCGTCGAAGTCCCTATTATCGGCGGAGGCGGTCTGAGACGTCCGGAATTTTGTGAGAGACTCCTTGAGGAAGGGAAAATGGACTTCGTGGGATTGGCTAGACCCCTGTTGGCTGATCCTCAATGGCCTGTTAAAGCTATGGAGGGAAGGGTGGAGGATATTCGTTTGTGCATTTCCTGCAACGAGTGTCTTTACGGCTCTTCCCGTCGCCGACAAGGTGGAGGGGCTCGGCGCTGTGCTGTAAACGCCGCATCAGGTCGGGAGAGGGAGTTCGCAGAGGTCATTCCAGCCTCTACTCCGAAAAAGGTCATGGTCATCGGAGGAGG
>SMTZ1_10008638_pt1 | contig 12266 bp, 9 predicted proteins | sample DeeMarSWOR136_30_FD_25667 | JGI IMG/M metagenome (IMG submission 25667) | reverse complement strand
TTGTTGGGTGGCTTGACCGAAGCGATAAACACCTGTTTCTGGCTTCACAAGGATTTGCTGCGGAAAAGCTTATGGTAAAAGCCCTAAGTTTGAGTTTTGTAGGGACGAGGTTCGCCAATGGGCTAAATTCTCTTCATGTTTCTCTCTGCCAAGTCAGAAAGGAAATGGTCTTAGGACTTATGCCAAATTGTCATTAAATCTTACACCCAACATATTTGGGGCAGGAGGCGAATCCAATGGTTGTTGGCGCAGGGATACGATAAGCAACATCAGATCAGCGCAGCAAAAGTGCCGAAAATAAGTAGGATTGGTGTCAAATTGAGTATAGAGAAAGTTGAGTGGGATTCTTGCCAAGACTGGAAGCTATGCATATTCAAACTTGCTTGTTGCGTAAAAACTGTCTCACCGTGGCGGCGTGCACTCTACCAGGCACGAAGCTCTGAGATGGCTATGGGTGCCAATATGAAGGTGAGGCCGACCAGCAAGATTGCGATTACAATCGTGATGGCCCAGACAATTATAATGCCTGCCTTTCGAGCCGTCTCTTTGACTTCGCGAAGCTCCCTAAGATCGTCTCGGCAGCGTGCTATGACCGCATAGCACCAGTAGGCGCATGCAATATAGGCGGCAAACATCACTAAGATATGAAACCCCATATTTACGCCCGGCCCAGCTCTTGATGGGTACTGACCAACGACTCCATTTTTGTTTGTCGGATCTTTAGTAATCCCTGAAGTGTCTCATCCATTTTGGCCAGTCTTCAGGTTTGACGCCGCCGGCTCTGGTCCAGGGACCTGCTGTGTCGAAGTTAGGACTCCATTTCAAGGTCCACAACTCTTTGACCCCGACCTTTTTGACAGAGTAGTCCAGAAAAAGGCCGTTTATCCCTCCATCGTGTCGGTTAATGACCCACTGCCACATGTCCCCGTGGCTTATTTCGGGGCCGTAGGGATGCACAATGGGGCCATCCTCATACTCCGGAGGTGGGCCGTACGGATATGGATTGCCTCCATTATTTCGACAATCCAAAAGAACAGGTATCCTGTTTGGACCTTTAGTTCGCCAATCCACGTGCCACGAGCTAAGTCTGGGACCATCTATGTAAAATGGCACCGTGTAGTCATTACGGCCATAACTGCCGATAAGCCAGGGTTCCGAACCGTCGTAACGCAGTCTACGCCAGGCCGAGTACGTGTCTCCCGAGCCCGTAGGCCGATCCCAATGCTTGTGTTTAGCGGCCATCGGACATAAGTACAGCTCGTCAGAGTGATTGATATAGCGCCTCAAATTCCAGAGAGGTATAAAATTATTACAATAAGGTGGCAGCCCGCCGTCGTGGTCAGACTGGTACGCCGCCAATGCAACGCCCCATTGCCTCAAGTTTGACCGGCAGCCTGCCGCCCTGGCCTGCCTCTTGACCCGCTGCAGGGTCGGCAGCAGGATGGCCATCAACAGCGCAATGACGGCAATCACCACCAAAAGCTCTATTAGCGTAAATGCTCTTTGGTTGCAGATGATGTTGGATCTTGCCTTTGGCATCATTCTGTCCTGAGGCCAGATCTTTGGGCTTGGCCTCAAGATGACAATGGGAACTACTCAGTCTGTGTCAGTAATCCTTAAAGCGTCTCATCCATTCTGGCCAATCTTCCGGCTTGACGCCACCGGCTTTGGTCCAGGGGCCTTGCGTGTCGAACTCGCGATGCCAGTTCAAAGTCCATAGCTGCTTCAGTCCGACCCGCCTCACAGACCAGTCCATAAAGAGGCTGTTTACATACCCATCATGCCGGTTGATGCAGAAGGGGTACATGCATCTCATGCCGGGACTCAGAGTCGGTTCTGCTACAGCATCTTCACATGGAGGAGGTTCATTAGTAGCCTGTGGAAATGAAAAAGGGAACCTGGAGTCCAACAACACTGGGATATTATCCGTACCCTTATGATCAGTGTGCTTCCACTGCTCCGGAAAAGTCCCCCACACAGAAGCACACCAACCATTTATCCCATAGCTGCCACCATGCCCATGTCCGTAAGGACAAGACCAGGCTTCAAATGTACGGACAACACGGGCACGTGTAAGTCTTATGGCCATCGGACACAGGAAATGTTTATCAAAATTGCCCCCATAATGCTTCAGACAATCGCCCGGACAGCTTCCTCCATAATCCTGCAAGGGTGATGCGAAACGACCTTTATTATCTTCCATATACACCGTAAAGATAAGCCCCCATTGGCGCAAGTTCGACCGGCAAATGACTGCCTTAGCCTGTCTTTTGACCCGCTGTAGTGCAGGTAGTAGGATTGCCATCAACAGCGCAATGACGGCAATTACCACCAAAAGCTCTATTAGCGTAAAGGCCTTTCTTCTGGGCATGATTCGGCACCTTACACTATGATTTCGCTCCAATCATACGATGCGCAAGATGTGTCTTCTGTTCCGTGGAGCTCGCCAGTGTTGTCTACGCTAATCATTACCCGATCGAGCATGGAAATGCAAGCGATTACTGGGAAATTCTTGCTTTGGGCGAACTAAAGTGGGGGGCTGTTGGGCTGGTCTATTTTGGGTTTTTTGTGGGGAGCTTTGGCCATATTCTCGTATACAAGCAAATCACCGGGCGTAGCATCATAATGGCAAATCTGAGTCCTGGCAGATTCGCTTCCTTGAGAAATTCGTTATAATTAACAAATGGAAACCAAGTGACAGTGAAACGGGCTGGCGGCCGCTTAATACTCACATAGGGATGGTGCAAAAAATGAAGCCAAGTCAAACAAAGGGTTACGTTGCTTTGGGCGTGGCGGCGATGCTTAGCAGTGCGAACTCCGCAGTCAGGATAGACTCAGGCGGCGAAAGAGCTATACAGTGCTTGTTGGTTTGTGCGGTGGGTACGAACGTTCCCGTTGTTGTTGAGCCGGTACCGTTGGTTCAGGCCCCGTCGGACCCTGCGCTATGGAGCGCCTGGCGAGAAGAATTGGCGAACAAGCGCGAAGAGATGCGAAAAAGCCTTGGATATGATGATGGACTTTATCGCAGACCGGATTTCGCCTGGGTTCAGTCTTGTTATTCGTGCTGTTTCGCAATGATGTTTGACGAAGCGTTCTATGACCACGTTCGAGGTCGGTATGCCATCGAATCCTTCCTGGAGCATGGTATGCAGCGATTCGGCGGCTACGACGCGGTTGTGCTGTGGCATGCATATCCGAGAATTGGATTCGATGACCGCAATCAGTTCGATTTCTATCGAGACATGCCGGGCGGGCTGCATGGTCTGAGGGAGCTGAGCAGGGCTTTTGGTGAGCGAGGAGTGAAGGTATTCATTGACTATAATCCATGGGACACCGGCACACGCCGCGAAGGTAAGTCGGATATTGATGTGCTCGTTGAGCTTGTAAAAGCCATTGAAGCTGATGGCATATTTCTCGATACGCTTCACGAGGGTGGCCAGCAGTTCCGTGCAAAGCTCGATGCGGCCCGGCCTGGTGTTGTTTTGGAGTCGGAACTGACCCTTCCTGTCGAAAGGATTTACGATCACCACATGTCGTGGGCCCAGTGGTTCAAGGATAGTGACGTTCCCCGTGTGCTATGGAACAAGTGGTTTGAACGGCGTCACATGATGCACCAAATAAGGCGATGGGATGTTGACCACACGGGAGAATTGCATACAGCCTGGATGAATGGCAGCGGCATCTTGGTATGGGAAAATGTCTTCGGCTCGTGGGTGGGCTGGAGTGACCGAGATCGTTCCATATTGCGTGCGATGCTGCCGATTCAGCGCCGGTATGTCGGCTTGTTTTCCGGTGAGAGATGGACTCCACTTGTTGAGACTGAAAAGGCGAATGTATACGCGAGCCTGTGGGAAGGTGACGGCATTCGCCTGTGGACACTTATTAACCGCTCTGGCGAATTGGCTGAAGGCGTACTGCTGACGGTTCCACATGTGGAGGGTTCGCGGTATTGTGATCTTGTTAGAGGACGCAAGCTCGGCAGTAGCGTTGGCGGAACCACATCGATTACAGGCCAGATCGGACCGCGAGGAATAGGTGCATTTGTATCCGGACGCGGAGAGGATTTGGGAGCCGACTTTGATGAGTTTGTGGCCGGACAGGCTGCACTTTACGAGCGAGCAGATTTTGATGTTGCATCTGCCGCGCGCGGGGAAACACTCAAACCGGTTGCGCCAACCAGAGAATATGGAAGGGACAGGATTCCCGGAGGGATGGTTGCGATACCTGCGGGGAGATTCGGTATGGAGGTGAAGTTCAGAAATCGTGAGTGCGGCTTTTATCAAGTTCCGGAATTGGGCGAATCAGCACGTCCGGCTGGTGGCCTTCATCGGGTCATCAGTTTCAAGCGGGATGTCCAGCTAACGCCTTACGCGATTGATGTGACGCCCGTCACGAATGCGCAGTATGCCGCGTTTCTGAAGGCCACAGGTTACAGGCCGCGACACGAGAAGAGTTTCCTGAAGCACTGGAAGGATGGTGCCCCGCCACCGGGACTTGAAGATCATCCGGTCGTATATGTGGATTTGAATGACGCGAGGGCGTATGCCAAGTGGGCTGGAAAGCGACTGCCCACAGAGCAAGAATGGCAGTATGCAGCCCAGGGACCGAGCAAGCGCATCTATCCGTGGGGCAATGAATACAAAAAGGGTCTTTGCAACGATGGCAGAACCGGAGGGACTACGAGCGTCACCATGTTTGCTGACGGTCGGTCGCCGTTTGGCTGTTATGATATGTGCGGCAATGTCTGGGAATGGACGGAAAGCGAACGAAGTGACGGCCGCACGCGGTTCTGCATTATTCGGGGCGGCTCTTTCTACAAGGCCGAAGGGTCAGCCTGGTATTCAGACGGGGGGCCACAGGCCTGCAATTTTGCTGCGAAGTTCATTCTGATGTGGCCGGGCCTGGACCGCTGCGCGACGATAGGCTTCCGCTGCGTGGTCGATGTCGCCGACCACGAAGAAAAGGGCAGACACGGGAAATAGACCGGTAAACGAACGCTTTTGGCTGGAGAGCACTGAACGGTAGCGGCAAGCTTGAGGCGGCGGAGCCGTCAGCGGTCGATAGTGTTGACCGGTGGCCGGACCGCAGTGATGTGAAGAGTACTCAGGTGAAGCTCCGCCAAGGCAAGTACCAGAGTATCTGCTGCAGTGATGCTTTCATAGTGGTCGGTTTTAAGACTGGCACGCGGCAGGGGATTATCACCGAAGAATTTCTCGACTGCAATTTCGCCGAGCGTAAAGGCTCGTTTGTGATACTGCTTGTGGGCTGTATCACGAAATGCCGCCAGTTCCAGGCTTATTGCGTGGCCGAAGGTCATGGGCCAAGCATCGCGATCCGGTCCGGGCAGCGAGTTCATGTACGCGTCTGCTGCTGCAAGTATCAAGTCACGGTATCCGATCCTGCCGGTATTCTCATATCGTGACACGCACATCATAGCAATCGCGGCGGTGGTATATGCACCGTATCTTGCGTCCCAAGGTGACGTGTAAGAGGCGTCCGCTTGACCGGTTGCAAGATCGATCATCATAACGAAGCCCTTTCGGTTGTTCAGATCATGCGGCAGCGAGCAAAAGACTTCGTCCTCTCGCGCGGCGAATTTGGTCAGGCGTGTTCTGAGAGTTTCGGGCACTTTTCTGGCGGCGCCGTCACAGTCGATTGCCATAGATAACGATAGAGCAGGGCAAGCCTTGGCCGAACCGGATTGAAATTCGATCAAGCCCGTTCTGGGATGCCGTTTTCGTTCATAACGGGTGAGCATGACGTCGATAGCCTTGAGGAAAGTCTCATCTTTGGTGTGAGCATAAGCCTCCGCCCAGGTGCGGATATAGAAGCCGGTGTGTCTGGCAAAATCCATTCCTGCCCGCGGAGACGATTTGTAAAAATTCGCGTGGCGATCAAATGCGCCGGTCTTGTGGTCGGCGACCTGGCTGTTCCATAATCCAAGTGCAAAACGCCTGCTCTGCTGCGGGGCGAGTTCAAAGCACCTTTCCCAAAGAAGCCAGGGCCGGGCAAACTCATGGACCGGTTCGCGATGCCCCCCGGCTGGCTCGTCTGTCACAACGTTCCAGCAGAGGTGCTCACCCCACGGCAGGAGGCCGGTTTCCGGTGACTGGGTGTTTGTAAGAAACCATTTCAGTGCCTGGTCTGCCGCGCTTTGATAACGGTCTTCCCCAGACATTTGCCTCAGGAAATACAACAGGCGCAGGAGATTCTGGTCCAACTGAGGATTTGCGCCGTGCAGTGGTTCACCGGGAGCGGCCGGCCTGTCACCGTCCCGTATGCCCGCCGGGGCCGGTGGGCGGACTCTGAGCAGGCTGAGCGTGTTTCTATCAAGGGCACTGAGGAACAAGCCGCTCTTTTTGGGGCCGTAGGTGTCCGTGCCGTGCTCAAGCATCGTATCGGCATAGCGGTACACCACGGTAATAAATGGAGACGGGGGAATGCCCTTTTGGAAGATGGCGTTCAGATCTAATTCGGTTCCAGAGCAGGCCGAGGCAAAAAGCAGGACGGCCGAACCTACTGCAAGGGTCCTTAGCGACGGTTTATTACAGTACATTGATAGTTATCCTCCCGGTTTTATACCATTACGTCACCGGTCAATCGTATTGTGAGGTATAGTTGTTTTCAGGTTATGGGTTGCCGCGTGGACTTCCAGTAGTGCCAGAGCAAGCGAATCAGCACCGGTAATCGTCTCGTAGTGGCCGGTCTTGAAACTGGCCCTTGGTAATGGGCTGTCCTGCCAGAATATATCAACAGCCATACGAGCGAACCTGCAGGCCTGTTCCAGATAGACTGCACTCTTGGTGAATCTATAAGCGGCAACCTGGGCACTGATTATATGGCCGAAACTCATTGGCCAGACGTCCACATCTTCGTCGGGCAGCGCATCCACATAGGCATCCGCGACGGCAACGACCAAATCACGGAACTGGTCTTTCTTGACCTGTTGGTAGCGAGCCAAGCCAAACATTGCCCAGCCTGCCGTCACGCCTGAAGAGTATCCTGCCTGCCATGTGGGTTTGAATGCTAAGGTCCCGCCGGGCCGACCAAATTGCCTGCGGAGGTCATCCAGGATGAGTTGATCCTCAATCTCGGCAAATTTGCGAAGCCGGGATGCCAACGGTTCAGGTACGAGCGATGCAGCGGTTTCGACATCAAGCGAGCCGATTGTGGCGTGCATCTGGCCATTTTCGTCGTAGCGTTTACGCTCGAATCGCGCGAGAAGAGTTTCAGTGGCACGCAAAAAGGTCTGATCTCGCGTGTGTTTATAGGCGTAAGCCCACGCGTGGATATAGAAGCCGGCGTGACGAGCAAAATCTTTGCCGTCTCTGGGCCCATGTTTTTCGTATGGTGCGTGTCGGTCGAAGGCACCTGTTTCGTGATTGGCGACCTGATGATTCCACAGGCCCAAAGCAAAGCGCTTCGATGCTTCTGGCGCCAATTCGAAGCTCCTGTCCCACAGAACCCAGGGACGGGCAAATTCATGGGCGAAGTCCGTGCCGCTGGAAATGGGCTTATCCAGTATGACATGCCAGGACATGTGCTCGCCCCATGGCAGCAGGCCGGTTACCGGTGATTGCGCGTTTTTGAAAAACCATTCCAGCTCGTGGTCGGCAACCTGGCTGTAGCGCTGGTCCTGAGTGATCTCGCTCAAGGTGTATAATATGCGCAGGAGATTCTGATCGAGCTGTGGGTTTGCACCGACCAAGCGCCGCCAAGGCAGTCCCGAACGGTCACCCCTTCGGATGCCTCCAGGTGGTTCCGGTCGAATCTTAAGTGGCTCGAGTGTCTTGCGATCCAAAGCACTGAGGAAAAGCCCGCTGGTCTGCTCACCATAGGTGTCTCGGCCACGCTCAATCATCGCGTCGGCGTAGCGCCGGACAACATCCAGAAATGAGAGCCTGCACGTTTCGAAACTGCCGGTCTTCACAATGGGATGAGTATCGTTGATAAAGTCCTCGATGTAGTCTCGCTCATAAAAACGGATACCGCTGCCGCCGTGTCCCTGGCCGGTCAGGATGTCGATGTCACCGTCCTTGTTCCAATCGATGGCATCGGCACCTGAAATCATCATGATCGAGTACGGTCTTACTATACAAATGCCATCCGGGTCGGCAAACTTGGGTGCCTCGCCTGGCTGGGCGGAGCCAACATTTTTGTAAAACCGGATGCTGTGCTCAAACTCACAAGCTATCAAGTCTCGTTTGCCGTCCCCGTCCCAGTCCACAAACGAGCCCAGGTTAGGTCTCATATAAGAAGCCAGCCCGATGTTTTTGGGCGGGCCAAAACATGGATCTGCGTCAAGTGCAACGTTTTTGAAGAAGTAAAACCCGGGATTTTCCTGGTCAGAAAAGATGAGGTCGTTCTTGCCGTCGCTGTCCCAGTCACAAACCAAGACATGCGACCGAGTCCCTCTGTCTATCGGCTCCAGGATGCCCTGTGCGTTATAGGCCTTGACCCTTTGACCTGACGCGAGCACAGGCTCGGCATCGGTTGCCTCATTGAGATAAACGGTCACCATACCGCTGCCATCTGAGACGAGCAGATCTTTGTGCCCGTCATTGTTCCAATCGCAGACATCGGGCCGGGCATGGCCTTTGCTATCTGCCAGACTTAGTATCTTGCCTGCGGCTAACAGCCTGCTGCCGGCCGCAAATAAGGGGAACAGGTTATCTGTCTCATTGCGGAAATACCAGACGAAGCCATCGCAATCACCTGCCAGCAGATCGGTCCTGCCGTCATTGTCCCAGTCTACAGCGCGAACGACATTTTGACGCAGTGCGTCACACATCTGAAATAGCTCGGTGTAGGGAGCACCGTGGTGAGCATTTGCCTTCTGCCAGCTGGGGAATTTTTGTGTCCCCACGTTCTTGAATAGGGCACCATAGTCCCTTGCCGGTGACGGATCGTTCAAGTCTGCCAATTCCCACGCTCTGTCTACGACGAAGTCAAGTAAGCCGTCACCCGTAAAATCAGCAACTGTCACGCGAGGATGAGTGCTGGGCTGGGTATATAGCTCGTCGTATGCGATGACTACAGGCTTAGCAAAGGTCGGCTTTGTTCTGGGCGTGGTCGTATCTACATTTTCATAGAGGTAGATTTGACCGGATTGGGGAGCGGCAAAGATGTCCCAATCACCGTCACTATCGATATCCGCGACGTCAAAACATGGGTTGAACAGAATAATTTCCTCGCCGCCGGCTTTGATGGCAACGGCATCGGCCAATCGCCAATTACCGGCGCTATCCTGGCCCAAGTTGCGGTAGAGATAACAGCGGTTATTGCTGCCCACCAGCACATCGGTCCTTTGGTCACGGTCACCGTCAAAATCTTCAACGAATGTAATCGAGGGAAACCATCCTCCAGCTTGCTTGCCGCTGGCAAGCGGCGCGTCCGAGACGGTTTTGAGCGGACCCCTATCGACAAACGTAAGCCGGCCACCGGGTTCGGTTGCGTTCTCAAAGAGGACTATTGTGCCGGCGTAGGGACCATCCATAAAGCTGGGGAAAAAGTCCGGGTCGCCGTCACGGTCCCAATCGTAAAAGTGCGGCACGATCCAGCTTCGATTGTTCTTGTCATTTTTGGCAAGGGTAAGCAGTTTTCCTGCGGATGTAAGCCGGCCGGCCTCCACGAAGCGATTGCCACCGACATTTTCATAGCAATATACGAAGGGCTCGACACCGCCTTTGAACAGGTCAAGGTCGCCATCGCCGTCGAGGTCGCAGAAAGTATCGAAATGGCAGGCGCCGATTTCACGTCTCTCGTAGCTTTGTCTAAAGAAGTCACCGTCACCGACCAGCCCGCGATAGCGCTGCGGCTTTCCAAGGCCGGATTCCGCCGTATCGAAATAGACAGCATAACTCGTGCAGGTCTCATCGGGCACGACGAAATGAAGCGTGACTTTGCCAATTGCATAGTACTTTTCCAGTCGCCAGGGCAAGAGGTATCTGGCATATCCACATTGGGAAGCATCGAACAGCTTTGGCGATCCGGATGAATCGTAGGCTACAACCTCAATCGTATCGGCATCAAACGTCCGCGAAATACCGTTATCGCAAAGCGCCTGCACAAAATCTATGTCCACCGAAGCGGGCGAATTTGATCGAGATACGTTGCGGGAGTCGACCCTCAGCAGAATACGGTATCTATTAGGTGACCTCCAACATAGCTCAGTGCCAAAGACAGGGACACCAAATGTCAGGCACGCTATTGCTGCCCAAACAATCTTCAGCAAAAACGCACGAGAACCATGCCTATCTGGCACACCAAGTTTATCTTCCACAAGCTCATCCTTTCGTTGACAAATATCGTAGTTCCCTTCTCAAGATACCGTTGCTGAGGTTCTTGACCGAAGAAGGAAGTCGCTGTGCCGTTTTCAACCTGAGCTTCGCAGATTCTCTTTCAATAATTGGATTGCCCGCTGCTGATGCGCGAACGCCATCACCAGACAAGAGCATCGACATCGCTTTTCGGTTTCGGCTCACCCTCCAAGACTTCGGCGAGAAAGCACAGATTCACCGTGGGTACCTGTCTGGGACCGTAGACGTCAGGGACGGAACCAAGGTATTGCTTGACTCGGATGCGAAGGCTTGTTTCCTCCAAGGCCTCACGAATGACAGCGTCTTCTGTTGATTCACCCGCTTCTACGAAGCCACCGGGGATGTCCCATTGTCCCTTTGCCGGCTCGATGGCACGGCGAGCAAGCAAAATCTCGCTGCCTTTGGTAATCAGAATGGCAACGCAGGCCTTGGGATTCTGGTAATCGGTAAAGCCGCATTTCGGACAGGCTCCTCGGCCTGCAGAAGCGCCGTCATTGACGATTAAACGCTCGCCGTCGTAGGGACAGTACCGGTAATCGCTGAGCCTATTCATGCGGTGATATAATGCACGTTTTCTGGCTCTTTGGCCAGAAAAATCTGAGTCGAACCTACAGACACCGAAGGCCTTAGTAGCTGTGGGAACGGGATACAGGATGCCGTTAACAGCCCGCCACAGGTTGGTGGCTCGCGGCCTGCAACCGGGTCAACTGGTGAAAGCAAAGGTTCTATCAATTTCCATTGTTCATCCGGGAAGTTAGCTGGAGAGGTTCTTTAGTCTATACATCAATTATCAGACAAAAGCCTACTTTTCTTGTCGGAATCTTTCGTGGGGTGTGCAGGTGCCGTCAGCGGCCTTTTGCCGAGATGGAATCCAGAATCTCGCGTATCTTGGGGGAATTAGGGTCCAACTTTAGGGCGATGTCAAGCTCTTTGAGCGCTTCGTTAGTATGACCTTGCTCACTCAAAAGAATGGCGAGGTTGCCGTGTAGAATCGCGTTATTGGGGGCAAAACGTAGTCCCTTTCTACATATTTTCACTGCCTCCTCAACGTTGCCCAGGCTGTAGATTATTTCTGCCAGGTTGTTGTATGCCGGCACATAACTCGGCTGCAATTGCACTGTTTTGTAATAATACTCCACAGCCTTATCAACCTTGCCTTGTTGTTGGTAAGCCCACCCTAAGTAGTAATGGGTATCGGCAGAGATGGGCTTGATTTCTACAGCCTTGAGATACTGGGCGATGGCCGCGTCAAGGTTACCCATTCCGCGCAAAACGGAGCCGAGCGCGTCGTATCCGAGATGAGAGTGTGGCAAGAGCGCCTGCATCAAACGATACTCTTTAGCTGCTCGCTGGTAGTCTTGCAGGTCCTCCGCTAATAATTTGCCGTATTTGTAGTGCAAGCGCCAGTCGTCACTGTCATTTTCAATAGCATGGCGATACTCGGTGGAGCATGTCTTTAGAGCTTCCGGATCGAGAGAGACCTTCAGCTCCTCAAGCTTCTGCTCCATTAGCGTAACACCCTCATCATGGTAGAGCTGGTTCGTGAATGGAGGTTTCTTGATGAAGTTATGAAGGACTTCGCCGGCAATCTTGTACCGATCCCAATCGGTATACGCCAAACGCTGGGCGCACTCCGCCTCAGTCGCTAAAGCACCTTGACCTTCTTTTTTGCCCCTTACCCACTCAGGCAGTATCTGCTCTACCTGCTCTAAAACTGTTTTGGCCAAAAGATAAGTGCCACCGAAATTCAAATGCACATGCTCATAAAACAGCTCCCCACCTGCCGTCGCGTGAGGACTATTCTCTTCGAACGCCTTGACCACGTCCACAAGATAAACGCCTTTTGCAGCATCGGCTACATCGCGGATTATCTGGTTGATTCGGCTATCAGCGCGAAATCGAAGAGTATCCAGCTCACGTGCCTGAATGTATCGGTCCCTGGCCTTG
>SMTZ1_10020974_pt1 | contig 12267 bp, 8 predicted proteins | sample DeeMarSWOR136_30_FD_25667 | JGI IMG/M metagenome (IMG submission 25667) | reverse complement strand
GGTGTTCGACCAGCGCGGGGTCTTCGACAGCTCGCACGCCGTGACCGATCCGTGACGGAGCAAAGTGCTGCAGTGTATCCCACACAATGACCGGTCCGCGCGTTTCTCCGGCGTGTGCAGTGAAGGGAATGCCCTTTTCGCGCGCATACTGGAAGGCAGGAATGTGGGCGTCAATCACATTCCCTGGTTTGTCCGCCGCAATGTCGAACCCTGCTACATAAGTGTCACGAAAGTCTTCGACCAAACGCACGGTCTCGAGGCTTTGTGCTTCTGAATAGTAGCGTAACGTGCAGAGGATAATCCGCGCTTCGATTCCCGTGCTGCGGACACCCTCCGCCGTTGCCGCTTCCACACTGGCGACGACCTGGCGGGGTGAAAGCCCTCTTTCGGTGTGCAGTAGCGGGGCAAACCGCATCTCAGCGTACAGCACGTTGTCCCTGCGGAGTTGCTCAAACATGTCCAGGGTCACGAGGCGAAGCTGCTCTTCGGTCTGCATGAGTGGGTAACTGCTGGGGGCACACGCCAGCAGCTCCGCCAAATCCACACACTTGGCTGGCCCGACAAACTTCGTATGGTACTCCTCAAGCGTGATCGACGGATCGATCCGTGAGACGACCTCATAGCTCAGCGAGCAATCCAGGTGAAGATGCAATTCAACTTTGGGGAGTCTGGTCCAATCCATCGTCTTCCCTCCTTTCAAATGTGCAGGGCTTACTTGGATCCTAGGGAGACCATCATCTGCCTGTCCCGAAATCGCTCGCGTGCCGCTTCCCCTACGGCGGGGCCGGGCGATAGAGCCTGTAGCGTGCACTTGCTCGACCAACCAGATTCTACTTTTGCCCGCGCAGAGCCTTGAAATCGGTCTGAGCCTTGCGGTGCGGACTGGCGGCATTACTCGGTCCTTCGACAGGAGACAGGTGGCGTTGGCTTCCTGTGCCAGCCGTCCTCCCCAGGGTCCACTGACCCGCCATGCTCATGGCTACTCAACTGATGGCAGGCGCAGACAAGCCCGGCTCGAGCAAAACCTCCGGTCGCCCTCAGACGTCCGCTTCCAAGCCCAGCGGCTGCCGGGCGCCATATCTACGCGGCGGCTTGCCACGCTTCCTGCAGCCAGTGGCATACCTGGCCATCGATCGCCGACTCCGAGTGCAGCTCCAGGTGATGCGTGAACCGTCCTGGCGATGGCTCGACGATCTGTTTCCAGCGCGGCGAGTCGTCCCGCCTGTTCAGCGACAGGGTGAGCACCAGCGGCGCGTGGCGCCCGCGCAAGTACATGTCCGGCATCCATACCCAGGCAAACGCTTTGTTCCGTCGAAAGGCAACCTGGCTCTTGGACACGCGAATGCCGGCCGGACCCAAGGCTTCAATCGCGGCCCGCAACGCGTCAAAGATCTGACGCGACGGCCCACGTCCCGCGAAGAATTCGTCCACGGTCATGTGACCTCCCTGTGCTCCCTGCTGGCCACAGTGCTCCCTCGAGGCGGTCGGGCGACGCCACACGAGGACAACTTGCTCACAAGATGTCTCTGGCCAGAGGCAGCTTCTTGGCCACGTAAGCGACCAGGAAGGTGAGCGTCACGGCAAGAGGCGCCACGCACAGGAACTTCAGCCCCATGTCCATGCGCACGCGGCGCAGCGTCACGGCCAGCCAGATGATCACCGGCGCGTGGAAGATGTACGCGCCGTAGGCCGAAGCGGACAGCGCCGCCGCCAGCTTGCCCTGGCGGTTCAGGCGGTCGCGGAACAACACCACCAGGGCTACGGTCATGGCCACACACATGGCCTGATCCCACAGCGCGAAGAACACAGCCTGCCAGCGCAGGCCGCCGAAGAACGCTCGTAACCCCCGTCTGAGTGAACCGTCAGCGATGGCCACGATTGGGAAAAGGGGCACCAGCAGGAGCGCGACCCTACCCCACAACCTGCCCTGCGCTGCGGACAAAGCCTTGAGCCAGCCGCGCCGATAGGCAAGGATGCCCACTGCGAAGAGCGCCACGTACTGCGGCAGGTGCGCGACCTGCCAGTGCAGCGGTTCATACCAGCGGCCGATTGGCCACTTCAAGCGTACCACAAAGGTCGCCAGCCCGAGTCCCAGGGCGAATAGGGCGATGGGACCATTGCCTGGGGCCCGCCCCTCGGTAGGTGCCACAACCGCCCGGCGCCGGGTGAACAAGCGCCACAGCACGTAGGAAAACGAAAAGACCAGCAACATCTCCAGGAACCACATCGGACTGTCGGCGTAGCTCCTTAGGCTCTTCCAGTAGACTGGCAGGTACCTGAGGAAGTACCTCCGAACGATGGTAGGGCTCATCATCCAGTAATCAAGCAAGGGGTGGATGAGCAGCTCGTAGAAGACCCAGGGAATGCCCAAGCGCTTGAGGCGGTCCAGAACATACCGTCCGGATCCCTTGCTCTCCAACGAGCGCGGCAGGAGGTAGCTAGACACGAGGAAGAACATACCCATGAAGAAGGTCTGGTTGACCGCCGTGAACAGGGTCATCAAGACCCTCGAAGCTACGCCTCGCGGCCCGCTTTCCACATACGCCCAGCCCCCTTCGGCACCATAGCCGATGGCCAGATGGTGCAGGATTACCAGGATGGTTAGCAGGACCCTCAAGTTGTCGATGTACAAAAGGCGGGGTCGGCCCTTTGGTTTGCTGTCGGCGCCAGAAGGCCGCGTCCCGCCATCCGTCGGCGCTGTTTCCGTGAGAGTGGCCACGCAGTACCTCCATTCGCGGCAGGCAGCTGCCGCACCCCAACTCGCCCACACACGCACCGGGCTGGGCGACCGTGCTGCACGAGAGTCTTCCCAGAAGTCCCCCACCAGGTCTGGCTGTCCCTGCAGATGGCGGCCGAAGCATGCTGGGGCGAAATGAGGCGTGCGGCCACCATCTCTGCAGAGTATATCATATGGCTGAGTAGAGAGAGAAACAAGTCGGTGCTCTGTCGAGAGCGCGCAGAGGCTCGGAAATGACGCGTTCTCTGGGTTGGGCTGATCCCCGTCTCGACATGTAGCCGAGGGGCTTGTCCCCGTCCATCACGCGCGTGGAGGCCGCACTGCCTCCCTGGGGTCGACATGGACGGCGCCGATGGGTCGGCTGCGGCAATCCCTCAATTGCAGGGCCCGGCCGATCCCAAGAGCGCACACCTTGCCGCTTGAATCAGCCTGCCCAGATACGGGGGAATAGAAAGCCAGGTCGCGCAGCACCTGCAACTTGGGCTGCACGTTGGTCTGAGGCTCCCACTGCAGAAAGCCAGGGAAAAGCTCGGCATGGGCAGCGACAAAGTCAAAGAGAGGCTGCTGGTTCGCTGCGATGGCAATGTGCCCCGCCGAGGACGTCTCATGGCCGGTGACCACGTGCTCGGGTGTCAGATCCGGCCGGAAGGTCAGCGTCCCACCGTACTTGCCCGCTAGGTAGTCGAGGTAGATCTTCGTCTGCGGCAGGAAGGAGAGCAGACACGGCAACACCCGCACGTCGCAACTGCGGAACAGCACCATCTGAAAGACCAACTTATGGAAATCGGCCATGCTCTCGAACGGAAAGCCCCACATGCAAAAGGCATCGACCTCGGGGATGATCGGCGCCTCGATTCCGGTGCTGCGCACACCCTCGGTCGTTGCCGCTTCCACACTGACAACGATTTGGCGCGGAGAAAGCCCTCGTTCGGTGTGCAGCAAAGGGGCGAATCTCATCTCGGCATACAGAACGTTGTCCCTGCGGAGCTACTCAAACAAGTCAAGGGTCAACAGGCGAAGCTGCTCTTCTGTCTGCATGAGTGGATAACTGCTGGGAGCAGACGCCAGGAGCTCCGCCAAATCGACACACTTGGCCGTGATCGACGGATCGATCTGCGAGACGACCTCGTAGCTGAGGGAGCAGTCCAGGTGAAGGTACAGTTCCGCTTTGGGCAGTTTGGTGCAGTCGATCGTTTGTCTCCTTTCAAGGGGGCATGGTCGATTGGCATCCTGGGTACACCACCAAAGAGCCTCTATAACAGGTGCTCGCGTGCCGCTTCCGTGACGACCGCGGCGTCAGGCCCGCGCATCGCCCGCCCACCTGACTCACCGAACGAAGGATGTCATCGTGGTATTGGTCCGATTCTCAGTGAACGGGCGGCCGGTTCGCACTGACTCGCCCCGCAGAGACACAGCGTATTAGGGTCAATGCTACCCGACACTGCTGGCCACCTGGCTCATGCGCCACGGTGGCCAATAGGACCGATCACAGCTCGACTCCTGGTGAGCTACTGCTGGCCCTCGTGGTCCTGGATTTCACCGACACGGAACAGAACGACTGCTGGCTATCTCGCTGCGCTGGCGGAGGGCTTTCGATAGCAATACGCATACTCTGGTGTGTTGTCCAGGCCGGCTCCCTTTTCCAGCCCTGCAGCTTCAAAGTGCTTGCCCAATCCCTCATCTTCGTTGGCGATAACCCATCCTCCGGGCCTGACCACTCGTGCCATGGTGTCTATGGCTGCCTGGAGTTTGCCAACATCCGATCTCATGAAATACAAGACGCCACTGCAATACGACAGATCGAAGCAGTTGCTTCTCAGCTCATCCGTCTCTCTCGTCATATCGCTGACAACAAACTCTAGCTCGGACGCACCGAAGAGTTCAGGGTATTGCGCTCGGGTCTGCTGAAACCAGCTTTGTGCATTGCGGATGTAATCCGCCTCTTTGTCAACCACCGCAGCACGAGCCGCACCGAGGATCCTCAACAGGACATACACCTCGCGGCATGCTCTGTTTGTGTCGCCATCGTCCCAACAGCCGAATACGATGATGCTGGACACGGCGCCCCTAAGCGCCCGCAGCCAGTCAAAGTCGCTGCTCAGCAATCCTGGTGCCACGATCTGCCAGAATGGTTGTTCGTGCACAATGACCTACCTGCCCGAAGGGGGCTGAGGGCTGCGCGAGAGTGATAGAAGCCCAGAACAGCTTGCGGGATGTTTTGACCGGGCATCCGGTGCTCACGAGCCACGGGGAGCGGCACTGAAGTGATCACGAGAACACGCGCGGGGCAGTCCTTGCCCACTGGCGCAGGCGCACCTTTCCTTTTGGAGAGATGATCCTGACTGCAAAGGCAGTCTACCACGGGATCGACCCATTGTCAAGCTCACGTGACTGCAAGCACCAAAAGACGCTTGTCAAAGTGACACCATGCGCCTATAATACTCCCAGACAGCGTCGGGGACGTCGGCGCCCCGTCTCGCCGCAGTGTCGCCGTTGCACGGTGCGGCATGCCAGGGAGCTGCCGTGTCCCCAGACAGATCAGTGAAAGGAGCAAAAAGGTGGGTACTAAAGCAAGGCAGATCGTTGGCGTGGATGTGGATGCTCTACTGGAGAAGCTGAACAAGGCATTTGCCGATGAATGGCTGGCCTACTACCAGTACTGGGTGGGAGCACAGGTCATTCAGGGCCCGGCGCGAGGGGCCGTCGCTGGCGAGCTGATGGAGCACGCGGGGGAAGAGCTGGGGCATGCGGCCATGCTCGTGGAGCGCATGATCCAGCTCGGTGGCAGCCCGCTCCTGAAGCCTGAGGACTGGTACAAGATGACCAACTGCAGCTACGAGGCCCCCGAGGACCCGTACGTGGAGGTCGTGCTGGAGCAGAACATCAAGGGTGAGCAGTGCGCCATCGCCGTGTACCAAGAGCTGATGGCCTTTACCAAGGACAAGGACCCGATCACGTACAACCTCGCTCTGGAGATTATGGAAGACGAGATCGAGCACGAGGAGGATCTGCAGGCCTTTGCCGAGGACATCAAGCTGATGAGGTCGCGCCGCTAGGCTCGCCGACCGCGTCGCCGGCCAACAGCAACGTATTGGCAGACCGCCAGGATCTGGGCGATCCTGGCGGGCTCCGTTTCCACAGCGTATACCGCGGACGGGGGGCAGTTGCTGCCAGTACAGGTGCCTGGCTCCTGTTCATTCGCTGCCTTGTCACGCCTGCTTTGATGCTCTGTCATTCCCACGAGCGAAGCGTCGCCTGTCCTGGCGGGTTACGCTGGTGTTCACCGCCTTCGACGGGCTTCTGCTTGCCTGCTTCTAGCCCTGGCTGCGCCGTAGACCATCTGCACCCGGCCCTGCCGCGACTACCATGGCGGGCATTATGCGTCATTCTCAGCGGTGCCCCTGCCTCCCCGCCCCGCGTGCCCGGCCGGGTTCATAGGCGGCACGCAGCGCTGCCCTGACCGCGAGCAGGCTGGCGAGGTAGTCGTCGGCGTCGAGGTACTGCTGCGCTGCAGCCAGCGCCGGATGGCTCGCCCCAAGGCGCGGCGCTGCAAACTCGATCATGTACTCCGGGTTCAGCGCCGCCATGAACTCGTCCGGCTGCAGCACCAGCCCGCCCCGCCGCTCGAACTCGTGCGTGATCTCCAGGCTTTCGTCCATCGGTTCCACTGGACCCACGAGGGCGATGAACGCGCCTGCCAACACCGGCAGGTCCAGCCCGCCCTCCCGCTCGGCCACTATGTAGTCAGCGAACAGATCGGTGGACGCCCAACCGCCGTGCTTTCCCCCGTAGTAGTCCACGCGGAATTCGACCCCCGTTGTGAAGCGATCCAGGTGGAAGGAGATGTCAAACTCCTGATACTCCCCCGCTCTCGAAAAGTCAGCCGGCGACACGTAGCGCTGCGTGATGAACCGCCAGCTGTCCTCTCGAACACCCACATAGACCTGAGCCACAGGCTCTGTCTCCGCGTTCTCCTCCACCTTGAGCCGAAAACGCACCGTATAGTCTCCCGGCGCCAATTCGCTGTACGGTCCCCAGACGACCAGTCCCGGTGGATGTGCATCGTCCGGCGAAAAGCGCAGCGCCTTCCCGGCATGTGCGGCCGCGTCGGCAACGACCGTGCCTCTGTGCCACCCATATCCGGTCTGGTTGCCTTGCCAGAGATGCGGCGCCGTCAGATCCACGAAATACTCACCTGGCTTACGCGCCAGCAGGTCGTCCATGATCGCTGCCGCGTTGTTTGGCCGCAGCACATAGGACGGAGCCACCGCCGGTATTGGCACCCCCGGGTAGTGGAAGCCCGCGCCCCATGGCCAGCCCGAGAGCCCCACAAAGGCGCCCAAGTAACCGGAGCCGCGCAGGCCCTCATAGTATAGCTCCGCTACTCGGTCATCCGCCGCGTTGAGGAGCGGCCCAAAGCGGTTGCTCATGTGCAGTACCCGCAGCCCCGTCTCGTTCAGATGGGAGGCTGCGGCAGCCAGGTACGCCCGCAGTTGGCTGTCGCTCATCAACGGTGGGTACATGTAGCCACACCCCGAGAGTCCACTGATCAGACTGGCCTCGGATGCCGACTCCAGGTAGTCATTCCACACCAGCGGAGCGACATCCGCCAGCGTGGGATTGGTGGTCCACCCGAAGCGATAGTCCCGCACCTTCTCCCAGTAGAAATCAACGCCGCCGTGGAAGCCTCGATCCGTCTGATAGATCATCGCATCGCCATCAGAGCTCCAAAGCGTCAGCACCGGACGGTCGCCCAGCGTGGCCAGGATGCGCTGGGGATCGATCTGCGCCGCGTAGCGCACCAGTCGCGGCCTTACGCCGGAGAGGACGGTCAGGTTGCCCACGGCGATTGGTGAATTGCCGATGGTGATCGCAGCATTCCAGTCCCCATGCCGAGAGTCAAGCGCTGTCGTCGCCTCCTCGTCGTTGCCATAGTTGCCAAACACTGGAATGGGCGACGGAGCCTCCTGCAGAAAGCGGTCGAAGAGTCCGGCCTCCGGCTCCTCCACTGGGTCCAGCCACAGCGCGGTGAGCCGCAGTGCCGTGATATAGTCGCGTGACGCGATGCCCAGCGGATACCACTGGCCCGTGGTTCCAGCGATTGGCTCCGAGGTCGGCGGTCCTGGGCTGATCATGCCGATGATGCGGTGCTCGAGCCGCGGCCACAGGTTATCATAGACCCACTCGTACAGCCGGTATTTGCCTGCATCTGTCGTGTCCCATCCCTGATTCCGCGCCAAAGTGCGCAGGTCGGTGACCGAAGAAAAGGTCGGCATGCCCGGTAAGCTGAGCTGCTCTGGCGCCAGGACCAGTCGATCCTCCAGACCAGCCAGCATGTTCGCCACGTTGATGGTATCGGGCACCTGTGGGTCGTAGACCACCGCTCCCTGAAAGTGCGAAGCATAGCGCCGGTACAGAAAGTGGAAGGCGCTCAGCCCATCGAGATCCAGGTCCACAACCTCGACATGATCCCGCAGGAGCTCCAGCCAGTGGCGGCTGGGATGGCGGTAGGCACCCCGATCTTCCCAGTCAAGGAAGACGGTAGGTTCGTTGCGGTTGACCACCCCCTGCATGCAGACCAATGTGAGGGCCATCATCGTATCGTGCGAGGAGTTGATGCGCCAACCGGGGCTGGAAGGCTCACCCCACCAGTCCTCCAGCGCGCTGCGCACGCGGATGGCGTACAGGCGGGAAGCTCCTGGGAATCGCGGGAAGTAGCGGCCTGCGACCCACTCTGGCCTAGCAGTAGACGGCGTTACTGGCGTCAGATGTCGGACCGGTGCATAGCCAAGGTGCCAGTAGGCGTCGACCCGGACGGACGCCGCCACCGCTCCATCGATGGTCACCTCCATCCAAAGCCCATCGGTGATGGAGTTGATGTGCAGCAGCATGCCCTTTGTGCCAGGGGGCATGGTGACCGCCAGGGTCGCCCTCTTGGAGGCACCGCCTGCCCACTGAAACGGGCCGACGCCAGGCCAGTCCTCGTTCCCATACCACCCATCCCCCTGCAGCTGGTTGGCTTCCGGCGTCCCGAGAGTGAGGGTTCCCAGAACCTTGGCCTGCGCATCAATGAACTGGACGGAGTGGAAGGCCACGGCCAGGTATCTGGAATCCGCACCAGGCTGTACCACCTGGCTGAACTCGAAGCCAACCTCAGCCTGCCACGGGTGCTCCGGCCGCGCGAGGAGCGGGAGATAGGTCCGCACAGCCTCGGCCGCGCCCTCACCCCAGTCCGCGTTAGACCGGGGAGCCCCAGCCCAGAGCCCCACCAGCAGCGCAAGAGCGAGGATCGTTGCCCAGCCACCACGGTTCGACATCTGCCACTCCTTCCCGGACTGGTGCAGGGGCCCAGCCCATTTCCAGGTTGACAGGTCAGGCTGCGTGTGATACCATACCATTTGTACGGAGAAGAGCTGCCCTATTCTAGTCTCGCCGCAAAGCCTGGTCAACCGGTCGTGACACAGGGACCTCTTGCCCGCAGATATCATCGTTCGCTGGGCTCATGATTCCGACAACGTGATGCAGACATCGCCTGTGGGCTCGAGATTCCCTTCGGGCCCGCTCTGCGATGCAAGTGTTGCCCTGAAGCGGCCGCTGCGTGAGCCGGAGCGCCACGGAGGCCATCATGAAAGACAGACCCACCGTTCTCCTCTTGTGCCTTCTTGCCCTGACCACCTGTGCGACACCAGTCCTTGCCAGGCCCGCTGAGCCCCCCCTCGCTCTGCGCATCTGGGAGGGCGCCGCACCACCGATCCTGGTGGTCAACACTACCGACGACATTGACGATGGCGCCTGCAACGCAGCACACTGTTCGCTCCGCGAGGCCATCAACGAAGCCAACGAGCATGCCGGCCCCGACACCGTCTGGTTCACCATCCCGGCCTCTGACCCAGGGTGCGATGCCGAGGGCGTGTGCACCATCGCGCCGACTGGCAGCTCGTTCAGCCTGTACGACGATGGCACAACGGTAGACGGCTACACACAACACGGGGCGGTGCCGAACACCAACCCGGTCGGCCAACCCATCAACGCCGTGCTCAAGATCGTTCTGGACGGGTCCCTTCTGCCAGAGTGCTGTCCATATGGAATTCACGTGTGGGGCTCTGGCAGCGTCATCCGCGGGTTGGTGATCCAGGGCTTTCACGGTGGCTTGGACATCATCGATGCCAGCGACAACCGCATCGAGGGCAACTTTGTCGGCACCGACGCGCATGGTTTGGTCGCACTGGGGAATCGCACGTCGGGCATTCTGCTCACCAGGACGATGGGCGGGCCCGGCTCGTCTAATAACTGGATCGGTGGCAGCCACCCTCGGACCCGCAACCTGATCTCGGGCAACGGCCGCTCTGGGGTGGGCATCGTCTGGGGCGCCAGCAACCGCGTCCAAGGCAACTACGAGAGCGGGCTGCATGTCGAGGGGGAACCGGGGGGGCATCTGATCGGCGGCACAGGATCGGGCGAGGCCAATGTCATTGCCTTCAATGACAGTGAGGGGGTTCTGATCGACGGCAGGTATGGGAACACCGTCCACAACAGCATTCGGCGCAACAGCATCCACAGCAACGCGGGCAAGGGTATCTGGCTCTGGGAGGGTGGCAATGAAGGACTGCCTGCGCCAGTGATTCAGTACGCCAGCGCCAACATGGTGACTGGCACGGCATGCCCCAACTGCACTGTCGAGGTCTTTTCCGATGATCAGGACGAGGGCGCCATCTATGAGGGCTCCGTGGGAGCGAACGCCACCGGCGAGTGGGCTTTTGTGGACCCAGATGGCCTGAACGGACCCAACATCACCGCCACGGCGACGGACAGCAGTGGCAACACCTCCGAGTTCTCGCAGCCCTATGCCATGACGGGCGCCACGCCTACCGCAACAGCCACGGCCACACTGCCCCAGCCGACCTACACGCCCACTCTGGGGCCCCCAACGTCGACGGCCACACTGCCCCAGCCGACCTACACGCCCACTCTGGGGCCCCCAACGCACACAGCGACAGCGACTCCCACCACTACACCCACACCTACTGCGACACGTGGGGCCACGCCTCGGGCGTGGAGGGTGATGCTTCCGCTCGTGGTGCGCAACCTGCGCGCCTAGCCGCTGGGCGGAGCCGCACCCGACCGCCTCTCCCCGGGTGCTTCGCACCAGACACTGAGATTGCGGTCAAGCACAGTCAGACCAAACAGGAGAAGCACCGCCAACTCTTGCCTGCCGCTGGCGACTCAACATCGGGAGAAGGAGGGGAACATGCGTTTCACGAGATGGATGACCCTCGTCACAGTCGTGGCTCTGTTCGCCGTGCCGCTGGCGGCCAGCACGGCGCCACAGGAGGGCCAGCCACTCGGACGTAGCGCAGCCTCGACAGTCGTGGTCGACACCACCGATGACGGCGATGACGGGACCTGCAATCCCACCCACTGTTCGCTGCGCGAGGCAATCAACGAAGCGAACGACCATGCCGGTCCCGACACCCTTGCCTTCAACATCCCCAGCGACGATCGGGCTGCGATGAGGAAGATGTATGTTCCATCCTCCTGACGAGGGAGCTGCCCCGACTGCGCGACAATGGCACCACCCTTGACGGCTACACGCAGCGTTTGGATTTGTGCCGCTGTCGTTCTGTGCTACAATAGTTGCCACCAAGTGGATCACACGTCCTCCAACCTATGGATGCTCCACGGAGGAGCGAATGCAGACCTGCGATAACCGGGCATCGCCAGTCAGCACCTCTACCGCCATGATCAGACCTGGCGCGCCCGCCGCAGTTCACGCCTGCCCCCCACCATGCGCTCCTCTCATGACCCAGTCCTCCGCCTCACATGTTGACGCTCCGTCCCGGGTTGGCTCAACCGTCACCTGCAAAGGCAACCCATGCCTCTTGCCTGCCTGGGCAGAAAGGGGGTGAAGGCCAGAAGATCCCCCCGCTCTGCTATCTGACCGCCGCAGCCGTCACATGCCGGCCCTGGCCCAACCATGCCAAAGGAGGGAAGCGACAATGCAAAAGCCCTGGCTCAAGCACTATGAAGCCCAAGTGCCACCTACACTGGAGTATCCCGACAGGCCGCTCCACACCAACCTGGAGCAGAGCGCTCGCAAGCATCCCGACGCAACAGCCACCATCTTCCTCAACGCCAAGATGACGTACCGCGAGCTGGATGAGCTCGCCGACCGCTTTGCCGCTGCGCTGCAGCAGATGGGAGTCAACAAGGGCGCCCGCGTGGCAATCTACACCGCCAACTGCCCGCAGTTCGTGATCGCCTACTACGGCGCGCTGAAAGCGGGGGCCATCGCCGTGACGTTCAACCCGCTGTATGCGGCGCGCGAAGTCGAGTTCCAGCTCAACGACTCGGGCGCCGAAGTGATGCTGGCGATGAGCCGCTTCTACCCCATCGTGAAGCAGATCCGCGCTCGCACGCCGCTCAAGCACGTCATCTTGACCAACATCAAGGAATACTTCCCGCCTCTGACCAGGCTGCTCTTCACCCTGTTCAAGGAGAGATCCGAGGGCGATCGGCAGGACATCTCGGGG
>SMTZ1_10008511_pt1 | contig 12268 bp, 6 predicted proteins | sample DeeMarSWOR136_30_FD_25667 | JGI IMG/M metagenome (IMG submission 25667) | reverse complement strand
TGACAGTAGGCGAATCCTTTGCAACCATAAAAGGACGTTATGGTTATCATGCCCCACTCTATAAGAATAAGTGCAGCCTTAAGTCTGGAAAAATGAAAAATATAGGTAAATACAAAATCACCAGCATACTTGGAAAGGGAGCTATGGGGATTGTCTATAAAGCTCTTGATCCAGACATAAATCGAGAAGTGGCTGTTAAGACTATACGCTTTGACCTGGTCTCCGAGGAAAGTGACAGAGAAGAAATGATGGAAAGGTTCATGAGGGAGGCTCAGGCTGCAGGCAAGCTAACACACTCAAATATTATTACTATCTATGATGTCGGCAGAGAGAAAGACATGACTTATATTGTTATGCAATTGATTGAGGGCAAGAGTCTCCAAAAGGTGATCAGTTCAGGTGAAAAAATTTCCACTAAAGAAGTAATCCAGCTCATGGATCAATTATGCAACGCTTTAGATTATGCTCATGATAACGGAATCATCCATAGAGATATTAAGCCTGCCAATATTTTATTGGATAAAGAGGGGAAGCCTTTTATCGTCGACTTTGGCGTAGCTCGTCTTGAGACATCGACCTTGACTGAAGCGGGGACAACGTTGGGTACCCCGAGTTATATGTCCCCAGAACAGGTTATGGGAAAAAAGGTAGATAGACGTTCAGATATATTCTCATTGGGGAGTATCCTTTATGAGCTTCTTACGGGAAAAAGGGCTTTTCAAGCTCAAAGTATTACAACAGTAATTTATAAGATTATCAATGAAGAGCCAGTTGCTCTGACTGAAGTAAAAAAAGGCCTACCAGTTGGTTTTGAACAGATAGTCTGTAAGGCTTTAGCTAAAGATGCGAAAGATCGCTACCAAACCTGTGCTGAGCTTGCTACAGATCTACACAATTTTGACCAAATAACAGATAAGACAATACCCGTTACCATGGTTAAAGAGGAGCTCCCAACCTTAATGATGAAGAAAAAGCGGAAAGTGTGGCCTATCATAGCCATTTCTGCAGCTGTGATTCTAGTGGCCGCTGTGGGAGGGGGCTATTTTTCCTACCAAAAGACAGGCAAGATACCTTTTCTTTCAGGCCTGTTCAAAGGAACGAGAGCAGAAGAACCTCCGTTATCCCCGCCACCGGGAGCTGCGGTGCCTGGCAGTATAGAAGATAAACTGAACAGGGCCACGGAGAGCTTTGATAAGGCCGACTATGCAGAGACAGTAAGGTTGGCAGAAGAGGTTCTCGCCGAAGATGCAGAAAACATAAGAGCCCAGGAATACTTAAATGAAGCAAAGAGTAAAATAGATGAAGCTCTGGTTGCTCAAACTCCGGGAGCAGAAGAAATAAAGACAGAGGCACCTTCCTTACCACAAGATAAAAAGCCGGAAGTTACTGAAACCGGAAAAAAGATAGATACAACGGAACCTCCCGAGACAAGAGCTGTCATTCCTGGCAGCACAGAGGATAAATTGAACAGGGCTAACGAAAGTTTTGAGAAAGGCGATTATGACGAGACGATCAGGCTTGCAGAAGAAGTCATTGCTAAATACCCAAAAAACAAAGCAGCCCAAGATTTTATAACTAAAGCTAAGAATGAAATTATGATCGCCCAAGTCCTGGAGACCGGGATCAGCAGTTATAATAACAGAGATTATAGAAAAAGCATGCAGGAGATGGAAAAGATTTTAGAGTTGGATAAAGATCACAAAGAGGCAAAAAAATACTGGAATTTAGCAGATAATGCCATTTATGAAGCTAATTCCAAGAATGAAATTAGGCAGATAATAGAAATCCTGAGGAAAGCTGAGGAGGAAAAAGACCTCCCAGCAATTCTCTATTATGTCGGGTCTCCAGATCTTCAGAGCATAAAAAGATCGGATACGATGGACATCTTTAATTATTATGATGATATAACATCTATCGTAGACAAGGCGAGTATTTCGATTAGGCTTAAGGATAGAAGACATGCTGATGTAAAATTTTCTAATTTCTCGACTGCTGTCAGTAAACAAACTGGTCAGAGGGCAAAAGTTTTTGAAGGACAAATAATCTGGACAATGGAAAAACAAGGAAATGTCTGGAAAATTACAAGGGAAGACAAGATATAAAGATAAGAGATTGATTGAGTTATCAGGAATGTCGCTTATAGTTTAAGAGAGGAGGGGAAAATGGAATCAAAGAATTTTAGCTGGGGAATAAAATTATTAAGTATTTTTGTTCTTCTTTTTCTCCTCGTAACTCTTGAAGCAGCTCCCGTTAAAATAAAAGTTATTCTTGATAATGCCAGCGTAAAAGCAACGCGTGCAATCGGGGGAAAGACTCTTACCAGAATTCCTCTGAATACAATTTTGAATGCTGAGAGCAAAATAGGAGATTGGTACAAGGTTACCTGGCAAGGATCCTCAGGTTATATTCACGCTATGAATGTTGATGAGGTGAGCGAAAGGGAACTGGCCAGGGAAGAAGCAGGAGGTCCGGGCAGGCCTTCAAAATCTCAGCCAGAAATTGTTGCAGAGATTGAAGTCAAGATGGAAGAAGGCAGGAATCAGATAAGGCTGGAGAAAGATTTTGAAAAAGCCATAAGCCTTCTGAAGCCTCTGATTGCTGAGGTTTTTAACGTCACAGACCACAATAAGCAGAAAGAATTGGGAGCAGAGCTCTATTTATGGTTAGGTCTCGCTTCTGCTGGCAAAGGTGATGCTTATTCTGCCTTGAATGAATTCAAGAGTATGTTTTCGGTCCATCATCCTTATGCAAAGGAGATAACCCGAAATATCCTTGATCCCGAAGTTGTCGCCTTGATAGAGCAAGCTGAAAAACAATTTCTAGGATTGGTCACAGAATATTCTGTTGAGATTTCGACTGCACCCAAGGAGGCAAAAATAAAAGTCAACGGCCAGGAAATCGGGCTTTCTCCTGAAATATACAGAACCTCCAATCCTAAGATTGTCATTGAAATCGAAAAAGAAGGTTACAAGCCAGTTAAAGATGAGTTCTTCATCACCCAGGCTACTACAGGAAAAGAATATACGCTGGAGAGGGCTGGGATGGACGTGGAAGTAAAATCCACTCCGAATGGAGCAAAGGTTTATCTGGACGGTGAGGATACGGCAAAAGTAACCAACTGTGTGCTTCCAATTGTACCCTTTGGCTCTCATAAAATAAAAGTAGTGAAAGAGAATTACGCAGAATGGGAAGATGAGATAAAGGTCGAGGGTGAGAAATCTGTAGTCGTTCAAATGGCCCTGACTCCTAATAAATATGCATATCTTCTTAAGTGGGGTGGACCTGCAAGCGAACTATTCGCTGAGCCTTCTGGAATAGCAATAGATAAGGATAATAATATCTATATTGTTGATTCAGGGCGGATTAAGATGAAGAAGATTAATCAAGAAGGGAGAGTCCAAACCGCCTGGGGAGAATCAGGAAAACAATTCAAGATATTAAAAAATCCTAAGAGCGTTGCTGTTGATAATCAGGGCAATGTATATGTCACTGACGCAAAGACTCACAGTTTTGTGAAATTCGATAGGGCAGGGACTTATAAAAGAAAATGGGGCACGGAAGGCACTGAAAATCTCCAGTTTAAGACTCCCTCTGGAATTGCGGTTGATAGCAAAAATGATATCTATGTTGTTGATTCTGGAAACCACCGTGTAAAGAAATACAGCAGTCAGGGTGCTTTAAAGAAAATATGGGGAAAACAAGGCACTGGAAACGGCGATTTTGTCTACCCAAAAGGAATTGCTGTAAGTCAAAAAAATGAAGTTTTCGTTGTTGATAGAATCCGAATTCAAAAATTCTCTTTAGAAGGAGAATTTATTTCTTCATGGGGAAGAAGAGGTACAGCCGATGGCGAGCTTAACAATCCCCAGGGAATATTTATTGATAGTTTAAACTTTGTATATGTGGCTGATACTGGCAGCAATAGAATTCAGAAATTTGATGGAAGTGGTAAGTTTATAGCTAAATGGGGAACTCCGGGAACAAATAACGGCCAAATGCAATATCCGGTCGATATTGCCATTGATAGCAGAGGCTATGTCTATGTTGTAGAGAGAAACAATAACAGAGTTCAATTATTCGGCGTTGTCCCCCCATCTGAGTCTAAGTAGCGAAATATTTAAATAACAAAAATTCCAGATAATAAAATATCCAGATAATTCAATTTTCCGTCCCTTTTTTATAAGCTTCTTGATCTTCTCTTTTTTCCTCTTTTCTTGCCTTTGATTCTGCTCCTGAATAAATAATCATATGTACTATTGAACGGAGGAAATACTCAGTTTTATCATTAAGTATTCATTTGGTGGCTTTCTTCAATTCGTTGACGAGGTTTGATTTAATGTTATATTCTGGATTTAGGTGGAAAAGATGAAAAGAAAAATCCTTCTTTCAATTGTGCTAATCCCAGCGATTCTTATCATATGCCTCTCGGTTTCAGGAGAGGTGAAGGTAAAAGAAATTGAGATGAATATTCCCACCTACTATACAGGTCCTGATGACCCGAGTCCCCCGCTCTGGGATTTAAGGGTTTATCCTTATCCGATGCAGACTGACGTTACCCGCGAGAAGATTACAGGAAAATACAGAGTGGTTGTGATGGAAAACGATTATATACAACTTCTGATCCTGCCTGATGTGGGAGGAAGAATTCTCGCTGCTATCGATAAGACAAACAACAATTTTGACTTCATTTATCATAATCGGGTGATGAAGCCGGGTCTTGTAGCCTTGAGAGGTGCTTGGCTTTCTGGTGGGATTGAGTGGAACTTTCCAACCCTAGGCCATACTGTAAACACTTTTTCCCCTGTAAATTACAAGATTCTCAACAACGCTGACGGGAGCATTACCTGTGTGGTTGGGACAGAAGAGTGGGTGAGAAGGATGAAGTGGGAAGTGTTTATAAGCATTTTCCCCGATAGGTCTTACTTCAAAACCAGGATAAGGCTTTACAACAGGACGCTTACTCATAACAACGGGTATTTCTGGGCAAACGCTGCAACCCATGCCAGAAGGGAGACAAGAGTTGTTTTTCCTCCTGCTGAATACACTTATGCCGGAGGCAGAAAGAGTCCAAGGCCTTGGCCTGTCTATCAAGGAAAAGATGTTTCCTGGTATAAAAATACAGCCCATGCTCACGATTATTTCTGCGGAACCCCAGGAGATTACAACGGTGCTTATAATTACGAGGAAGATAACGGCACAGCTCACTATGCTTCGAGATATGTGAGTCCTGGGAAAAAGTTCTGGACGTGGGGAACTGCTCCCAGCGGTACTATTTGGGAGGATATTCTTACAGATGAAGATGGTCAGTATATTGAAGTCCAGGCTGGAAGGCTTCTCACTCAGGGCGACACCTGGATTTTCGAGCCTCATCTTATCGAGGAATGGGATGAGTGGTGGTATCCATTAAAGAATATGTACGGATTTGTAAAGGCAAATCCAGATGCTGCTCTGAACCTGGAACTAAGAGAGGAAGGAGTTTTTATTGCTCTTAACACAACGAGGGCATTCAATAATGCTGAAGTAAGACTTTTCCGCGGAGATAGGCAGATATTTTCAAAGAGGCTGGATATATCTCCCGATGGATTTTATAAACAGGAGATTTTCTCGAGAGAAAGCCGGGGGATTTACACACTTGAGTTCCTGGATCAATACGGGCAGAAAATTATAGACTACACGACAGAAAGAAAAGAGGTCCCCCCTCCTGAGCTCCAGCCAGAATTTTCAATGGAGGAGAGTGATTCGACGGAGATAATTTTTCTCAAGGGTTATTATTCGATGAAGCACTGGGACCAAGAGGGAGCCATGTACTATTTCAAGAAGGCACTCGAGGCAGACCCTGAATTTTCTCCTGCCCTTAAATGGCTGGGAATACTTTATTACAAAACAGGAAAAACTAAAGAAGCACTTGACCTGTTTGAGAGAGTCCTCAAAAGAAATGAAGACGACCATACGGCACGCTATTATAGAGCTCTTTCCAAAATAAAGCTCGGAATCATGCAGGGCCCAGAGGAGGATCTTTACATGGTCTCGAGAAGGGCTGCTTACAGGCATGTTGCTCCTTATCTTCTTGCTGCTCTGGAGTTTAAAAAGAAAAATTATAGAAAAGCAGGGGAATTGTTGAGAAAGGCAATCAGGAATAATCCCGTTGATTTGAAAACAAGAGTTATGCTTGCCGCTTCAAAAAGGCATCTTAATAATAAGAGGGAAGCTGAAACACTTATAGAATCTGCTTTAAAAGAGGACCCGATTTCTCCTCTTGCACTTTTGGAGAGAAAGCTTATCTCTGGAGAAAGCGAGCTCGATATTTTAAGGGCAGATCCAGAATATTATCTTGAAGTGGCTGCTGACTATTCAGAAATGAACCTCACAGATGATGCCATTCGCGTCCTCGAGATTTATAGCGAAAATACCGATGCCAGAGATTATCCGATCCTTTATTACTATCTAGGCTTCTTTAACGACAAAGTCGGGCGCAAAGAAGAAGCAGCAGCATACTTTAAGAAAGCAGCAACCTGCAGTCCAGATTATGTTTTCCCCTTCAGAGTTGAAACCGAGAGTGTGCTGAAACTTGCCGTAGAATATAATCCTTCTGATTGGAAAGCGCACTACTATCTTGGAAATCTTCTTGTGGCTAAGCTGAGATGGGAAGAAGGATTGGAATACTTTAATAATGCAGCAGATTTTTCACCCGCATTTCCCGTGATCTACAGAAACCTTGGAGAAATTTACTGGAAGAAGCTTAAGGATTATGCGAGAGCTCGAGCGCTTTATGAAAAGGCTCTCTCTTTTACATCAGATGATTATCGTCTTTATTTGGCTCTTGATGAATTATACGCTTTAACCAAGGAACATTCTGCAAGAGCGAAGCTTTATAGAGAAGCTCCTCGTACTGTAAAGAAGAACTTCAATTACGTGCTCAAAAGAGCGCAATATTATGTGGACACCGAGCAATACGCAAAAGCATTTAAAATATTGAAGAGCAATACTTTTCTTCCATGGGAGGGCTGGACAGGTGCAAGGGAGGTATTCGTGCTCGCTCATCTGGGAAGAGCTTATTCTTATATGATGAACGGAAAATACAAAAAAGCGATAAATGACTTTTTCGAAGCAATGCAATATCCTGAAAATCTGGGAACTGGAAGACCGTTACATCCTTTATTCACAAGAGAATATTTCTTTATAGGATTATGCTATGAAAAGATGGGGAATGCGCAAAGGGCAGAAAAATATATCAATAAAGTCAAAGTAGAAACAACAGGAGTTCCTACAGTCCATTCATATTATAAGGCTCTCTCGTTGCGAAAACTCGGAGAGATTAATGAAGCAGAGAGGCTTTTGAATGAGATGAAATTAAAGAGTGAAAGTCTGATCGAGCACAGCAAGAAAATAAAGCCCCAATATTATCTTTGGGCTTCAATGGCATGTGATGCCCTTGGAGAAAAAATTCGAGCTAGAGAATACCTTAGAAAAGCTGCTGAAATAGACCCTTCCTATAGATGGGCAGCCCTTTTTGCCTCTGAAATTAAACTTCTGGAATAGATTTCATTTAGCATTTGACATCGCTTTTTCTTTTGTATAAATTATCCAAGAGCCAAGCGGAGGAAAGCAAAAACTTCTTTCCCTCAAAGTCGAGAAGATAGAACCTAAATGAGGATAGAGTAGAAAGAAAACGAGGATGAATACATTAAAAATCGCAAGTGATTTGGCTGAGTTAGATAAGATGAGAACTTTTTTGAAGAAAAGCTTGGAAGGCTTGAGTGTTTCAGATAAGGATTACTTTAAAATAGAGCTTGCTCTTCTGGAGATATGCGTAAATATTATCAGGTATGCCTACCCTAATGATAAAGGTGAGATCTTTCTTAAGATCTGGTTGGACGAGGGGAAGATGTTTCTGGAAATAAGGGATTGGGGCGTTCCGTTTGATCCTAGAGGATTAGAGGAGCCTGATATCCAGGAGATCATCAAGAGCGAGAAAAGAGGTGGACTTGGAGTTTTCCTTTCCCGCAAGCTTATGGACGGATTTGATTACAAGCGGGAGAAAGATCAGAACGTTCTTACTATTTATAAAACAATTAAAGAAGCTCAGGCTTCTTTTTAATCGTATAAGACCTTTTCCTCCCCCATTTTCTTGATACGGTCCTCAACCCACTTCACTATCAGGTCTTTCCGAACAAGCATGGCCTCGATTTCTTTATCTGTCAGGTATTCTCCCACAATTCCTTTTACAACTTCAGCATTCAATGACTTTATCTTCTCATAAAGCCCGCGGGGAAGTTCCTTCATGATAAACGTTGGGCCTTCTTTATTTTTCTCGTCATATATGAGTTTTTTGGTGAATTTTTTGGTAGTTCGGAACGAGCGGGAGTGATCAATCAGGATCATGCGCCAATCCTCGGTGATGAGAGTTTGATTTTGGTGCCTATCCTCGTTAGCAATCAAGTTATCAAACGCCCGCTGCTTGTAGAATGCTCTGTTCCAATAAAATACTTTAACAGGGGGAGTTTTAATTTTTTCATCGAATTTTTTCTTGAGACTCATCTTATAAGTGACCCATAATTGACAGGAGCCGCGATTTCCCTGAAATCTTTTTTCCACGGTGGGCGGAACCATATTCAAGCCCAAATGCTTATCTAAAAGATAAGCAGCAATTTCCCATTTCCAGTTTTCCATAAATCCTTTATGCCGGCCTGCTACATCTTTCCATATGGCGTCATTTGTGACTCCGTCTTTTTCCAAGGTGAGAACCCAGGGCTCGGTCACAGCTTCTCGCTTATCGAAAGGCTGCGCCTGTTTGACAATTTCTGCTGTCTTGAGGAATTCTTCCCATTTCTCTCTTTCTGCCACCTCTTCTTTTGTGAATTGAGCTATGGATTGGAAACCAAATCCCAAAATAATCACCAAACCGAAAAAGATAATCAGTCTTTTTTTCATTTTTCTCTCCTCCTTTTTAATTTTTATTTTCCGCCTGATTTATCCAAAATATATCCTGAATTAATTAAATTTATATATTAATATAAAACCTTATCTTCTCCCTGTTCCTTTACCATCTCCTCTATTTCTTTAAGGAGAAGCTCCTTGCGGATGAGGATAGCATTGATCTCCTTTTCCTTTAGATAGGGACCTACTGCATTTTTTATATCATCATAGTTCAGAGCTTTAACTTTTTCCACAAAAGCTCGAGGAAGTCTCCTAAAGAGCTGGGGCCGACCCCCGGCTTTTTTCAATCCCTTAGCCCCATACATGAGTTTCTTTGTATATTTCTTGCTTGACCGGAATGCGCGGGAATGATCGATCAGAATCGTACGCCAATCTTTGGTGTAGAGGATATTCTGCTGCGTTCGATCATCGTTCCCGATCAAGCTGTCAAAAGCCCTCGTTAAATATTTCATATTCTCTTTGTTGTTGAATTTTGAACGAGGAATCCCGATTTTTTGTTCAAATACAGTGAGCTCGCTGAATTGAACTTGAACCCAAAACTGAAGGGAGCCTTTTTTCCCTTTGAATTCTCTCTCGACTGTGGGTGGAACCAAGTATAGCTTCAAAAGTTTATCCATCTCGTAAGCTGCAATTTCGTACTGCCAGCCCTCAAGGTGGCCCTTTTGCATCCCTTTGGGATTTTTCCAAGCTCCGCTCCTTTCAACATCTCCCTTTTTTAAAAAAAGCCTGATCGGTTTTGTAACGCCTTCTGGTATGTCTTCGAATCTCACGATCTCTGCAGTTTTTAGAAATTCCTCAATTTCTTGCCTTTGAGCAATTTCAGCAGGGGTGAACTGTCCTTTGACCACATAGCTTTGACTGGCAAAAATGAACAGAGCTATCGTAAGAAATATTTTCCGCCTCATTTTCGTTCCTCCATGTTTCACACTTCCCCTCAAATTTTTCTAATAATATAATTACATTTTTTAAAAAAATCAAACCAAAAATATCATATAGGATAAGACTTGTAAATCTTAAAAAACTTGAATTTTTACATGTTTTTTCATTGGAGTCGTAGCTTTCACTTAATTCCTTGTTATGGATTCAAGTTTTGCAAGTCTGATCCCATTGTCTTATAATAAATGAAATTTGGCGTTTTTTGAACGTCTTTAAGAACTGAAAGGAGAGTTGTTCGCCAGAAGAAAACTCGCCGACCATTCGATTCCCAGTAGATTGGTTGGGGATTCCTGGGTATGGAATAAACATTGACCAGCAAAGCTTTGTGGAACCTTCAGGTATCTGTTTTCATCCCCTCAGAAAAACTCTTTTTGTTGTGAGTGATGAAGGAGAAATTGCTGAAATAAAGACTGACGGAACCCCTGTATTTAGACTAAAGATTCCCGGAGATTTGGAAGGGATAACAGTTAATCCCCAATCTGGCCTTCTATACATCGTTAAAGAAGGGGATGATATCATCCTGGAGTTTGATCCTGATCCGAGAGAGGTCAGGCGAATATTTCCTATCAACAGAGAATTCCAGGGAAATCCTAACTTTCTCCAAAAACAGGAAGGCTACGATAATGGGATTGAATCCATTGCTTTTGTCGCTGATGAAGATCATCCTGAAGGTGGAACTTTCTATGCGGGTAATCAATGGGACCCTGCTTGTATAGTGGAGATTCCGGTTCCCCTTGAGTCGAGCCAAGCTGAGGAGACCGAAGCCAGAATTATCCGAGTTTTACCTTTCAAGATGGATGATCCTGGAGGCATGTATTATGATAAAAAAACAGGAAATTTAAACATTGTCAGCGATGCTTACAACATCCTGGTAGAGATAACTCTTGAGGGGAAATTAATCAGGGAATATGCTTTCCTCGGGGACAACCAGGAAGGTCTTGCCAAGGATGATGAAGGCTATCTGTACATTGCTCAAGGTGAGGGGGGAATCATCAAAGTCAAAGATCTGCGCTAATTTTGCTCGTTTTGCCTGTCCTACTTTTGATCAGTTTTCATGTATTCAACATCATACTCTGCTTTTTTAGCTGATAGTTTTTTATGCTCTTTGAAGATTACAATGCAAATGGTTATCCAGATCAAAACAAGAACAACATTGACCATTGCAACATTTTCGATAGTAAAAAAAGCTAGAAAAGTAGTACACGAGAAAACAAGCAAGGCAGCCAGCACATCGCCCGCTCGATGGAAGAAGGTTTTTGTCACGGCCTGGGCCTTGTATTTTTCTTCCCTTGAAGTGATTAGAAACAGAGAATGCCGGGCCGTGTTTACAAGAGAGTAATCAGCACCATTTTCCAAAGCTTTAACCCATTTTACCAATACGAGAGCCGCTCCAAGGCTCACAAAGAAATATCCTCCCAAAGCAAGAACTGGAAGGATGAATATCGCCACCCTAACTCCAAACCATTTAAAAACCCGAGATACGACAAACAGCTGGACGAACATGGCAAAGAGATTCTGGATATTATAGAAGCTTGCATAGAACTTAGTCATAAATTCCGCCTCTGTGGCTTTGGCTGCAGCGATTTCGCCCACTTTGTCTAATATATATACACCATTGGTGTTGATAAAGTTCATTAAAAGAACAAAAAAGCCGATGTAGAGAAGATATCGACTTTTGAAAAGAAGCTGGAATGCTCCTCCTTTTTCAAGCGGCTTCTCCTGTACTTCTACCTTTTGTTTTTCCTCCTCACTAGCTTTAGAAACTTTAGCCTCAATTCTTTTTATTTCTATTCTATGAATAATCCAGGTAAATAAAATACAAATTCCCAGTATTCCTCCTGATAAAAGCAGTAACTGATATTTTCCAATAGGCTCCACAAGCCAATTAGTTATTATTCCTCCTGCAAAACCTCCAAAGACTGCTCCGAAAGCAATCAAAGGGAATAAACGTTTCCCTTCATCCTCGGTGTATAAGTCGTTGGCAAAAGCCCAGAATTGAGCAATAACCACCAAGTTAAAGATGCCGACCCATATAAAAAAGACGATTCCCATTGTTCCAGGTCCAACACCTGATAAATGCAAAATATAAAAAATTCCTATATTGGAAATGAAAAAAAGTGTTACCCAAGTGATTAATTTCTGACGAGGGAACCTGGAAGCAATGCTGCTGAATATCTTAACCACAAATATCAGCAAAACTGCGGCAACGGCATTAAGATAAAGTTTAATTTCAGCACCCCATTCCTCAACAACCAAGGCATCTCTTATTGGTTTTAGGATGTAATAGGCTGTAAGGAGTAAAAAGATATTAAGCGTTAATAGGAAGGCTGTAAGAGCTTCGCCAGGATGGACGACTGTGAAAAGTCCGAGAATCTTATAAGCGAATCCAGGCGCT
>SMTZ1_10005961_pt1 | contig 12270 bp, 10 predicted proteins | sample DeeMarSWOR136_30_FD_25667 | JGI IMG/M metagenome (IMG submission 25667) | reverse complement strand
TACGAGCCCTGCACCGTTGCCGATGACGCCTATGTTTCCTTCAAGTTTCACATAAGTCAAATCGTTTCTCAAAGCTTCACTTTCTCGGAAAGAGCGATCTCTTTCCTCGTCTAACAGCTTTTTTTGTATTTTGGGTGTCTGAACAGCGCGTTGTCATCCAGTATGATGTGCGCATCCTTCATCTATTTCGGCTAGTGGGTTTATCTCTATTAATAATGCGTCATAATCCATGCCAGCTTGGTAAAGTTTCTTAAAAATTGTCTCAAGTTTCACAAGATTAGAGCCGCGGTACCCGAGTTTTCTTGCTATTTGTCTAGCTTCAAAAACTTTAAATCCCTGCTGCGGGTCGATTGAGACTTTCAGAACTGCTTGGGGCGTTTTTTCTGCGATTTCTTCTATTTCCATGCCTCCCGCCGCTGATGCGATGAAAACGTAGCTTCGCGAAAAACGGTTTATCATTACGCCACAATACAGTTCTTTTCTAATTGAGTGTTGTTCTTCAATCAATACTTTCTTCACAGAGATGCCTTTAACATGTGCTTTCAGCAGTTTTTTTGCGGTTTTTTCTGCGGCTTCCGTGGAATCAGCGAACAAAATGCCTCCTGCTTTTCCTCTTCCAGCTACTAACACTTGCGCTTTAACCGCGAATGGCGGTTTCAATTTGCCCGCTACCTCTACTATTTGGTTGGTGTCTGTAATCAATGCTCTCTTTGGAACAGGCAGTCCATATTCTGTGAGGATATTTTTTGCTTCGTATTCATAAAGTTTCAAAAAACGCTTACGCCTCATTTAATAAGTTCAATTGTGACGTAAGATTTCGTATCTTGAATTCCGTTTATAGCGTACAGTTTTTTGAGGATTTCGTCCAATTTTTTTCTTTCAACGATTATTAAAGCGTCAGAGTCTCCAGCTATTCTGAAGGCTTGCGAAACTGCAACTTCTTTTATCTTTTCGTAAACCTGGATTCTTTTGGCAGGTGATACCTTGATGAGAATGAACGCCGGTATGGTTGAAATGCCGAGTGCTCCTAACCCTCTTTCTGTGACATCTATGAAGCCTCGACCTGTGCGAATGTAACCTCTGTTCTTGAGTTTTTTTAGGTGCACGTTCAAGGCTTGCCTGCTTATGCCTAATTGTGCTGATAACTCGTCCTGTTTGATGCTTAAAGTGTACGTGGATGTGGACTTGCTTTTCTCATATATAGTCCTTAAAAGTTGAACTGAACGTCTAGTTAGTGGGTCCAAACATTTTTCACTTTGGCAATATGTTTGTTAAGTTTATCCTTTACAATTATCATGTTATTTAAGATTTTAGTGTATGAAAATAAGTTTCGAACCTGTTTTTGGAAAGTGCCACTCCTCTCCCTCTTTTAAACCATAGTCTCGAGGTAACACCACAATGTATTTATTTGTGGACAAAAAAATTTATGAAACCAAACAAAAGTGGAAACTGGGAGTGAAGCATTGACAATGTCAGAAAGCAACTCAGTGTTGATCGGGAGAAAACCAGTGATGAATTATGTGTTGGCTTGCATAACTTTCTTCCACGGCGGAGCAAAAGAAGTGAGCATAAAAGCACGCGGAAGAGCCATTAGCAGGGCAATAGACGTCGTGGAAGTCGTTAGACGTAGGTTTCTGCCCGATGTTAAAATTGGGAGAATAGGCATCGGGACAGATCAGATTACACCTCGAGAAGATAGTAATGGCCTGACTAACGTAAGCACAATTGAAATAGTCTTGGAACGATAAATCCCAATTAAACTTGGAGGGCAGCGATCTGCTTCTCCTTTGCTTGAGGGATGATGCCTTCTAAATGAAGACCGAACTATGTAGCTTCTGTTTAAAGAGCGGTATACTATGCCAAAAGTGTTCAGCTAAAGTAAAAGCTGGCGAAATCAGCGAGTTGGACCTGAGAATCGCCCGTTTGTTATTATCTTTGGAGGAAAGGTATCCTTCACTTCAAAATGTTTGCTTTTATAAAGCCGTCAGCGTCGGTCGAACTCTAGCTATAATTGTTGCGCATGGAGATGTACCTAGACTCTTGGGCTATGGCGGCAAAATAGTTAAAGCGATAGGCCAAGAAACCGGCAAGTCCGTTCGCGTTTTAGAGTACGGTGTTGACGACCGCAAGTTTTTAGAGGACTTGTTTATGCCTCTCAGCATCCTTACAATCAACACGATCTGGTTGCCTGACGGAACCACTGAAACAAGGGTTATCTTGAGAAGGAATCGCGGGGGTCAATTACCTTTAGACCTTAAGGCTTTAAAGGAAATTACCCGTAAAGTAAGGAAAATGTCGCTACGCGTTGAGTTTGCTAACTAAGGAGCGCTTAATTCATGAAGTTGGACTCTATAGGCGATTGGATTAGAACAGGTTATTCTGTGAATGTAACACCAGATATGGACGGAGAAGAGGTCACGCTTTTTGGCTGGGTGCAAGAGATACGGGACTTAGGTGGCATCCGCTTCATCATACTTCAGGATAGAGGAGGCACGATACAAATTACTGTTCCGAGGAAAAAAGTGAATGCCGAAGTGCTGGCGAAATCTGTTGCCTTGCAAAAGCGGTACAGCGTCGGTGTGAACGGCACCGTAAGAAAGACCAACATGACGCCTAGGGGAATCGAAGTGTTACCGAAGGCAATAAAAATCTTTAGCACAGCCACCGAGCAATTGCCCATAGACATCACTGGTAAGACGCCTGCACTCATCGAAGCGCGTTTGGATGCGCGAGCATTAGACCTCTGTCAAGAATCGAACATTGCGGCGTTTAAGATTCAGCACTCCGCCCTAGCGGCAATACGAGGCTTTCTCTTTGAAAAAGGTTTTCTTGAGGTTCACACGCCACGAATTATTTCCTCGGCAACAGAAGGTGGGGCAGCATTGTTCGCTGTGGATTATTTTGGCGAAAAAGCATTTCTCGCGCAGAGCCCACAATTGTATAAAGAGCAGTTAGTTATGAGTCTGGAGAAAGTTTTTGAGGTTGGACCTTTCTTCAGAGCAGAAGAATCGCACACGCGGCGTCACCTGAGCGAATTCGTTTCCGTGGACATCGAACAGGCTTTCGCAGACGCTGAAGCAGTTATGGCTCTTCTTGAACAACTGATGCAGCATACGTGCAGGGCGGTGAAGGAAAACTGCCCAAAAGAGTTAGCGGTACTCAAGCGCAAGCTTCAGGTTCCCACTGTGCCTTTTAAGCGTTTAACTTATGACAAAGTTCTCAGCGACCTCGAGAAAGAGGGCGTTGAGGTTCCTTGGGGTGAAGATATATCGGCTGAGGCTTTCAGAGTCTTAGGCAAGTTGTATCCAAGTTTTTATTTCATAACTGACTGGCCTACACATTCTAAAGCGTTTTACATTAAACCACGGAAAAACAATCCTGAAAAGTGCGAGGGTTTTGACTTGATGTGGCGCTTTATAGAGCTGGTTTCGGGAGGAACCAGAATAGCTGAAAAGGACCTTCTGGTTGCCAGAATGAAAGAGCAGGGACTAAACCCCTCAACTTTCAAGTATCATCTTCAGGCTTTTGATTATGGAATGCCGCCTCACGCGGGATGGGCAATAGGGTTAGAAAGGCTCACAATGATGCTAACGGGGAAAAAGAATATTCGTGAAGTGACGTTTTATCCGAGAGACAGAGATAGGTTGACGCCATAAAGATTGGTAGTTATCGAGTTTTCATGTAGAACTTACCTTCCGACAAATAATAACGAGGAATGCCGAAAATAAAACGAGGAGGATTGGAAGGCGAAATTGGAAAAAATACACGTTACTATTTCTAGTTGCGGCATTGCAGGTTGTTTTAATTAATTTTTCTGTAAGTGGCGAAAGTAACTCTTTGGTATTCGCTAGCACTCAGCAGAATTGCGTCGTCGATAAAGCAGCGGGCGACGATTTCACAGTAAAAATCACGTTCAAGAACACTGGAGAAACTGAAGGATTTTGGAGCGTGAACATAACTTTTAAGGACGAGGCTTGGTCTCAAGGTCAAAACCCACAGTTTTTGATATTGAATCCAGGAGAAACGGAGACTTTAACGTGGGATGGGATTGTTCCACACACCGCTAAAGTCGGTTCAATGGCTAGGCTTGTAGTGTACTATAACGACTCTCTAAAGGCGCTTAATTGGTGGATTCATGTGGTTTCAGGCGCAGCACTAACCGTGAAATCAAGCAGCGTGGAATAAACTTGAATGCAAGCCGCAGAAAACCCCTAATTGCTATAGTTTCATCCATGGTTAAAATAAAAGTACCTGTGCCTCAAATTAAAGCTGATTTTTCGCTGAAGTTTAAACAAGCAAAAACAAGGAGCAATCACACAGAGCAATAGCTTCACGTTACGGTGCTTCTCGCCGATTTGATCCTTTGTATGAAATGTAGCTTTGCTTTGCGACTGTTTTTTCTGGATTCATAAATTCTTTAAGTACACTGAATATACGTTATTGAAAGGTTTAACACAGTTTGTCGCTTCAAGAAATCTCCCAATGGTTGTATACAATTGCGACTCAGTATGGGTATTTAGGCATTTTTCTCATTAGCCTATTCGGTGCCATATCAATTTTCGTTCCGATTCCATACACAATTGTCATTTTCATACTAGGTGCATCCTCAAGTTTTGATCCTCTATTGATTGCGGTTGCCGCAGGGTTGGGCTCTGCAATAGGCGAATTCTCTGGCTATCTGCTCGGTGTAGGGGGTAGAAAAGTTATCGGTGATAAATACAAGAAAAAAGTGGATTTCATAACAAAACTTTTCAAAAAATACGGTTCAGTGGCCATTTTCATTTTTGCTCTAACTCCTCTGCCCGATGATTTGCTCTTCATTCCATTAGGCGTCATGCGCTACAGCTTTCTTCACGCTTTTATCCCAGCATTATTGGGCAAATTCTTTTCCAACCTTATAATAGCGTACAGTGGCCGCTTGTCTCTGGACATTGTTAAAAACATCTTTGGAGTAGAAGGCGAAGGGGTGTCTTTTTTGATAGGCACAATCATCGGCATGGTTCTGCTTGTAGTTGTTCTTGTCATAATGTTCAAGTTTGATTGGGAAAAGCACTTCGCGAAATACGTAGAAGAACAAAAGGACGCTTAGGGTATAAGAATAAATTGTTTGGTTGCTTCTCAGACAAAGGTTTGCATATTTTCGAGAGAAATTTCAAGTTCATATGTTTTTATTATCGAAAAAACCTAAATTTAGGATTAGGAAAAAGATAATGTAATGAAAAGGGGATGTTATTCAAATCCGCATAATTGCTGATCTGCACATTCATGGCCGTTACAGTCGAGCGACAAGCCAGCGGATGAGCATTAAAGAAATTGCGCGCTTCGCAAGAATAAAGGGACTAACCCTTATAGGCACAGGCGATTTTACTCACCCAAAATGGCTCGAGGAAATACAGACAACCCTAGTGGCAGAACCAGATAATAGCCTTTACAAAGTTGCCGATAACATAGGTCCCTCTGTACGTTTTATGTTGACTACTGAAGTTTGCACTGTTTTCAATTTTGAAAATGAATCTAAGAAAGTTCATCACGTCATCTTGACTCCCAGTATAGAAACCGCTGTTCAAATAAACGATGTGCTTAGGCGTTATGGTGATCTAAGCGCAGATGGAAGACCCCTTCTGAACATGACAGCCCCGCAGCTGGTTGAGGATGTAATGGCTGCTTCAAGTGAAAACATGATTTTTCCAGCTCACGCCTGGACGCCGTGGTTCAGTGTTTTAGGTGCTTTCAGTGGTTTTGACAGCATCGAAGAATGCTATCAAGACATGAGCAAGCACATAATGGCGCTAGAGACCGGACTTTCATCTGATCCTCCAATGAACTGGCGGTTGAGCAAGCTTGATCGGTTTTCACTGGTTTCAAACAGCGACTGCCATAGCTTTTGGCCTTGGCGTATCGGTAGAGAAGCCAACGTTTTTGAGCTCGAGAGAGTAAGTTATCGCGAGATTGTGGCTGCCATATGCAGTAAAGATACTGCACGTTTCAGGTTTACTATCGAGACTGAGCCTGCTTATGGAAAATACCATTGGACTGGTCATCGCAATTGTGGCGTTTCCCTTTCGCCGCAGGAGGCACAAAAATTTGGTAACATCTGTCCAGTGTGTCGTAGAAATTTCACCAAGGGCGTTGAACAACGCGTGGAAGAGCTTGCTGATCGTCCCGTAAACTTTAAGCCTGATAATACTCCCGGTTTTATACGGCTCTTGCCGCTTTCTGAGATAATCTCGACCGTTTTGGGTGCTGGTTCTACCTCAACCCAAGCTGTGTGGAAGATATACAATTTGCTTATTGCCAATTTCGGTGATGAGTTCTCGGTTCTTATAAATGCGTCCAGGGATTCGCTGGCTGAGGTTGTGGACGAGCCCATCGCTGATGCTGTCCTCAGGGTTAGGGAAGGTTCAGTTCGAGTAGTTCCTGGATATGACGGGGTATATGGGAAGATTGTTTTGAATGAAGTTGATTCGGTAGAGAAACCGCGACGAGGAAGTATTGGACAGTTGAACCTTGCTGATTTCTTGTGATCAGGACCTTTCATAATGCTTTATGCGTTGTTTTGGTCAATGTTTTAACAGAATTTCAAAAAGCAATATGGACGCTTCTTTGCCGCAAACATCTTGAGAGTTACTCGAAGAAGTCAAAATCTTAGATACTCTTCTCCTTATGCGGCTACTTCATCGCAGTCAGATGTGAAAAAAATCTAATGATGCAATTTCGTCAAACATGTGAAAGTCACCATGGGTAGAATCTAAGCATATTCGATTTTATCAAATGCATCCAAAATGTCAAAGAACGGTTTTTTATCGCTTTGAATGAAAAACAAAACGTTTTATTCTCTTTTTCCATTATTGATACTCTGATCTCCTACAGAAGGTAGACGACAATTGGAAGACATTCTAACTAACATAAATGAAGTAGCTGTGCACAAATTCGGGGCTAAATACGCCGAAATCCGCGCGCAAAAGCTCTACAAGACAATGCTCACTTTGAAAGAAGGCCGAGTTGAAGCTGCCAAACAGGGAATCGAAGACGGAGTAGCACTGCGAGTGCTTGTTAACGGCGCTTGGGGTTTTGCTTCCGTTGGCTCCCTGAACCCTGAAACCTTGAAGAGCGCCGTTTCCGAAGCGTGCAAGATGGCGAAAACAGCAAGTTCGCGGCTGAAAACGCCAATAAAACTTGCGAAGAGCAAAACGGTAAAAGATAGAGTTCGGATTAAACCTAGGAAAAACCCCTCAAAGATCTCTATAGAAGACAAGATTAGCACCGCTTTGTCTTTGAATAAAGCTGCATTAGGCTATGATAAGCGGGTTAGAAGTTGCACGATAGATTACTTGGATGTGGCTGGTAGCAGTTACTTTGTGAACACCGAAGGGACACGCATAGAACAGGACAAGCTTTATGTTTGGTCAAGAACAAATGTAGTGGCTGCGAGCCAAGGCGTTTTCACTTTTAGCAGGGAAGAAATAGGTTCCACAGCAGGCTATGAATTGTTTGATGTGAAACCTCCTGAAATTGTTGGTAAAACAGTGGCGAAACGCGCCGTTAGACAGCTAGAAGCTAAATCACCGAAAGGTGGTAAATCACCCGTTGTGCTGGGACCCAAAGTCGTGGGCGTTTTCGTTCATGAGGCTTTCGGGCATCTCGCCGAAGCGGACTTGGCATTATCTGGCGGAGTGCTGATGAATAACCTTGGGAAAAAAATAGGTTCAGATTTAGTCACTTTTTATGATGATGGTACGATAGAGGGTGCCTTCGGGTCGTTCAAATACGATGACGAAGGGGTTCAAACTAAAAGAACGCTCCTAATAAAGGACGGTGTTGTCATTGGTTTAATGCATAGCCGTGAAACCGCGCAAAAATTCGGTGTTGAACCCACGGGCAATGCTCGAGCTGAGGACTTTCGCGCGGAACCTATCATCCGTATGCGCAACACGTTTATGGCTCCAAGGGACCATTCCCTTGAAGAGTTAGTTGAAGGCGTACGTTCAGGGTATTACCTCAAAAACTTCCGAGGTGGGCAAGCTAACTTGGATGGCACCTTCCAAGTTGGTATTCAAGAAGCCTACGAAATAACAAACGGTGAAATAGGTAACCCTGTCCGTAATGCATCAATTAGCGGTAGCACTCTTGAAACGTTGCTAAAGGTTGACGCTGTTGGGAAGGACTTCGAGTTATCATCAGGACGCTGTGGAAAGGGTCAAACCGCCTTTATAGGTGATGGTGGACCACACATCCGGGTCAATGAGGTGATTGTCGGTGGTAATGCTTGACAAAGATCAAATGTTGCATCTGGCTGAAAAAACCGTGAATATCGCCTTGAAAAAAGGTGCTGCTGAAGCAGAAGCATACGTTTATGAAGGTCAAGCTGCGAACGTGGGCATAGAACGAGGTCAGATTGCCAAAAGCAACAGGATAATCGATCGCGGTCTAGGGGTCAGGATAGCGGTTAACAAGGCTGTAGGTTTTGCTTACACAAATATCCTAAAGCAGCAAGACGCCGTCGAAGAAGCAATTTTGAAGTCTTTAGGCGCCGCCCGGGCAAGCAAATCTGATCCCGACTGGAATGGATTTCCAGAAAAGAAGCCTTATGGTGACGCCGAAAAAAATTATGACCGAAAAATCTTGAAAATTCACTCTGAAGATCTAGTGGAATTCGCTTCAAGGATGTTGGACGCAGCTGTGAACGTGAATAAGCGAGTCTTTCCAATTGAAGGCGGTGCTGGCGCTGCCTATTTGTCAAGTGCGGTAGCTAATTCGAACGGAATTGTAGCCTTCGACAGAGGAACCATAATGGAATGCAGCCTAGCGACAGTGGCTAAAGAAAAAAATAGGGTTACTCCAGTCTGCTTCGAATTTGGCGCGGAAAGAGCGTATACAGTTGATCCTGATTGGATTGGAAAAGAAGCGGCTCGGCTAGCAGTTTCCGCCTTAAAAACTAAGCGAATTAAAACAGAGACAACCAAACTAATTTTAACACCGTTTGCACTGCAGGGCTTGCTTCATTTCACGTTGATTAATGCGGTAAAAGCCGATAATGTTCAGAGAAACCAGTCGCGCTTCAAAGGCAGAATTGGTGAAAAGGTCGCGTCAGAACATGTCAGCATTTATGATGACGGCTTATTTCCAGGGGGTCTCCGCACTTGGGCATTTGACGGCGAAGGAGTTCCTCAACAGAAAACAGCGCTAATCGAGAAAGGCGTGTTGCGAAGCTTCTTGTATGACAACTACGCCGCAAAGAAAGAAGGCTTGGAGAGTACTGGAAACGCATCGAGAGCCGGATACTTGTCCACGCCCAACATAGAAGCCACAAACTTTCATATAACAATTGGAAACAAGACGCCAGACGAGCTTGTTAGCGAAGTGGATGACGGCTTGCTAATCTACTATTTGCAAGGTGCACATAGTAGTAACCCTGTAAGCGGCGATTTCTCCGTAGTAGCCACACCTGCTTGGAAAATCAGAAAAGGCGAAATAGCATATGCAACACGCGGCGTGATGCTAGCGGGCAATATCTTTGAAGCGCTAAAAAACGTAAGCGTCGTGGCAAATAACGAAAGGAAAATGGGACAACTAATAGCACCGTGGGTCTTGGTCGAAAATGTTAGGGTAATAGGAAAATAATCAGGAATTTGCAATAATAAAGCTATCTCAGACTTCTAATTAAGAGATTTGATTATACGCACTGAGTGAAAAGCGTGAAGCAGAAATATTTGACCTAATGGTAAGCTTCCTTGCAAAAGCTATGGTGGTAGGGCCAATCCGCTCGTGCTTCTCACGACAACTTGAAACTACGTAAAGGAGGTTATAGTCCTTTCTGCGCGCTGGAGAACTAACTTAATCGTGGTTTTGATACAAAAGATATATTTGACAGATAACCATCTGAGACTAAGCACCAAGGATGAATGTCTTTAAATGCCTATATTAGATCCTGTCAAAAAATCCATCGCCCAGAAACACAGGTTGCACATGAAGATATGCAGGGAATGTGGAGCCAGAAATGCTGCGACTGCATTGAAATGCAGAAAGTGCAAAAGCAAGAATCTCAGATGGAAGAAAAGAGAACTTGTAAAGTAAACTCGTTTTTATTAAAGAACTTTGACTAAAGTTTCCATGCTGAAAGCGGTGTTTGCACACCCGTTCTTTATCAACGGTATAGCTTGCCCAGCAATATCCATGCCCCCCACCGCCTCACCAGAAAGTTTTATCTCTTCGCCGCACGCCACACCAACAATGCCCTCATACTCGTTCGTTTTCAAAATTTTAGGGATACATGAAGCTCCAGGTAACACGTAAACGTCATATCCCTTTTTCTTAGCCACGTGATCTGCCCTGTTAACCAAGCAGTCTTTGGAGCAATGACCGCAAGTATAAGAGGGGATGCTTGCGTTAAAGAAAGCCTTGCACCGATTATCCATGTACTTTCTGGAACAATGTGGAAGGAAAAGAGCCCTTTTTTTCGCCTGCAAAAATTTTTTTCTCTCAATAAGATTGATGGCTTGCAAGTCGATAAGATCTTGAAGGAGAACCACAGCGTCTGAGAGGTTCAGTCCCGTGGCTTCTTGTATTCTAAATTTCTTTATAATGTCTTGCACAACATTGAGAAATGCTTTATGCATGCCCTTATTGTAGCTAATTTTGGCAATCTCCGTGAAGAAGAAGTTGGGAACCTTGGAGAGATCGAAAGTGAACTTATAGGGCATGACAAGATTAGCGACACACCTACTTAAAAAAATACCTATACATAAGCTCCAATTTCACTCTAAAGAAAGCTTCAATCTTTCGCCATTGATGCCTAAAAGCTTTCTCAGAGATCTCCTCTTCCCTAAATCTTTCACACCTCCCACTCGCTAGCCTATCCTTAAGCAACTTCCTAAGCTTTTCAATTGCCTATTAACAAACTCTCTTGCTCCTTTTCCAGTCTAAACATTTTTCTCGCAACCCTCATAACTTACTTCATCTCTTTACGTATCTACTAAATTCTTTACTAATGGCAAGTTTGTTCAACCCGCGGTTTTCTCCTACGAATCCACTCTGAACCTAAACTGAGACTTGCATTTCATGCGCTCGAAAATTCCAACCCGTAATTCAAGCTAAGTTAAGCAGGAGAAATAATCAGAATTTAGTCGCCATGGCTACTTCAGTTCAGTCCCGTAATTCGGGCAGTCAGCCATTTGTAAACACGGCATTTCCCGGTTCATTCAGAATCACTTGGGATAATATATCGCAATTATGCAGCATCATTTTACAGTGCACTCCTAAATCGAGGTGCATAAAAGTTTAAAGAAAAAGATGTGGAGTTATCAAATGCTTATCTGGAACAACAGCCTTTCAACGAGTTCTTTGTAGCGGTTCCGAATAGTAACTTCAGTCACCTGCGCAATCTCCGCTATCTCCCTCTGTGTTTTCCTTTCACCAGTCAAAACAGATGCTACATAACTAGCAGCCGCAGCAATACCGGTTGGACCACGACCAGAAGTAAGCTTAAGCTCTTTCGCCGCTGCCAGAATCTTGTGTGCGATTTCCTCAACTTTACCCTGCATAGTCAGCTGATTGGAAAACTTGGTGATGTACTGACCAGGTCGAAGCGGTGGAATCGAATAATTAAGCTCCTTAATGAGGAAACGGTAGCTGCGACCAACCTCTTTCTTGTTCACGGTTGACGCTTGAGCTATCTCATCGAGCGTTCTTGGCAGCGCGCACTGTCTGCACGCCAAATAAATCGCTGCTGACGTCACACCTTGAATTGATCGTCCGCGAATTAACCGTTCTTTCACCGCTTTTCTGTAGATAACTGAAGCTGTTTCAAGGATGTTTTTTGGAAGATTCAGGTTGTTGGAGATTTTTGTGATTTCAGATAATGCAAAAGCCAAATTGCGTTCTGTTGCGTCTGAAACTCTTATGCGTCGCTGCCATTTTCTAAGCCTGTACACTTGCGCTTTTTGTCCAGGTGAAAGGCTCTTGCCATACACGTCGCGATCATGCCAGTCAATCGTTGTTGACAAGCCTTTGTCGTGAATAGTATATGTTAGAGGAGCACCAACTCTAGTTCGCTTTGTTCTTTGCTCGTCGTCGAATGCTCTCCATTCTGGTCCTCTGTCAGCTATTTTGGCTGCCACTACGAAGCCGCAGTCCATGCAAACTATTTCGGCGCATTCGTAGTCTCGCATTAGTCTATTGCTTCCACATTCAGGGCATAATTGAACCTTGAAGGTTCCAGCAGGTTGCACTGGGTGTGAAGGATCTGCTTCTCCATGCAGCTTATTTTCTCTG
>SMTZ1_10013037_pt1 | contig 12271 bp, 11 predicted proteins | sample DeeMarSWOR136_30_FD_25667 | JGI IMG/M metagenome (IMG submission 25667) | reverse complement strand
TTTAGAAGAGCCAAGACCAGAAACACTAATGCAATTATTATGAAGAACATGAAAGGAGCTGGAGAACGCGAATATTCTTGTTGTTTTCTCATTTTCTGTTCGCCTCTCTGCTTTAGATTAATGGCTTTGACGGTTAAAGTTTTGCGTCACGTGAAGCCGCTGAGGTTTAGGGGATTATTTCGCAACTGTTGTATTTGAGGTGGTCGAAGTCCGAGAGGCTGATTTTTTCTTCGTCGATTAGTCTCTGAACCCGCGGCAAAGATGACTTCAGTGACTTAACGAGGTGCTTGGCAGTTTTGCATGCCAAACTGTATGCTTGGTTGCTCCACCGTTTCGTTATGTTGGCGTAGAGGCATCTTCCACCGCATTCCCTCAAGATTTCGCAGCTGGTGCAGGGCTGTCCAACATAAACTCTTTTCAGCTGAAGCGGATGGGAATCTTGGATGTGCCCCAGATAGTAGTCTTTCATTCCATTCATGGCTGGGCACGGTATTATGTGTCCGTCCGTTTGTATGCTGTAGTTAGCCCATCCGGAACCGCACCTCAGCAGGCTGTCCTCTCCTGTGAGAAGAGACTGCATTACCCCCAGAAAGGGATAGAGCCGCAGCACCTTTCCTTCGGTTTCCATTGTGTTGACCCAAAAATCTACCAGTCTTCTTATCTGGGGGTTGTATTTTTCTTCAACCCATTCTGCGAAGGGTCTTTTGTGGAAATCGTTTTTCCAGAATCCAGCGTCGAGTTGCCAATGAATTGAATCGAATGAGTAGTCGGGGTTGTTTAGGAGCCACCTAACGCTTTCGTGGATGTCTGTTTGTTCCATGAGGGTCATTCTGGCGACTATCTCGCCCCTGAACCCGTTTCTTCTGATTACCTTAACGTTCTCCACTGCTCTTCTGTAGACTCCCCTTCCTCTGTAGTAGTCTGTCAATTTCTCGGTGCCGTCTACGGAGACAAAGACGGTTGACAGCCGATTCAGGTATTCTGGCTCAAGCTTGTCTAGGTGTATGCCGTTGGTTTGGATGTTGAACTGCTTAGCCTCCACTATGTCCATGATCTGCTTCATTTCGGGGATGCAGAGTAGCGGTTCGCCACCGTAAAAAATCAGCACCGGCTCAGGGTCTTTTGCCATAAACTTCTCCAGAAGTTCGATGTCATAGGCGATTCTGTCGGGAACAGAATAATCCACTTCAAAGTCTCCGAAGTCAGCATCCATGTCTTCACATGATTTTCCGTAGCAGTATCTGCACTGTAAATCGCAGCTGATGGTTAAGAGCAGGTGAAAGAACAGCCAAGACACCCCAGTTTACATTCACATTTTTGGCTATCTTCACGGAACAATGGGCACACGTAAACCTTTCTCCTACAATGGTGCCTCATGAAAGCGAGTTGGATGGTGCTAAAGGGTTTTATAAATAATGTGCACATGCTTTATTTATGGCTGAATTTTCGAAAGAGAACAAGGTATCTGTTTCTGTTCATAGACCGGGTGTGAATGAAAAACTGTTTTTCTTGTTATCTGGGATAATAACCAGTGTTCCCCTTACCCTGTTTGTGAGTGGCTTCACAGATTCGCTTTGTGTAGCTATGCCTATATTCTTCGCGCAAGTCTGCTCTATTGTCATCTTCGCTCCCCTTGTTGAGGAATTCGCAAAAGCGTTTCCTTTGTTTTATCGTCACGTCGAAACAACGCGATCATTATTTTGGTTGGGCTTTATTGTGGGAATAGGTTTCGGCTTCACTGAATTTCTTCTATACGTACTTGTATTCAATCAGCCAATATTGACTAGGTTGCCCGGAATACTTTTCCACGCATGCAGCACATCAATAACCGCTTATGGCATCGGAACACATAGACCATGGCCTTTCTATCTTATTGCTGTGGGGCTCCATTTCTTAAACAACTTCGCTTCAATATTTTCTTCCATATGGATATTCGTTGGACCTGCCACCCTCGCGGCAACCTATTATCTATCATCGCATCTCTACAGGCGAACATCAGAAACATTTACCGAAGAACATTAAATCCAATTCTCAAGAGTAACTTTTAGTCCCCAGAAACAGTTAATCGATAAATCTAAAAAGGGAAAAACCCTCAAAATGGTTGCTGTGACAAACAAACTCAATCTCGTAGGGAGTCTTCTCCGCTCGCGCGTACATATGTTGTTGAATAAAAATCCAGTTCATCCTTTGTTTGTTCATTTTGAGTGCACTTACCGATGTAATATGAAATGCGCATTCTGTAATGTTTGGAGAAAAAACATCTTCAAGAGCGAAGCAACCACCCGTGAGCTTGAACAGAGATTGCTTGAATGCTGGGACTTGGGTTGTTCACTTGTAAGTTTTACTGGTGGAGAGCCTCTTTTAAGGAAAGACCTCGGGGAACTGCTGGAGTTTTCCAGTAGAAAACTTGGCTTGTTCACAGGGTTGGCTACAAACGGAATACTGTTGGACAGGAACATTGATGCACTCTCAAAATACGTCGATGCTCTGGCTGTGTCCTTTGATGTGAACCATAAGCAAACATTCAACAGGACTAGAGGCGTTGACACTTTTGAAAAAGTCAAGAAAAACATAGAATACGCCGGAAGGATGGGCGTAGAAATTGAACTGCTTTCTGTGATAACCAAAGAAACATTCGAGTTCATAGATGACACAATCGAGTTCGCTAAATCGCTTGAATTGCCGATCCATTTCTCTCCTGTTGATAACGTGCCAAGAGAATCTATGGAGGTGACAGATGCTCAAGGAATGAAGATTGATGAAACTGGCATGGTTTTAAGAAAATTGAAGGAAGAGAAAGGGAAATACAAGAAGATACATTTTGAGAGTGATTATTTCAAATTTCAGGCTTTAGGCGGATTCGGCAACACTATCAGATGTTCGTCCGCGTCAACCACAATCTCTCTGAAACCTGATGCTTCTGTTGCTTTGCCTTGCCCCTTTTTCACCCTAATGACGATTAAAAAAGGCGAGAATCTGAGGAATCATCTAAAATCAGAAAAAGCAAGAAGCATCATTGAACAATGTGGCACATGGGACTTCTGCAAGGATTGCTCAGTAAACTGCATGTACGTTGTATCCTTGATTAAATACCCCTATCTTATGATAAGGTGGATAAAAGACAAACTTTAAACACGCACACTATTTTGGTTCCAAACGTGCATGTTGCTTCACTTATTTTTAGTTGTGCTTGTTGACAAAAAGCCGAAAAGGATTTCATCCCAAACATACGAAAGTTAGATAAATCAGATTAATCGGTAGTTAGTTCTGGTGTTTGTTGTTTGTCTGAGCGGGAAACAATCGATAAAGTAAAGGGAAAGCAGGGAATTCTTTCCAAGATTCAAAACTTCTTCACCTTAGGGTACGGAACAAAAGAAGATTTGAGAGAATTAGACCGTAAGCTCAGGGACCTCTATTACGTTGACCTGAGGGACCTGCGGCACGTTTGGGAGGACCTGTATCTGGAGGCTATGGATGCTGGTGTTGCAGAGAGCAGAGACTACAAGAAGGTTATCCAGGTGCTGGACAGAGTCACAGAAAAGGTTCGGCACGCAGACTACGGTTATGCAGGGCTTTACGATCGGAAAGGGCACATACGGGAAAACGAGTTGGCTCGGGTTTTCAATTTTGACCGTGACCTAGAAAAGGAGGTTGATGGCTTGAAGGCTGCAGTAGACAAGGCTAGGGCTGAAGTTGAAGCGGAGAACTGGACGGCTGTATCCGGCGAAGTGAAGAATGTTAAGAGTTTATTACTTACTTTCGAGGATAAATGGAATGAACGAGAAAAACAGTTTAGACCCTTAGAAATGTAGGATGTGAAATAAAATGCCTGTAATAGAAAAAGTTGCATGGGATTTTGCGGGCGCCGACGATATAGCTTACCGCTTTCCCAACCTCTCCCTGAAGTATGGAAGCCAAGTTATCGTTAAGGAGAACCAGTGGGCTGTCTTCTTCCGCGACGGCAAAGCCTACGACATTTTTGGTCCAGGCAGACACACCATAACCAGCAACAACATTCCGCTTCTAACCGGAGCCCTGAAGGCGCTGCGGATAATCGGCGACATCTTCGAGTGCGAAGTCGTTTTTGTCAGCAACAGCCAGTTTAAAGGAAAATTTGGGGGACAAGCCTACTCTGCCCCAAGCGGAACCATACAGTATCAGGCAGAGCTCGGCTACCACGGCTACCTTCTCTACAAGGTGGAGGACCCGAAGCTGTTTGTCATCGAGTTTTTCGGCAACCGCGGAGCCAGCTCATCCAGCGACGTTGAAAGCTACATTCGCGGATTCATCAACGAGCGGGTTATAGACGAATTTGCAAACCACGACATCTTTAACGTAGTCAAAAACGTGGACGAAACCACAGATAAAGTCTCCTTGATAATAAGAGATGAGGCAGCCCGGATAGGACTCAAAATCATAGACGCAGTTTTTGAGGGCGTCAAAATCCCAGAGGAGGCAAGACGCTTCGCCACAAGCATGGGACAGCAAGCCATGACAATGCAATACATGAAGGAAACAACCGCGGAGATTCCGGAGGGAGGCGGTGGAGCCGCTGCAGCGGGTGTGGGAGCAGGCGTCGGAATAGCCATGGGAACCGCTTTGGGAAAAGCTATGCAGCCGTCTCAGGGAGCAGGTGCGCCGCAGCAGGTGGTTTTGTGTCCGAAGTGCGGAGCCCAGAACGTTGTTGGAACAAAATTCTGTGGCAACTGCGGTTCAAGTTTGGCTCCTGTGCCTAGAGTTAACTGTCCAAAGTGCGGAGCGGAGATGCCGGCGACCATGAAGTTCTGCGGTAGCTGCGGTTCACCCTTGAAGCCCGAGGAAATCGAATGCTCAGAATGTAAGACAAAAAACCTGTCCACTGACAAGTTCTGCAGTAACTGCGGCAACAAACTGCAGTAATACCTCTATCCCCTTTAACTATGTTGTTTGCAAAGTATTTGAGAAATGACTGTGAAACTCGGATTCCTAGACTCTGCTATCTAATGGTGAGTGGGCATGGTGCGGGTTTGGAGTTAAATCTTAACTCCCATACATTTTTTGCATCAATAGACTCTGTTCAACGATGCTAAAGACGTTACAGCATACTGTCAAATTCTTTCTTCCTAACAACTCGATTTTCATTGGTCAGTCATGTTAATTCGATTGACTTTCTATTAATGAAAAGTTTAATATTCTTTTACTGCATAATGCGGTAATCGAGAGGATAGAATTGAACAAACGTTGGATTATTCTGGGATTGTTGGGTGCAGGGCTTCTTCTATCTTATATGGCGCTTTTCTCCTATTTCTATGCTAATCCATTCGTATACTGGGAACGATATTGGTTTGCATGGATTATTTTCAGTATTATTCTCTATATTGCTATTGCAGGTGCAACGAGACCTAAACGTTCCGAATTAGATGTTGTGACGCACTCGAAAGAAATCATCAACAAGAAAGAAGTCATTGTCAAGGTCAGATGCCAATACTGCAACAAACTCTATGACGAAACACTTGATAATTGCCCTTTTTGCGGCGGCTCTCGATAGAATCCAGCTTCCGCATGCATAGGACAAGCTTTCGTGCATGCCCATTCTCTCGGTTTTTACTTTTTCATTCTTTTTGTTGCTGATTTGTTGTTGTATTCACTTTTTAGGATTCTGCGGAAGACGTCGATGTCTATTCCGAAGTTTTCGCAAACCTCAACTATGCTTGAAGCGTAGACGCGAAAGATTTCTTCAATGGTTTTTCTCACCAGCTCGGGCGGAATCTCTTCTGTAGGTTTAAGGAAAAGAATAAACCATCTTCCAAGGTTCGTGGGGACATACCATTTGACTCTCACTTTCCTTTTCCCTGTTACCACCTGCTCCATGCCCTGCTCAAGCATGCCAGCTGAAACCATCCGCTTCAAGTACTCGATTATGGATTTGTTGGAGTAAGAGGTTCCATGGATAATGTCTTTCTGGTATGTTCGCCCCTCCACATCCATGTTCATCAAAAGACTTTTGCCCACTTTGGACTGGAGGATGCTCCAGATTAGCCTACGCTTTTCAGTTTCCAAGGGAAACGGAAGAACATAATGCCAAATTTGCTCATCCTCCATTCTGAATCAACCTACCGTTCTATAATTACTGGTGAACGTTAATGAATTCCAGCTATACCTACAATTCAGAATTCTTATTAAATTATCTGCTATCAACATAAGTGTGATTTGAACTATGAAAACGGATTCTAGGCGAACTGTTCTCATTTGTTTCACAATTATATTCCTACTCTTGAGTGCCGCTGTAACCGCTGCGGATGAGAGCGAGTTCCAAATTGAATCCACAGACCTTCAAATATACAGGGACGGATTGGTTCGCGTCACACAGACTCTGAGCGTGAATGAGACAGTTCCAGCGGTAACTTTGCCCCTCTTGAATTCTTCAGTCGACAATTTTATTGTACTTGACGAAAACCAGACTGTTCTGGACTACGAAGTAGACGGAACTAATCTGACAGTCTTCACTTTGGGGGCTACAAGCGTTTCGCTTCAGTATGACACCCACTCTTTGACCAGAAAAGACTTTAACGTGTGGACTTTCCTTGTTGACACCCCATACAACATCACTGTCCAGTTGCCTGAAGAATCAACATTAGTTTACCTCAGCGGAAACCCAATCGCAATAGAGAGCGAAGCAAACCAACTGGTGTTGACGTTGTTTCCTGACCAATGGGAGATAAGTTACACATTTCCATTGATTCCACCCGCAGACTTCCAGATCAGCGACCTAAAGGTCACACCAAGTGAGGTCGAAGCAGGCGAAGAGGTTACTGTCTCAGTTAAAGTCACTAATGTGGGCGGGCAAACCGGCTCATATAAACTTCAACTGCTAATCAATCAAACAACAGAAGAAACCAAAACAGTGACACTTGAAGAAGGCGCCTCAACCACAACAGAATTCAAAATCATCAAGCAAACACCGGGAACATACAATATAGAAATAGACGGTCTAGTCGACAAATTCACAGTTAGAGAGGCATCCTCAAACGGAGGCACTTCTCCAAACGGGGACGATACTTCAAAAATGATTCCCATTGAATATCTTGCCGCTGCGTTAATTGCTGTGGCAGCAATAATTTTTGTAGTGTTCATTCTTCTTAGAAGAAGAGGCTATAATGTTGAGAAAATCTTTAAGACATATCCTCGATTGAACAAGGAAGAAAAAGATGTAATAAACTTCTTAGCGGAGAATGAAGGGAAAGCTTTCGAATCTCAGATAAGAGAACGGTTTCCTGACATACCGCGAACAAGCCTCTGGAGACTGGTTAAACGACTGGAAAAGCTGGAGATAATCAGAGTAAAAAAGATTGGACTTGAAAATCAGGTCGAACTGAAAAAATAACGAGAAAAAAGAAGATGTTTTATGGGCTATTTCCGCCGCCCATGTTGCCATAACCGCTACCATTGCCCGGCATACTCTGTCCTTGTCCTCCTCTGTGGCGCCAGAACTCTTGGGTCAGAGCCGAATCCATGTTTCGAATCATTTGACCTATTTCCTTCAAGCTTTGGATTGCTTCTTCGACGTCCTCTGCTCCTTGAGCGTTTTCAATCATCTCTTGGAATTGTGCCATGAATGCTTCTTCATTCTCGTACCCGAGTGTTTTGAGGAATTCGTCAACGTCTATTTCTTCGTTCCAAGCATGCCCAAATCTTTCCCTGAATCTTTCCCTGTATAGATAGGCATTACCAAGGTAACATTCTATTCGTCCGGGGTTCAGGTCTTGAGCGATCTCCTTCAGTTGCCGGCAGACATCGCTGATTATAGAGTTAGCCTCTATCAAGGCATCCTTGGCATCCTCGATTTCGCCTGCGTCAAGTAAAGCCTGTGCTTCGTTCAGCAGGTCTTCGGCGTCAGTCAGGTTGCCTAGCAATTCTTCGTCCGCGAGCAGCGCTCGAAGTTGTTCTATTCTGTCCATTGAGCGGTCTATGGCTTCTTGGAGTACCTCTGCGTCAAGTATCTGTCCTATTTCGACACCTGCATCGTATAGTATGTCGTTGATTGACCTTAGCACGTCCCGGAATATTGCTAATGCTTCTCGTGCGTTTTCGATGGCATCCTTCACCGTCGCCATCCACTGGCGTTCCGTTAACCATTGTTCCATCGCTCACACAGAGCGAAACATTGCCGTAGAAATCCTCATCCAAGTCGGCATCTAGAATCAGCTGCTTTATAGTAGTGTTATCTTCCACCAGAGCCACCAAATCCATAACGGTTTCTCGTGCGCCGTCAGCAATCTCCACCATTCTTTCAGCTTTGGTTTCTATGTTCTGTGACATAACGTATGCTGATGCTGGAGCCGCCATCACTATGACAGTTACCAAGATCGCCAGAATCGCTATTTTGCGTGCTCTCATGGTTTATTCACCATCCAGAATAGTTGTTAAACCTTAAATTAAGGGACACTACGGTATATGCATTCCAAAAAGTGAAACGCTTGTTCCAAGAAAAATGAGGGACAAATCGCTTTAGGTTTTTATTTAACTACCCAATTACTGTAGGTTATATGAAAGGAAACGTCAGTCATGCCTGAAAAGATCATTGGACACGGAACATGGTACGACAAAACCGCTGCCAAAATCGTAGAAAGGGAACGGAAACTAGGTCGAAGCCTAGACCTGATCAGAACGGAGAGCGGTCTCGGAGCCTCAGGTTTTCCTCACATCGGCAGTTTCGCTGATTGCGCTCGTTCTTACGCCGTGACATTGGCTCTTCAGGAGCAGGGATTCAAGTCGGAGTACATAGCCTTCGCCGATGACCTAGACGGTTTAAGGAAGGTTCCAGCTGGGCTTCCAAGTTCGCTGAGCAAATATTTGGGCTATCCAGTAACGTCTATTCCAGACCTTCACGGCTGTCACGATAGCTTCGGGGAGCACATGACCAACCTCCTTTTGGAGTCTTTAACCCAGAGCGGCATCAAATACACTTTCATGTCCGCCAAGCAGTCCTACGAAAAAGGTCTCTTCAACGACGAGATCAAGACGATACTCATGAACGCCCAGAGGGTAGGAGAGATTGTACAAGAGGAGGTTGGGCAAGAAAAATTCGTGGAAGTTCTTCCCTACTTTCCCATCTGCTCGAACTGCGGCAGAATCTACACCACCAAGGCTCACACATTTCTTCCAGACGAAAACAAGGTCCTGTACAGCTGCCAAGGAATGGAAGTAAAACGAAAGTGGCTGGAGGGCTGCGGACACAAAGGAGAAGCAGACATCAGGAAAGGAGAGGGAAAACTTGGATGGAAGGTTGAGTTTGCAGCCAGATGGAAAGCCCTAGACATCCGCTTCGAACCCTACGGAAAGGACATCGCAGATTCGGTGAGGGTGAACGACAGGATATGCCAAGAAATCTTCGGGTGGTCTCCTCCAACCCACGCCAGATACGAGATGTACCTGGACAAGAGCGGAAAAAAGATCAGCAAATCTGCCGGCAACGTTTTCACTCCGCAGGTTTGGCTCAGGTATGGTTCACCCCAGTCCCTTCTTCTGCTGACCTTGAAGCGGTTTGTGGGAGCCCGAAGCCTCTCGGTCACTGACATCCCTCAATACATGAATGAGCTTGACGAGCTGGAGGACATTCATTTCGGAAAGAAAAGGGTTTCAGACAAAAAAGAGCAGGCTAAACTGTCTGGACTCTACAAGTATTGCATGTTCTTCAATGAGCCAACTAAGCCCGGTGACCATGTGCCCTACAATCTCCTCACGTTCCTAACTAAAATGGCTCCGAAAGGCTCTGAAACCGATTTCGTCATGGAGAAGCTTCGCGGTTACGGTTACGGAAAACAAGGCTTAACTGATGATCTGAAGCGCCGAATCGGTTACGCCCTTAACTGGACAAACGATTTCACAGAAATCAAGGAGAAAGCCGTAGAACTAAATGAAACCGAAAAGAATGCGGTGAGGGAGCTCATCCAAGCTTTACAAACAGAAGCGGATGAGGAAGCGATTCAGGGTGCCGTCTTCAACATCGCAAGAAACAACAGAATTAAACCGGGAAAGTTCTTCAAAACCATTTACCTGATTCTTTTGGGGGTGCCCCAAGGACCAAGATTGGGTCCCTATATCTTAGCCATGGGAGAAGAAAACGCAAGTTAAAGAGATTGAAGGCGGTCGTAGTCTAGCCTGGTCAGGACCCCGGCTTCCCAAGCCGGGTACTCGGGTTCAAATCCCGGCGACCGCACCAATGCTAACAAATTTTATTAGTTCTCCAAGTTTTTATTAATGGGACTAAAAGGGGTAAGAGATATTGGATATTAGAACAGTTCATGTTAAAAAAGATGCCCCGGAATTCATAGTGAACAGAATCTCCATCACAATGGCAAACGAGGCTGCATGGGCTTTAGAAGAGGGCGAAGGAACAGCGGAGGAAATTGATTCAGCAGTTAAGTACAGAATGGGACTGCCGATGGGGCTCTTCGAGCTCCAGGATATTCTCGAAGGTGGAAGCGTGGATGTTAGCTACCACGTTTTGGAGCAATTCAGAAAGAGACTCGGAGAAACGTACAGGCCAGCACCCATCTTCGAAAAACTTTACAAAGCAGGCCACTGGGGAAAGAAGACTGGTAAGGGCTTCTACGACTGGAGCGAAGGAAAGACGAATGAGGTGCCGCTGAAAGCAGGAGCGAAGTTTGATCTGCTTAGACTCGTTGCCCCAGCAGTCAATGAAGCTGCCTGGTTGATTGAAAAAGATATTACAACGGCGGAAGAAATTGATCTTTCAGTTTTAAACGGTCTGAACTATCCAAGGGGCTTGCTTAGGATGGCTGACGAGATAGGAATTGACGTGATAGTAGCAAAACTGAAAGAGCTTTATGAAGAATACAAAGAGGAAAGGTACAAGCCTAATCCGGTACTTAAGAAAATGGTCAAAGAAAACAAAATTGGAAGAAAGACTAACGAAGGGTTCTATAAATACGGAAGAGGGAGCTACGAGTTTGTTCTGGTTGAAAAGGTAGAAAACGTTGGCATCATAAAGCTCAACAGACCAAGGAGGGCAAACGCACTTAATCTAACTTTCCTTGCAGAAATCAACGACGCCCTTACTATGTTGGAAGAAGACAATGAAGTAAGAGCAGTGATGATTACAGGAACGGGAAAGAACTTCTGTGCTGGAGCAGACATCTCGATATTTGCCTCAGGAAAACCAGAACAAGTTGTTGAATCCAGCCAAGCTGGTCACAAAGTTTTCAGAAGAATTGAACTCCATCCGAAACCCGTAATAGCCGCAATAAACGGCCCAGCACTTGGAGGAGGCTTTGAGCTGACAATAGCTTGTGATCTGAGAGTGATGAGTGATAAAGCCTTCCTTGGACTCCCAGAACTCAACCTTGGAATAACGCCGGCATGGGGTGGAACACAGAGGCTGGCATACCTAGTTGGCGTAGGAAAACTCAAAGAAATCGTACTGCTAAGAAAGAACATCGATGCACAGAAAGCGCTCGAACTTGGCCTAGTCTCCGAAGTGTATCCTACTGTAGAGTTCAAACAGAAGGCTCTTGAATTTGCTAAAAAAGTAGCAGAACTGCCTCCGATTGCTGTCCAATACTTCAAGAAGGCCGTAGCTCTTGGAGTCATGTCTTCTCTAGAAGATGGTTGCTTCATAGAATCCACAGTTTCAGGCGACGTATCGCTCACAGACAATGTGGCTGAAGGAATACAAGCCTTCAGGTACAAAAGAAAACCTCGATTCTAGAGGAAGTTAATTCGAGAAACGTACAAGGTAAGAAGGTACTTCCTAGAAGGAATACAGAGCAAAAACGGTATCAAAGACTTAGCTATGACCAAGTGATGCATAAATTTTTGCTCGGTTCTCTTCTGCCTTTTTGCCGACTTTTTCGAAAAGGTTGTTTCCATGAGAATCCATTGCTATTGTCAATGGGCCGAACTCTTCAACTTCAAAGACCCATAGGGCTTCAGGCATGCCTAATTCTTGGAGCCACTCCACTGTTTTGACGCTCTTTACACCCTTTGCAGCCAATACGCCTGCCCCGCCCGTGAAGGCGCCATAAACTGCTCCATACTTTTGCATGGCATCGGTTGTTCTTTTGCCCATTCCACCCTTTCCAATGACCACGCGCACTTTGAAGTCTCTGATTAATTCGTCTTCAAACTGGTCCATTCGGGTGCTTGTAGTTGGTCCAGCAGCTACCACAACCCATTTGTCGTTTTCTTTTTTCATTATTGGGCCACAGTGAAAAACCGCCAGTCCTTGCAGATCAACGGGTACAGGTTTTCCCTGCTGAAAGAGTTCTAA
>SMTZ1_10008402_pt1 | contig 12271 bp, 9 predicted proteins | sample DeeMarSWOR136_30_FD_25667 | JGI IMG/M metagenome (IMG submission 25667) | reverse complement strand
CGGTGAATCCAGAGGTGCTTCAGAAGCTGCAAAAGGCAGGATGCAATTGGCTTAGCTACGGGATTGAAAGCGGAAATCAGCAGATTCTAGACACAGTCAAAAAGAAGATCACCTTAGAAAAGATCAGAGAAAGCGTGAAAATGGCGAAGGATGCCGGGGTCAACGTCCTGGCATCTTTCATTCTCGGGCTGCCTGGAGAGACCAAAGAGACATTGCTTCAGACCATGCAGTTCGCTCAGGAGCTTGACACCTATTATGGATTCCACGTCCTGGCTCCTTTCCCGGGAACCGAGGTGCGCGAGAAGGCGGAAGAATATGGGATTGAGATACTAACAAATGATTGGTCAAAGTATGATGCTAATAGGCCCGTTACCCAGACGGATGGTGCCAGGGCGGAGGACATTACGGCAGCTCTCCATAGGTACTACAGAGGACTGAGGCTTACCACAGATAAGCCTGAAGAAGGCGAATTGAACCGGGAAGACCTGACGAGAGCAGAAAGGCATGGCCCGTTGGCGTGGGCTCTGCTACAGGGCGATGTAATTGAAAGCGTGGGAAGGATTGAGCGCAAAGGCGATCCGGTAGAAGACCTGGTGGATAGGATAGCCAGGATTATACCTTATCCGCATAAACAAATCAGCGATAACATAAAGGGCTGGGTCGAGGGGGGGCTTTTGAAATACGACCTTGATGGTGGGGAATTAGTGTGGAGGTGGAGCTAACCTAACCAGTTGTCTCTTCTCTTTGTTCCTTCCGCAGGTAGACAACGACGCTCTTCGGGAATAGATGGTCAAACAAGCCTTCCAAGCGATTTAAGAACCCCAACTTGCTGTCTATCTCCCAGGCGAGAAACTTGTGATAGAGAGAGGGAATGAGAGCTTTCTCATTTCTTACTCCGAAGAGGCAACGCAACAGCCAATACGGAGAATGGAAGGCGTGCTTGTGTCGAATGGCATAGACAGTTAGGTTGTTGCGACGTAGCAGGTTAATGAGTTCACGCTGACGGTATATTCTTATGTGTCCTCCCGGATTAGTGTGATAGGCCTCTGACAACTTCCAGTAGATGGTTTCTGGGAGATAAGCAGGTACACTAACAGCTAACTCGCCACCGCCTTTCAATACTCTAAACAACTCACGAACCCCTTGCTCATCATCGAGCACGTGTTCCAGCACCTCGGAACAGATGATCTTATCAAAGGCGCCATCCCTGAAGGGCAATCTTATAGCATTTCCCTGGAGTACAGCCCACTCCCCCTTGGTCTCATTCTCGCTGTCCATTTGGTTGAGCATCCACTTCGCCTTCTGCAGAGATTCAAGGTCATAGTCCATAGCGTATACCGAACAATGGTCCAGCTTGCAAACATACCAACTGTGCCTCCCGGGCCCACACCCCACATCCAATACGCGCTCACCACCTCTTATTGGTAGTAGATTGAAATCTACAGTGAGCAACTACAGAACCTCCTCGTAGACCTCCAGGGTCTTCTTGGCCGCAACTTCCCAGCTAAAGGACTGCTCGATCCTTTTTCTGGCTGCTTCCCCCATCCTTTGTCTCAGCGGCTTATCTGCAAGAAGGCGCCTTATCGCTGCTGCCAGTGCAGCAGGGTCTGCTGGCGGTACCAGTATTCCAGCCCCGTCACTTCCCACTATCTCAGGGAGTGCTCCCGCCCTAGTGGCTATAACGGGTGTACTACATGACATTGCTTCCGCGCAGGGTAGACCAAAGCCCTCGTAGACTGAAGCGGTAACCGCTATCTGCGACACGGAGTAGCGCCTGACTAGCTCATCTACGCTTAGCCGCCCGGTAAAAGTAACTATATCCTCGAGTCCACTTTCCTGTACCAGCTTCGGAGCGTACTTGGTATAATCTCCTTGCCGATCAACAATACTCAGCTTCACATCGACATCGCCCCTTAATAGTTGCATCGCTTCCAGCAAGAAGACAATTGTCCTCGGTATTGCCTACCATGACGATGCTATCGGGCTCCTTCTCAACATGGTCGAGCCTCTTGAAAACACCGGTATCGATGCCGTTAGGAACTACCCTCACTTTATCTTCAGGAAGTCTGAATACCCGCATCGTATCCGCTGCAGAGACTTCCGAGACAGTTATAATCCTGTCCATCCTTTTGGCTACCAAATGCTGCATCATGAGGAAGGAATAGAACATCGTGCGTCTAAACTTGCTCAAGAACTTCTTTGCCTGGGCCAAGTCAGCTTTCATATCGATGAAGATAGGATGATGTATAGTAGCAACAATCGGTACTCCCAATCCCTTGGCCAGGAGCATGCCGTAGCCGAGAGTCTGGTTATCGTGAATTACGTCAAATTTCTCCCTGGAGACGAGATCGCGCAGCCTCATGTATGCTCTGATACTGAAGGTGCATATCTCAGGGAACATCCCGAGATGTGTTGCCACAACCTCGTAGAAATTAAGCGGCTTCAATAGCTGAAGTGGATTTCCCAACGAGGATAAACCATCTGTCTCGTATAAATTGAGTCCTTCGATCTTGTGCAGCTTTACTCCCTCTGGAACTGAGGGGTAAGGAGGGCCTGACATCACGTGAACTTCGTGCCCTAGCCTATTAAGCGCTTTGGCTAAATAGTAAACGTAAATCCCCTGCCCACCGCAGTACATATTACCCCTGTAGGTTAGAAGGCATATCCTCATTATTTCCCTGTCCCGTATCCCTGCTTCTAATCAGTCAAGACTCTATTACTTTGAACAGAGCACCCTCTTTGAAATCCTTTGACATTTCGAGGTATTTGGAGGTAAAATAGCTTTGATTTTGCGGGAGTAGCTCAGTGGTAGAGCCCCTGCCTTCCAAGCAGGTTGTCACGGGTTCGAGTCCCGTCTCCCGCTCCACTAGTAGGGAAATCACCCTGCTGCAACCAGCCCCTGGCTCTCGAAAACTCATAGTGCAAAACCACTCGCCAACAGTCTGATTGTAGTCCAACCAATGCTAAGAAATCAATCCTATCCTACTAGCTACTAACTCCCTCTGAAAGTCGGTACTCCCAAATGCAGTGTCGGCAGCCTTCGCTCTCCTATAGTAGAGCGGGATGTCGTGTTCCCTGCTTGTGCCAATGCCACCATGTAACGATACCGCTCTCTCAGTGACCCATTTATAAGTCTCGTTTACATATGCCTTGGCCATGGCTACTTCCATGGCGCAGGGAACACCCTCAGATTCCATCCATGCTGCTTGATAGACCAGGTACTTGCTAGTCTGCGTGACAATCCACATGTCCGCCATAATATGCTGAAGCGCCTGGAAAGCCCCGATAGGCCTATCATATTGTACTCTCTCTTTGCAATAGGCTATAGTCATATCAACCGCTACCTGCATACCCCCAATGGATTCAGCACACTTGGCAATGGCTCCTTTCTGCGTAACCCTCTGGACGATTGGCCATCCCTTATCCAGTTCTCCCAGCATATTCTTCTTGGGAACAGCGACATCCTCAAAACGCACTTCGCACAGCTTATCCATAGCTATAGTAGGTATGACCTCACAATGTACCCCGGGGGCCTTGGCATCCACAATGAAAAGAGTGATCCCATCTTCAGGGGAGAGCCCTTCCTTGGTCCTCGTGACGCAAATCAAATAGTCAGCAACGTTGGCCATCTCCACAAAGACTTTTGTGCCCTTGATCACAAAACTATCACCCTGTGCCGTTGCCTTAACAGCAATTCCAGAGGCATCATATAGTCCACTGGGCTCAAGGATGGCCATTGTGAAGATTGACTCTCCATTTGCTATCTTGGGCAGGAGTTCTCTCTTCTGTTCCTCGCTTCCGGCTTCGAGGATCGGAATTGCTCCTTCAACAACAGTAGCAGTGAAAGGACCCGGGAGGATGCTCCTCCCCATCTGTTCCAGAAGGATAGTCAAGTCCTGGAAAGTCATCCCCATTCCATCATATTCCTCTGGAATGACTAATCCCATCCATCCCAGGCCAGCCATCTTTTTCCAGATCTCAGGTGAGTATCCTTTCTCGTCCTCCTCGAGTTCCCTCACCTTAGTCTTAGGGCATTCTGTAGCGAGGAAATCGCTCGCCGATTTCCTTAGCATTTCCTGTTCTTCGGTAAAAGTTATATCCATAGCACTACTCCTTTTTGTCGAAATCCGATCATTTCATTCTCTGCAAACCCAGACCATACCAAGCAATGATATTCCTCTGAATCTCATTAGTGCCCATAGAGATGTTTAGTATGAAGGATTGCTGATACCACTTCTCGTAAAGACCCTCAAACGATGCCCACTTAGACTGCTTAACCTGACCGTATGGGCCCAATATGTCAGTTCCGAGTTGAGCCATACGTGCCTGCAACTCGCCAGAGAACACCTTTACTGCCGAGGCATCGAATAGCGCCATCTCATTCTTACTCTGAGCATCGGCAATTCTATAGGCGAGGGCATGAGCCGCCCAGAGCTCACAAGCTATTTGTGCCAGCCTATTACGGATGAGCGGATTCCTTGCCAGAGGTTCGCCCTTTACTTTCGTCTCGTTACAATAGTCCACCAAATGTTCTAACTGCCGGTGCATTGCCATAATGGCCCCGAGATTGGACCTTTCGAAGGCCGCCAGAGTCTGAGTAACTCGCCAGCCCTCGTTCTCTTCACCCACAATATTCTTTGCAGGAACGCGCACATCGTCAAGAAAAACCTCGTTATACAAATGTCCCGTATCCATGTATAGAAGAGGGTTTACCGTAACCCCGGGGGTCTTCATGTCGAATAATATGAAGGTGATGCCTTTTTGCTTGCGGTCGGCGTGAGGATCAGTTCTTACCAGCGCAAATGCCCAGTGAGCACGATGTGCCCCTGTACTCCAGGCCTTCTGACCATTTATCACATATTCATCGCCTTTCCTCACTGCGGAGGTAGTCAGAGCAGCTAGGTCCGAACCTGCATTGGGCTCGCTCCACAGCTCACACCACATCCTTTCCCCTGAAGCAATTGAAGGTAGAAACTCTCTCTTAATTTCCTCACTCGCTACTGCGAAGAGCGTAGGAGCAAGCATACCTTCGCCAAAGATATCCACTCCTGGAACATCATGATATCCTGTAGCTTCAGCCAAGAAGACCTTATCCATGATTGTCCCTTGGCCTCCATACTCACTGGGCCAGCCAAGCGCGAGCCATCCCCTTTTGGCAAATTCCTTAGCGCACCAAAGATGGTACTCCCAACCTTCATCAGTGTCATATACACCTTCCAGCCCGGTGAAACCCTCCGGCCTTTGCTTTGCCAACTCCTCGCAAACGTCGAAGAACTCCTTTCGCAGTTTCACCTGTTCGTCTGTGAGCTTGAAATCCATTTTCGAACCTCCTTACGGCAACTTGAATCAAGCCTCGGAACTCGATGTCAAATGACTTAGCCCTCTAGATATTATGTATGCGCTCTATCTTGGCAGACGCCTGACTATCAATTCCCTTTGTATCTCAGATGTCCCTTCCAGCAGCTCATACATCTTGGCATCTCTAAAGAGCCGCTCGATCTTATATTCCTTGCTGATCCCGTAAGCGCCATGGACCTGCATGCCCCATCTACACACATCTACGGCAGTAGATGTCACAAACAACTTCGTTATGGCCAAGTCTTTTATCGTGTCAATGCCCTGATCCTTAAGGAAGCCAGCCCTGTAGGTTAGCCATCTAGCGGCCTCGAGCCTTGACGCCATCTCAGCCAGCAGCCAGTGAATAGCCTGCAAATTGAAGATTGGCTCATCGAAGTGCATTCTGGTCATGGAGTACTTGATGGCCTCCTCCAGAGACGCCTGCATAAGTCCCACGCACTGGGCGCTGAGGCATAGCTTGCCAATGGTCATCGCGTCCTTCAGCGCGTCAAACTTCCCGCCTTTGCCTCCCATCAGGTGATCCTTGGGCACACGGACATCCTCCAGGATAACATCGGAGAGATCGGTCCCCCTCAACCCCAGCTTGTCCATTTTCGGAGAGGTGGAGAAACCCGGCAGGTCTGTTTCCACAAAGAACAGGCTGATATCTCCCTCAAGCTTGGCAAACACGCACATGACGTCGGCCCAGGGAGCGTTGGTGATGAACCTCTTCGTTCCGTTGAGAACGAAACAGTCACTTTCCTCAACTGCCGTGGTCTTAAGCATCTTCGGGTTCGACCCCGTATCCGGCTCGGTGAAGCCAAAACAGCCGACCTTCGTACCCTCGCAAATCTGAGGCATCCATTCCAGCTTTTGGTCCTCGGTAGCGAGTTTATTGAATCTATCACCGACAACATGCTGTAATTGCATATGCATCGCCAGGGGAGCCAGGACCTTGGCAATTTCTATTTGCGCTAGTGTCAGGCTGACATGATCCGACCCAGCCCCACCGTACATCGGATCAAAGGGAATTCCATAGAGATTCATCGCAGCCAACTTCGGCCGAATCTCATGGGGGAAGCGGTTCTCTCTGTCCATTATGTCTACTAGAGGTGTGAGTTCTGCCTCAGCGAACCTCCTCACCTCCTTTTGGAACATCTCTTGCTGCTCCGTCAAGTTGAAATCCACTGTTGCTTTCCTTTCCTTTACTTTATTCCGGCTTCTTTCGGATACTTCCGAGCTTCCAACATCTCAATAAAGGACTCGATTCGACCCTTAACCTGGGCATCATCATACCCCCTTGGGTCCACCATGTTGGCTTCGAACATCAAGCCCGGAAGACCTAGCTCTTCTCTCAGAATATTACCTATGTCTGGCTGTTCAGCGGTAAAACATCTACAGCAACGATTGGAGTGAAAGACTATGCCGTCCACATGGTACTCCCGCACACGTTTTCTGTAAAGCTCAGCTTTTCCCCATTGCGCAGAGCGCATAAAGAAACTGAGATATCTCTCCGCCAGACTACCAAAGGGATCAGAGGCATCTAAACGACCGCTGAATGCGTTGCCGTAAAAATCGGTGACAAATGCAGCACCGAACTCCGCGAAATAGTTCAGCAAGCGCATGTTGTGATAGATGGGAAAGAGATCCCAAATTAGCCGGAACCTCTCGTTAGGAACGAACCCGATTCCATTATCTACTCGCTCCTTGACTTCATCGCGAAGCTGCTCGTAGAAAGCCACGGGCTCCTTGGTACCCTTAAGCGTGACCAAAGCAAACAAGCAGGTGAAGACATCGATTTGACTTATGGGAGTTGGGATGGCTTTCCGCAAATCATCGATCTCGTCCCAAAGCTCGCTGGCCCGGTCCGATAGAGCCACTACTTCACGCAACCTGTCCATATCAAACTTCCTCTTTGTATGCTCCTCCATGAAAGAGGCCAGCTCCCTTAGCTGCGCTGCAAAGTATTCCTTGTGGTGCGCTGGCAGTGTTTCGCCGTCAACGGTGTAGACTGCATCCACTATGAAGAGGGGACAATCATAATGCCTCTGCATAGCCTCCCACCATTTGGGATGGGTGGCGCAAGCACCCTCGGTGGCGAGCAGGATATCTGGGGCACGGGGGGCTTCATCTCCGAACGGACCTCGGTTCTCGAAAATGGAGCCAAATGTACACAAAGCATAGGAGCACAGGTCCTGCGAATAGCCCCTGGCTTCGCCAGCCTGGCAAAATTCCGCCGCTACTTTCCGAGAGGAACAAAGCGCTGCATAGTTTTCGGGCAAGAATGGTATCCCATCGAAGGCGTATACCATTTCGATGGGTGCCATTGAAGTAATCCACACGACAGGCCTGCCCTCTTCCTTGGCATTGGCCAGATCTCTATAGTAGTCCTCATTGAGGGTAGCCAAAGCTGCTGACGCCGCCAGTCTGCCAGGCTTGGTTTGAGCTATCTGCTTATCCTGGGTGCTTTCCAATTCCAAACTACTCCAGCATTTCGATAAACGCCTGAACCATCGTCTTAAACTTGCCGCTCGCCCAACCTGTGTCGGAGTGCTCAACTGACAACACAGGCAACCCTGCCTCCTTAAGCCTACTTTCGATCCAAGGCCGTTCGTAAAGATGGGTATCGCAGTATTTCTGGATCACCAGGATGACACCTCTTACGCGATAGCTCCTTGCCAACTCCAGCATGCGTTCCAGCCTGGGCTCGGCGGGATGCATGCAGGGACAGGGTGTCTTTCGCAAATAGCGTTCAGCGAGCGCCTGGAGGGGCTCCGAGTTTTCATCAACCGTCGAACCGTAATAACGAGTCCCTATATCCAGATCGTCTATGACCATCTCTCCGCCGCATTCTTCCAAGGTTTGCAGAAGCTCAATGTTCTCGAAGTTATTCCCTGCTACTAGAAGTCGTGTTCCATTTCCCGGGAAAGTATTGGGTGCAGGAAGGCTATCGAGCAACCTGCGGAGCATCGCGTTGTGTTCTTCCTTGGGCATAATAAGCCCTGCCAGCAATATGCCAAACACCTGGCTCCCGGAGAGAGGATGATTGTCGCTTAAACCCAGTTGATATACCTCTGCCACAAGGGTACGGTTTTCATTGTATACCCTGATAGCCTGTCTCAGCGACTCGTCGTTAATCTCCTGGTTGGAGTATCCCTCCAAAGACTCCTTGAAAAGGCGCAGCTCATGGGTGAACAATTCCACAGCTTCATCGGTTCTCTTGCCGGGAACGGGTAAAAACCAGTAGTAGGGTAGCTTAATGTTCCTCCTCCAGATATCATAGAGGGCTCGGGTCATGTCGCATGTCTTGGGGAAAACCACACCGTCCAAGTAGCTATACCCTCCTTTTAGCGCTTGATCCAGAGCACTTCTCATGTAAGAACAGCAAAAGGTTGGCAGATAGGCATCAGCCAGATCGATATTCTCTGAACTTCCTCTGATGCGCACGGGTATCATGCCTGCCGAATAGATAAGCTCCTCTGGAGTATAGTTGCAGAAATACCCGAAAATCTTTGCCCCTGCCTGCTTCCACCCCTCCGCCAATTGATGCCTATTGCTATATGCCTCGTGAAACTCAGAAACCATCACTGTTTATCGAGCCCCAGTTCACTTACAGCTGTCTTCTTTAAGACGAATTTCTGGATCTTGCCTGTCGCTGTCATGGGGAAATCATCCACGAACTTCACATACTTGGGGGCTTTGTAGTTGGCCATCTTCCCCCTGGCAAAGCTTATGAGCTCCTCTTCTGTTGCTGTCTCGCCCTCCTTCAGCTTAACAAAGGCCATCGCCACCTCACCCATTCTCCTATCCGGAACACCGACTACCGAAACCATGCTTATCTTAGGGTGTGTCATGAGGAAACTTTCTATTTCCGCAGGATAAGCGTTCACTCCCCCTGTAATGAACATATCCTTAAGCCTGCCGGTTATCTTGATATACCCTTTCTCATCCATGGTGCCCAGGTCACCAGTGCGGAACCAGCCGCCACTGGCGAAGGCTTTGGTCGTTTCCTCAGGCTGCTTATAATATTCCTTCATAACATAGAAGCCGCGACTGCGGAGCTCCCCTTGAGTGCCCCTCGGGACTTCCACCCCCGTGTCCGGATCCAGTACCTTCAGTTCACAATCATCAAATATGAGCCTTCCAGCAGTATTGGCAACTACCTCGGGTGGGTCGTCAGGCTGGCTCATGGTGCTGACACCGGTATTCTCTGTCAGTCCGTAGGCAGATATGAGATCCTTGATTCCCATCTTATCCATGATGGTTCTTACCAGGTCTGGGGAGACATCAGCTCCCCCGATGACGGAGGCCTTTATCGAAGTGGTATCACGCTTGGCGAAATCGGGATGGTCCAGCATCATGATGTACATAGTAGGCGAGCCGGTGAACTTGGAGATCTTTTCCTCGTCTATTATCCTCAGGGCATCGCCGGGATCGAACTGCTCCATAGGCAGAATACAGGCCCCGTTGCACGCGCCCAAGAGCATTCCCGTCATATTCCCCATGTTGTGACTGAAGGGAGAGACAACCAGAATGCGGTCCTTGTCTGACATCTGAAATCTAGCGCTAACGGCCTCCATAATCCTGCTGTACTGGTAGTTTGTAGTCACCACCCCCTTGGGAAAGCCTGTCGTCCCAGAGGTATAAGGGATGATGTAAGTGTCTTCAGGCGTAACTGCCTCTTGAGCCTTCTTGACTGTATCACTGCTGGCGTAGTCCTTCCCCGATTCCAGCACCTCATTATAATCGAGTATTCCTGGATGGCTTTGCTCACTGAGCATGATAACTCTCTTGAGTAACGGCAGCTTCTCGCATCGCAGTTCACCAGGCTTGCACTCCTTCAACTCCGGGCAAACCTCATAAATCATGGGAACAAAATCTATCTTCAGGAAATGATCCATCATGAAAAGGGTGGTTGAATCCGACTGCTTGAGGATGTACTCCAGTTCGTGTACCTTGTATCGAGTGTTAAGTGGGATGAGCGGAGCGCCTATCTTTATGCAGGCGAAGTGGGCATAAACCCACTCGGGCACATTGCCCATCCAAATCGCTACTTTATCCCCCTTCTTGACGCCCATTTTAAGCAGAGCATTCGCCATTGAATTCACTCTGTCCATAAGTGTGTCGAATGTCATTCTCCGACTCCCAGAGACCATTGCCTCATTCTTGGGATATTCGGCCGCAACCCTGTCTACTATGCCCGCTAAAGTATCGCCAGGCTTCAACTCCATCGTCTTCCTGCCTCCGTGACTATTTGATTCCTGTCAGTTGATAGAAATTCTTATCTGTTCCCTTTTGAATTCTGGCTATCTGGGCCTTGGTAAGATGGGAGAATCTCCCCTGTTTCTTGAGGTATTCCTCCACTGGTTTCCTTTCCTCGGGCACTATGTTGACAGTTGTCTTGCCATTTTCGTATTCGTATAGTACCACCATTCCGGTCTCAACTCCAAGGCGGGCGATCTCTATGCCCAAGGTGGGGTCATATTCCCATCCGGGAGGACAGGGACAGATTATATGGATGAAAGAGGGCTTGTTCAATCCCTTTGCCTTCCTGACTTTTTGCAGCAAGTCCTCGGGATATGCTGTGGAGGCAGTAGCAATGTAAATGTCCCCGTGAGCAGCTACAATCTGCTCGATATCCTTCACCCTCCCCACCCTTCCATCCAACGTCGTCTTAGTCCTAGCCATATAAGGGGTAGAACCGCTCCTCTGGACGCCGGTGTTCATGTACGCTTGATTGTCATAGCAAAGGTAAATTACGCGGTGTCCCCTTTCCAGAGCGGCGGAGAATGTTTGCAGCCCGATATCAAATATGGCCCCGTCACCGGCTACCAGGACTATATCCACGTCGATGTCTTTCCTCTTCAAGGCGACTTCAATCCCGCTGGTGGCAGCCCCAGCATGGCTATAGGTGAAGAAAAAGTGGGAGACCTTCCAGGCAGTTAGCGGGAAGAAAGTCCCAACTGCCGAAAGGCAGCCCGCATTGTTGACCACCACCACATTTTTATCGAAGACACTCAAAACCATCCTGATTGCATTTAGACTTATGCAGCCGGCACAGGAGGCCGTGCCTTTGCTCAAGCAGCCTTCCCCCTCCTTGACCAATTCCCTCTCCACCTCCTGACCACCCACCAGCTTTTCGTAGCTATCATAGCCGCTCATAGTGGCCGCTCGCTCGTCGAAGTCCGCCCTATACCACTCTACGAACTCTTCGTCTCTCTTCAACCAATTCTCGAACATCTCATCAACGGCCGCCCCGTTGATGTCCTTACCACTGATGATGATATTGGATATAGCTGCCTGTGACTTTCGAAGAGTTCCTCTTATTTCTATGCACGACACCCCATAAATGCTTCCCGGCGAACACGCTCGATCGAGCACTAATATCTTCTTAGCACCCGACAGCGAATGACCGATTTCCTCCTCCGGGAAAGGCCTGAAAACCCTCAGCTTTAGCAAGCCTAACTTTATCCCCTTTTCTCGATATTCATCTACCTTTTCTCTCAAGACACTGACTACCGAACCCATCCCCACCACGATCGACTCAGCATCTTCGGTCTTATACTCTTCTACCATATCGTAGCGTCGCCCAAAGACTGCAGCATATTCCTGGCAAACGTCTTTTATTACCTGCTTCGCATCCTGCATCGCTCGGTACTGTTGCATCTTGAAGCTAGGATACTGTGACATCACACCCGGGCCTTGGGTCATAGGATAATCTGGGTCAATAAATACGTGCTTGGGCTGATACTTGGGCAGGAATTTGTCTACCTTTTCCTGTTCAGGCACATCCACCAACTCAAAGCTATGGCTCATCCTGTGCCCTTCAGACACCACAAGGGAAGGCAACAGAACCTTCTCATTCTCACCGATCTTATAGGCCATAATCAGGGAATCTATGATCGCTTGACCATTTTCGACGAAAAACTCAAGG
>SMTZ1_10005959_pt1 | contig 12271 bp, 6 predicted proteins | sample DeeMarSWOR136_30_FD_25667 | JGI IMG/M metagenome (IMG submission 25667) | reverse complement strand
CAATAATTACCGGATCGGTGTGCCGAGAAAGGGATTCTGGAGAGAGATAAGTAACAGTGATGCAAGGGATTATGGTGGATCAGGCCAGGGTAACCTTGGCGGGGTTAGGACGGTACCGGTGCCGTTCCATGGAAAGGAACAATCTATTTCAGTCACACTTCCCCCGATTGCTATTCTGTTTTTCAGATGGGAACAGTAAAGTAACGTTGATACAGTAAACTGTACACACAATCTTCAGACAGAATCGATGAAAAAAATTGGAGCGTTTTACAGAAAAAATGAGGCCTGCCTTTTCTCGGTGTGGGCGCCCTTTAAAGACGATGTATCGCTCAAGATTATCACCAGCGAACAAAAAACAATACCTATGAGCAGAGATGATATGGGCTACTGGTCTACAGAAGTGGGGGATGTACTTCCGGGTACCCGCTATGTTTTCGAACTCGATAAGGAGATAAGGAGACCTGATCCTGCATCACACTATCAGCCTGAGGGGGTTCACGGACCATCAGAGATAGTAGATCATTCAAAATTCCTTTGGGAAGATCAGAACTGGCAGGGGGTCCAACAGGATGAGCTTATACTGTATGAAATCCATACCGGAACATTCACTCCTGAGGGCAGCTTCGAGGCGATCATTCCAAGACTCAGAGAGCTCAAAGCACTCGGAGTAACGGCAATAGAGATTATGCCTGTGACGCAATTTCCCGGAGACAGGAACTGGGGCTACGACGGGGTATATCCTTATGCAGTTCAGACCTCCTATGGTGGGCCGTACGGCTTGAAGAACCTAGTCAATCGGGCTCATGCTGCAGGAATAGGTGTTGTTCTGGATGTTGTGTACAACCACCTCGGTCCGGAGGGGAACTATTTTGGAGATTTCGCACCATACTTCAGCGACCGATACAGTACAGTCTGGGGAAAGGCAATCAACTTCGACGACAGATATAGCAGTGAGGTCCGTAACTACTTCATTGAGAATGCGCTGTTCTGGTTCGAGTACTACCATATAGATGCACTCAGGCTCGACGCTATCCATGCAATCTTTGACATGAGCGCAAAGCATATCCTCGAAGAGCTTGCGGAGAGGGTAGATGAGTTCTCCAGAAAGCGTGGAAGGAAGTACCTTCTCATTGCGGAAAGTGACCTCAACGACGTTCGTATAATCCGTCAGCGCGAGCTTCATGGTTACGGAATCGATGCTCAGTGGTGTGACGATTTTCACCATTCACTTCACTCTCTTCTCACCGGAGAAAAAAACGGATATTATGAAGATTTCGGAGATTTAGATCACCTGAAGGTGACCATGAAAGACGGCTTCTACTATACTTGGAAATACTCATCCTATAGGAAACGTGACTTCGGAAGCACAACCAGTCTGTGCGAAGCCAGGCAGTTTATTGTATTTTCTCAGAACCATGACCAGGTAGGTAACAGGGTAGATGGAAAGAGGCTCACCGAGCTGGTTTCTTTTGATGCGCTGAAACTTGCTGCTGGAGCTGTGATACTATCTCCCTTCATACCGCTTCTCTTTATGGGGGAGGAATATGGAGAAAAGTCTCCCTTTTACTACTTTGTGAGTCACTCCGATGCAAAACTTATAGATGCAGTGAGAGAGGGGAGAAAAGATGAATTTTCCGCATTCGGTTTGAAAGAAGGATTTCCTGACCCTCAGGATAAAAAAACCTTTCTCCTCTCAAAACTTACATGGAATAGCAGAAATGAGGGAGAGCACCGGGTTCTTCTTGATCTTTATACGGAGCTTATCAGACTCAGGAAAAGCATTCCGGCACTTAAAACGCTTAACAGAAATTCCGTGAGCGTCAAAGGTTGTGAAGAGGATAAACTCATCGTACTAAAAAGGGATCACGAACAAGGAAACGTTCTCTGTGTCTTTAACTTTGGATCAAAAGAAGCGCGTTGGGAAAGTCTGACTTACAAGGGAAAATGGGAGAAGCTTTTCGACTCTGCGGAGGAATCGTGGCTCGGACCGGGCTCCAAGGCTCCATCAATATTTGAGAATGGACAGCATGTCACAGTTTCACCGCTCAGTGTTGTCGCCTATACCAATGCAAGCGGAGAATAGAATGAACAGGTATATCTGTATACACGGTCACTTCTATCAGCCTCCACGGGAAAATCCATGGCTTGAGGCGATCGAGATGCAGGACTCGGCCTCTCCGTACCATGACTGGAACGAGAGGATCGCTGCAGAGTGCTACGAGCCGAACACGGCAAGCAGGATTCTGGATCAGGAAAAAAGGATAATAGGTATCGTTAACAACTATTCGAAGATCAGCTTCAACTTTGGGCCCACTCTCCTTCCCTGGCTCGAGATTTACCGTCCAGAGGTATACAGAGCTATTCTCGATGCGGATACCGAATGCACAGAAAAATTCTCAGGGCACGGCGCTGCGATTGCTCAGGTATATAACCATATAATCATGCCCCTTGCAAACAGAAGGGATAAGGTAACACAGATCAGGTGGGGTCTGAAAGACTTCGAGTATCGTTTCAGGCGCAAACCGGAGGGCATGTGGCTCGCAGAAACAGCGGTGGATACAGAGACGCTCGAGCTTCTTGCAGCCGAAGGGTTTGAGTTTATCATACTTGCTCCACATCAGGCAAAACGCGTTCGCAGGATAGGGGAAAAGGAGTGGATCGACGTAAAGGGCGGAAAGATCAATACAAGAATGCCGTATGTATGCAATCTCCCTACGGGAAAGAAGATCAACATATTCTTCTACGATGGTTCGATTTCCCATGACCTGAGTTTTCGCAACCTTCTCATAGATGGAAAACGGTTCGCAAATCGTCTGATAAGCGCCTTTATTGATAATCAGGAGTCACAACTCATACATACTGCGACTGACGGTGAAACCTACGGGCATCATCACAGGTTCGGTGACATGGCGCTTGCCTTCTGTCTCCATCATATAGAATCAAACAAACTTGCAGAGATTACTGTATATGGAGAATACCTGGAAAAACATCCGCCGAGCAGTGAAGTCGATATCATCGAAAAGAGTTCCTGGAGCTGCAAACACGGCGTCGCCCGGTGGTGGAGCAACTGCGGCTGTAACTCAGGAGCATATCCTGAGTGGAATCAGGAGTGGAGAACCCCTCTTCGAAATGCAATGGATTGGCTGAGAGAAAGCCTTGCTCCAATCTTTGAAAGAGAGCTTTCCGAACTCCTGAAAAATTCGTGGAAGGCCAGGGATGACTATATACAGGTGATATTGGACCGTTCCAGAGACAATATCGAGCAATACTTACTTAATCATAGAAAACGCACGCTCTCGCAGGAAGAACAGCTCAAAGTATTAAAGCTTCTAGAAATGCAACGTCACGCTCTGCTCATGTACACAAGCTGCGGGTGGTTTTTCGATGAAATCTCAGGAATCGAGACTATCCAGATCATGCGGTACGCAGACCGGGCCATGCAACTCGCCAAAGAAGTCAGTGGAATTAATCTCGAGCAGGAATATATCGGAAAACTCTCATCCGCAGAGAGCAATATATCCGAGTATGGGAACGGTACTAAGGTCTATGAGCTCTTTGTGAAGCCAGCACGGATTGACCTTCTTCGTGTTGGTGCACACTATGCGATTACCTCCGTGTTTGAAGACTACCCTGAGAAGACCGACATATACTGTTACACAGCAGATAGCGTGCGGCACAACAGGGAAGAATCAGGGAGACTCAAACTGGCTACAGGTCAGACCCAGGTGACCTCGAAGATACTTGACAATACGAGTCTTATCAGTTTCGCAATTCTTCATCTGGGGGATCACAACCTCAATGGGGGAGTGAGAGAGTACATGGATGAGGAAGCATACACTGAAATGGAAAAGGATGTCAAGGAAGCCTTTACTCGAGGAGATATTCCAGAAGTAATACGTAAAATGGATGAACATTTCGGGGTAAACAGCTACTCTCTGAGAGACCTGTTCAGGGACGAACAGAGAAAGATTTTGAGACAGGTCCTCGCTCCATCGATAGAGCAGATCGAAACAGCCCTCAATCAAACCTATGAACAGTACTATCCCGTCATGAATGTGATCAAAGATATAAACTTCCCCCTCCCCCATGCATTTCAGACCACCGGGGAGTTTATAGTAAACAGGCAGCTTCAAAATCTGCTGGAGGAGCAAGAAGTAGACCTGGAGAAGATAGAGAGGACGATCAAGGATATACGAAAGTTTTCCTTTTCCCTTAACAGGAGGCGAATAAGCTATGTGGCGAGTAATAGAATTACGGATTATATGGAGATGTTAAAAGAAAGGCGTGACGATGTCGAGCTCACCTCCAGCATAGTATCTTTTCTGAAAATTATCAGCACACTCAATCTGGAGCTCGAACAGTGGAAAGCTCAAAATATCTACTTCGATCTTTGCTCTCTATTTCGACCCGCTATGGAAGAGCAGTCAAAGAACGGTGATAAAAATGCCGAAAAATGGCTGAGTCTTTTTGATGAGCTGGGTAATTATCTCATGGTCAGGTGCGTGTGATGCGTATCCCCACCACAGCCTACAGGCTCCAGCTCAATCCCCGGATGACCTTTTTTGAGCTCAAAAGAATAGTCCCGTACCTCAGCGATCTCGGAATCTCTGATATTTATTCATCTCCCATCTTAAAAGCAAGGAAGGGGAGCCAGCATGGGTACGATGTTAATGATCCAACCTGTATAAATCCTGAGCTCGGAGGCGAGGATAGCTTTAAAGAGCTTGCCTTTAAGGTATCAGACTCCGGTATAGGGTGGATCCAGGATATAGTTCCCAATCATATGGCATTTGATTGCGATAACAGAATACTCATGGATGTGCTTGAAAAAGGGACAAGATCCCGTTTCTTCCATTATTTTGATATTCTCTGGGACCACCATAATCACCACCTGAAAAACAAGCTCCTTGTTCCAGTACTGGGCAATCCCCTTGATGAATGTTTAAAAAACCGTGAAATACAGCTCGGATTCGGAAGAGAGGGTATAACAATACGTTACTACGATCATAGTTTTCCACTGTCGTTACGATCCTATGAAAAGGTACTGCTGGGAAGGGTGCACAGAAAAGCAGGAGGAGAAAAAGGATTTTCAAATGAGTACGACGAGTTTCTACATACTGTTGGCAAAATGAAAAACATATTGATGATGGACAATCTCACAGCGTTGTATGAGCAGGCCAGCCTCAGTAAGGATATACTGTGGAAACTTTTCAGAAAGCATCCCCAGATCAATGAATTGATCAAGGCACGACTTGGCATCTTCAATGGTGCACAAAATGCTGAAAGATCGCTTGCCCTCATGCGTGAGCTTCTCAGCACACAGTGGTACAGACTCGCATACTGGAGAGATTCATCGAGGGCTATAAACTACCGGAGGTTCTTCGATATCAATGAGCTCATATCACTCAGGGTAGAGAAAGAGGCGGTCTTCCAGTACACCCATTCTGCCATACTGAAGCTGGTCAGAGAAGGGTATATATCCGGTCTGAGAATCGACCATATCGATGGCTTGTACGATCCGCTGGAGTATCTGCGAAAGCTGAGGTCAAAGGTACGTAATGCATATATAATTGTGGAAAAGATACTCGACTATAAAGAGGATCTCCCTCGACACTGGCCTGTGCAAGGTACAACGGGATACGATTTTCTCAATGTTTTGAACGGGATCTTCTGCAGGAAGAACAGTGAGGATCTATTCAACCATATCTATAAGGATTTCACCAACCAGGAGCTCCCTTTCTCAGAGGTGGCATATAAAAGTAAAAAGTTAATTGCCCAGCAGTATTTGAACGGTGATGTAAACAACCTCATATCCTGTGCGGAAACACTCATTAAAAAAGTGTATTCTGAAAAGACACCTCACCGCACCAGGCTTAAACGTGCACTTCTTGAGCTCGTCTCTCTCTTTCCGGTGTACCGGACATACATCAATAGTAATATCTATACGCCATCGGACAGGAAAACCATAAAGACTGCATTCCAGAAAGCCCGGGAGAGAAATAAGGCACTAAAAGATGCACTGGATCTTCTTGTGCGAGCTCTCATGCTTGAATCGGAGTTTACCTCAAGCACTGTGTATGAAGGCGCGATCAATTTCATTATGAGGTTTCAGCAGCTTACCAGCCCGCTCATGGCAAAGGGAGTCGAGGACACAGCGCTGTACATGTTCAACAGATTACTCTCCCTGAACGATGTAGGAGGCAACCCTGAATGTTTTGGTCTATCACTTGATGAGTATCACCAGTTTATTCTCAAGAGGTGCAGTATATGGCCCTATACAATGAACGCTACATCAACGCACGATACCAAACGGGGGGAGGATGTAAGGGCACGGATTAACGTGCTTTCAGAAATACCACATGACTGGAAAACTGTGCTTGCGCTATGGAGCGATATAAATGCTCCTAAGAAGGAAATTTTAAATGGAATGTCTGTACCCGACAGAAATGATGAATATCTGCTGTACCAGACACTGATCGGAGTATTCCCGTTCGCCGAGGATCAGTTTCCCTCCTTTATCGAAAGAATCAAGCACTACGTAGTAAAAGCTGTGCGTGAATCAAAGCGTCATAGCTCCTGGGTAGAGCCAAATATACACTATGAAGAAGGATTCCAGCGCTTTGTGGATGAAATAACAAAAAGGACCCCTAAAAACAAGTTTATGGAGAGCTTTCTTCCCTTTCAGGAAAAGGTCGCATTCTACGGGATATGGAACTCTATCTCACAGCTTCTGGTGAAGCTTACCTCTCCAGGTATACCGGATATATATCAAGGTTCAGAGCTTTGGAATCTCATGCTGGTCGATCCCGACAATAGAGCTGCTGTCGACTTTGACAAAAGGATCTCGCTCTTGCAGGGGCTGAAGGAGCTTGAAACGAAGGACCTCAAAGCACTTATAGAAGATATCCTCTCTCATAAAGAGGATGGAAGGATAAAGCTCTTTGTGACCGAGAAGGTTTTGGAGATGAGAAAGAAAAAACCCCAGCTCTATCTCCATGGAGGTTATATACCCATAAAAGCCACAGGAAGGTTCAAGAATCATATTATCTGCTTTGCGCGTACGTATAGAGATAGTTGGGGAATAACCGTGGCATCACGATTCCTCGCTTCATTGGTAGTGGAAGGAAAAATCCCCGTTGGAAGGGAGGTGTGGGAGGATACTTATATAATTATACCTTCGGATGCGCCAAGAGCTTTTCAGGATGTGTTTACCCACAGAACAATCGTATCGAAGACAGATCTCATTCCTGTTCACGAGCTATTCGCCATATTTCCTTTGTCTCTGTTGCTTTGTAAAGGGGAACTGCGATGGAAGAGAGAAAAAGTGGGATACTCATGCACATAACGGGAAAGCCCAGGCCGAAAAACCCCCCTCAATTTTATCGACAAGGGTGTGGATAAATCGAATCTTATTCAGGCTTCCACGTCCAAGATAGACAGAGCAGGACTCAAAAAGAAGTTTGGTAACGATCTCGTCCTATGGAACGCGGTTGAGGAGCAAAAGATGTTGTCAAAAGGAAATCCTGACGAAGTCCGGATTATAGTCAAAAACCCAATTCATGATTTAGCTTCGGGAAGTGGATATGTAATTGTTCCGCACTATAATATCCAAGCAGATGTAACTTTAGAAAATTAGGATACTCAGCACCCATCGCTTTCCTCCAGGAATGGATACAAAAAAGGCTGCCATATGGCAGCACAACAATATACGCCAGTTACCATACGAAAACCCAACAGTCTACACCAGTCACCGTATAGCGGGTGTCTCGCGATACCATCTACATGCATTTTTCACCCACTGTGAATATCTGGTAGAGTGAACACGGGCCCTCTCTGTGCAAGGTACTGGTCAGTACAGAATGGGCTCCCGAAGCCGTATTTCTCCGCACACGCCATGACCAGGTCGTAGACCTCAGGCCTAAATATAAGCTTCGTTGGTTTCACCTTGTCTGTAAGCATGCTTCTGATGAGCGTGCCGCTGAAGCTCTGTTTCTGCTGCTCATGTCCGCAGAGCCCCGAATAGGTTACCTCCCCGCATACCGGACAGTACCACCATTCGAGTACCCGAACTGGACGTATGCTCAACTTCTCCGCGTCAAACTGTTCGAAAATGCGATGGGCATCGTAAGGATCGTAGTAGCTACCAACACCCGCATGGTCGCGACCGAACATGTGATGGGAGCAGCCCAAATTCGTTCTTAAAATGGCGTGAAACACCGCCTCCCGCGGTCCCGCATAACGCATATCCCACAAGGCGATGGAGACCATGTGTATATCGTCGCGAAAATACCTGGACCTCCTGAGCTGGTCGTGACACAGGACAATGGCCTCATCGATGTAGTCACCCACACGTTTGGGACCGATAATACAGCTGACCAGCACACCCGTCTGCAGCTCCTCCACCGGGAGATCCCCGTGTGCAGAGAACCACGCGCCCTTCATGAGCCACTCATGCCCGCTGTGCGGTACATTTCTGGTCTGATGGGCTACGATGCGCTTCCACCCTTTCTTGTCAAATATGCTCCTGAGCCTTCTCGGAGTATACCAAAAGGCATTAAAGGGCGGTTGAAACACCGGCTTGCACACGAGGTGTATTTTACCCGCAAGGAATCTATCCTTCAGCCCCTTCATCATCTTCACGCCCGGATGCTGGTCATCCCCGGTTCCGAGCACCGCCTCGGCAATGCTCAGGGGATCGTAGGAATAAATCTCCTCCACTTCCATGCTTGCCAAGGGTCTGCCTTCAAAGGTGAGCAGTATTTCCTCGCCCTCTTTCACACCACTCTCCTTCAGGGTCACATTATCCACATCGAGCAGAATAGGTATGGGCCAGAGCGTACCGTCGCTCAGAGTCATTGCATCACAGACAGCATCCACATCCTTCTTCCCCTGAAAGCCGGCAAGCGGTGTAAAGAAGCCATATGCGATATCAATACATTCCCTTGCCGCGCGACCGCCGATGGGAATGCGCTTCAGGCTACTGATTCGAGTGGCAGCTTCACCCGGAGGTAGCACCTGCTCAACGATGGGTTTTTTACCGTGACCGATGTATTCCATGATCCACTCCTCGGAATATCCCTGCCTTCATGACTCATTACCTTTCACGAGCTTGACAGATAGGTCACCAAACCGTTTATGGCGATAATGCCGCCAAAACATCCCAGTAAACCGTATATCATTCTCCTGATGAGGTGCAGGCCAAGTTTTTCAGAGACCCTGTGGCCCAAGTAGAGCATAAAGGCTGCGGGAACCACTATTACAAGGGCGGTTAAGAGAATATCCTCCGTATAGCCCGCCTTACTGACTTTCACGGTGATAAGCCTGATGATGCTTGCAATGAGAAAGGTGGCCTGCAGTGTGCCCTTCATGTCCCGGGGGTCATCCATCTGTGCGTAAAGATAGAGGGAAAGCGGTGGTCCCCCCGACATGAAGGCGCCCGTGATAAACCCGCTCACCGCACCGAACAGTATACCGAAGGAAGTGTGTATTCTTTTCCTGAAACGAAAAGGGAAAAAGAAGCAAAGTGATCCGAATAGTATGACGATTCCCAGGAAGAACTTGAAGAGCGGCAGCTGATGATATCTGAGAATAAACTGATAGCCCGCAGGTATGCCCATAGCCGTGCCGATGATGACGAACAGCACTTGACGCCAAATAATCTTTGTGCGCTGTGATGATAGGTAGAGCAGGATGACGGTGTTGACCGTCAAAATAATGTTGAGGATAACGGATACCCGCTCTAGATTGACATCGAGCAGAGAGAAAGTTGTCATGGTGATGATGCCCGACCCAAGCCCGGCAAAACCACGTACCCATGTGGCCAACGGGATCACAATGAGATAGGGCAGTATATTCTTGAAATCACGCATAGTATCCAGTTGTGAATTATGGGAACACATCTCTAGTGATGTGTCCCCATGATTCCTAGTAGCCGAGGGCTTCGAGCCGTGATCGAACCTTGTCCTCCTCCGACTCCTTCTCCTCACCCTCTCCGGGCTTCTCCTCTTCAGCTGCATCCCTTATGGCCAGGAGCATAGAATACCCTTCCATTTCATAGTCAATGGTGTTATAGGCTGGGCGCAGATTCAGAATATCGATGATTGTAGGTGCAATATCCAGCACCGAGACAGGCTTCAGCTCGCCAGCTATAGGAAAATCTGAACCACTCATGCATATGTACCCGTAGCGCCCGAGTCCCTCCCTTGTTTCCTCCTTCACGCCCTCGGTGTTAATAATTTCTCCCTTTCCGAAACCCACCCGCTGGTCGGTCCACCACCGGCCTCCATCGATATAAAGCAGCAGATCCGGGCCATACTCCACGAAGCTGCCGAAATAGAGGTCGTCCCCTCTGAAGGCTTCCGCGGGTACAGGCTTCCCCTTCACTGTGGCAATGTCCTCAAGGTCCTTAATCAGCTGATCGAGCACCGTACCGTACTCCTCCAGTCCCACAGCGCCCTCTTTCTCTTTGCCCTTCAGATTGATATAGACCTGGCCGGTCTCACCCATGGCCCAGGCTTTTGTTTCGGACCAGTCAACATGCGCCTCCTCAAGAGGAGTCGGTCTCTTGGGGTACTCCTTAAGGCTCAAATACCCCTTCTCAATGAGCCATTCATTGAGATTTATTATGCCTTCGAGCCGCTGAACTGCTGAGATGCTGAAGAGGCAGAGTACGGTGTCGTCGTCCAGTATACTCTTGATCTCACCGACCCGCTTATCGATGAAGCGATAGTACTCGCGAAGCGTCTTCTGGTCCCTGGATTTTGGATCATGGAATGGATGACTGCTATCAGCATCACGTAGGAAAAGGGACGAGACTGCCTCTATACCGTCAATCACAGCCATCACCATATCACACAGCTTCTCCTGCACGAGATACTTCACCAGGGTAAACCGTTGCTCATCCATCCTCTTTATTTCTGTGAGAAGCGTCGTTTTATCAATAGCGGAACGCTGACCTCCTAGAGAAGGAGTTTCCTCTACGTACTCACTGACAACTTTTTTCACATCGTTGGCAAACTCCTTAGGCCAGGTGCGGGGAACCGATCCTCTGCCTAATGCACTTCCACCAACACAGAAACCGCCTGGTATTCTCGGCACTGGATCTGTCCAGGGCAGGTTTACCGCCCCAACCCGCTGACCGAGTTTTGAGAGGATACGATAGAGGGGCCGAATTCGCGCATCAATGACCTCAGAACCAACTTTTTCATCCAAAGTGTAGGAGTGCGTTATGCGGTACCACTTCCCCCACACGCCAAAAGCCCCGGCATTCCTCCCGGACAGGGAGCTTATCCACGCATGCGGCGACAGGGGAGGAATGGTACTCTCTAGCCGCCCCCATGCCCCCTTTTCCCTCATTTTTTTTAGAATCGGCAGCTCACCGATCCACCTCTGAATCAATTCGGGATTCAAACCGGAAATACCTAACACAACTGCACGACGCATCTTTCCCCCCTCATGACACATGGTAACGGGTGATTGTATGCTCCATAAGCTGATCACATGTAACCGAGCTTCCGCAGCCGATCCATGGTTTTTTCCTTGTCCTGACGCCGACCGGCCCGTTCCACCGTATTCTCCAGGTCCTGCTCCCAGGCCGGCTGATCCGACATCTTCAGGCTCGTCGTCTTCGCCCCGAGAGACCGATACCCCTGCTTATAGAGCGGGCAGTAGGGTATATCAAAGTGAAGGGTCGTGTCCCATATATCCCGCTCCGTGAAGTGCAAGATCGGACGGTATCTGGTGTGGGCAAGGACGAGATAGGCTGCGGCGACTTCCTCAACATATGGGTCGTTTTTCCTTGCAGGCTGTTCGTCCCAGCGAAGTCCCTGGAATACTGCCTTCACATCGTTGTCTTCGATATACTTATTGAACACAACGGTCTTCATGAGATGATTCCCCACATAGGACTCGGCTTCAAAGGGGAATCTTTCAAGCTCGAAGCCTATCCGCTTGATCTCCGCCTGATTCCGCTCGCTCAAATCCGAGACTTTGACTTCCGCGTTGAGTTTGTTGCCAGCAGCCTTCAACACGTCATCATTCCTTCCCCAATCGAGACTGACATGCCACTCCTTACTGTAGCGGTGCAGGAAGTCGTCTATCTCCTCAAAGGCGTCACCCTCATCGATGGTGAATGCCTTGGGAAGGTCGATTCCCTTCTCCTGGCAATACTGGCGGCTAATCCACAGCGTCAGTGTGCTGTCCTTGCCGCCAGACCAGATGAGACGCGTCTCTTCAGGTTTGAAGCGTTCAAAGGCCTGCCCGAATATCTCCT
>SMTZ1_10005957_pt1 | contig 12272 bp, 10 predicted proteins | sample DeeMarSWOR136_30_FD_25667 | JGI IMG/M metagenome (IMG submission 25667) | reverse complement strand
AAGAGCAGGTATTGGAATGGCATATTTTGATCCCATTTCTATAGTATGGGTATTAGCACTTTTTATTTTTGGACCAATTGCAGCTCTTTTAAGTAGTGGCGTAGGAATGTTTTTACTTATGCCATTCGACCCATTTTCCCCTATAGGTCCAATAATGAAGTTTGCCGCAACCATGACACTAATGTTAGTTTATATAATTGCTCTAAAATTATATAAAAGAGAACTAGGAGTTAGTATATGTGAAAAGTTGAAACCTATTAAAAATTTTCTTATTCTGGCACTCATCGCTACTGGAATCCGAATTGGAGTTATGATCATATTAAACATAATAGTCTATTTGGGTTTGGGATACGCAGTAGAAGGTCTAGGGGCGTGGTTAGTTACCATCACAATTTTAAATGCCATCCAGAGTATTTGGGATCTAGCAATCCCCTATCTAATTGCATTTGGGTTAAGAATTAATGAAAGATTTCACATCTGGTAATTTTTTTTTCCTTTTATTTTATAAATTAACATAAAAATTGAGTTTAGATTTAGTATAATCAAGGCTCTAATGGTTTCTCATTCAGGATCTTTTTCTTTTTCAAGCTCAATCCAAACAAAAATCGAAGGAAGCTTATTTTTTTTGAAACTATAACTAATTATAATAAATACTCTTTTAATACAGTATTATTTAATCTACAAAAAATTTATTTAATCCAAAGGTAAATATAATATTTTTAAGGATCTATGTATATTTATTTTAATAATTTTATCTAGAGAGGATTCCGATTTTAAGTACTATTTTTGAGTATATAATATATGAATATAAGAATGGCATTTGCAAAATTACTCTAAATCGTCCAAACAAATTAAATGCATTGCAGTACCCATTATTAATGGAAATTGTTGAGGTATTTAAATCTGTCATGAAAGATAAGTTGATCCGTGCTGTTGTTATTAATGGTGCTGGTGAGAATTTTAGCTCTGGTGATGATATGAAAAGTATGGGCTCTGAAGGAGTTAAATTCACACCATTAGAGGATGGCTCACGTATGCCCCATCATAAAGTTGTTCGTTTAATACGGGAAATACCAAAACCTGTGATAGCCTTATTGAAAGGATATTGCTTAGGAGCAGGATTTGATATTGCACTTGCATGTGATTTTCGATTAGCCGCAGATAATTTGAAAATTGGAGATTACCGTATAAAAAGAGCTCATTGTATCTTAAGTGGGGCAAGTTGGTTTCTTCCCAGAATTGTTGGTTTTGGTAGAGCAACAGAGATAATTTTAACTGGACGTTATCTTGATGCAAATGAAGCTTTGGATATTGGACTAGTGACTAAAGTCTTTCCGTTAGATGAATTTGAAGAAAAATCATTTGATTTTATACGAAATATAACAAAGATGCCTACAAAATGTTTGGGATATAATAAGGCGATGTTGAACTTTTCTCAATTTAATGATCTGTTTCCATCTTTACAAAATGAGTTTAGATTATATTGTAAAAATATAAGAACTTATGATTTTGGAGAAGGGATGAAATCATTTATGAAAAAAAGAGAACCACAATTCAAAGGGCGATGAAAATTCTTAATTTGTGATAGACTGTTCAACTTTAAAATTTAAGATTAATTTTCATTGGTATGGAACTTTCAAAAAACGTTCAAGATTTTTTATTAAATGAAGCTTTAGAACGATTTTTAAGATATGTGACGGTATGGACTACTTCAGATGAAACCGTCGAAGAATTTCCCTCAACTAAAATTCAATTTGATCTTGGAAAGATATTAGTTGAAGAGTTAAAAGATTTAGATTTTGAAGATATTATCCAAGATGAATTCGGTTTTGTTTATGCCAATCTACAACCAAGTAAAGGCTTTGAAAAAGTACAGGCTATTAGCTTATTAGCTCATGTTGATACTTCTTCTTCTGTAAGTGGGAAGGATGTAAAACCTGTTATTCATCAGAATTATGATGGAAAACCTATAAAATACAAACAAAATAAGGAATTGCTATTAACTCCTAAAGATTCTGCTAATTTAGAAGAATATATAGGTCTTGATATAATTACTTCTGAGGGAGATACATTATTAGGAGCTGATGATAAAGCAGGTATCGCAGAAATAATGGCTGCATGCGCTGCATGGAAAAAATTTAAAGAATTAAAACATGGGCCAATTGTCATATGTTTTACTACAGATGAAGAGACTGGATTAGGAATCCAAAATGTTAATATGAAAAAGATTCCTAAAATTTGTTACACTGTGGATGGTGGTGGAATGGGAGAATTAGAATTCGAATGTTTTGATGCATGGTTAGCGCAAATTAAATTCATAGGATTAAGTGTTCATCCTGGACATGCAAAGAATAAGATGATCAATGCAATACAAATAGCTGCCAGGTTCTTCAGTGAGCTTCCAGAATCTGAAGCTCCCGAACATACAGAAGAAAGGGAAGGATATTTCCATTTAAGTAAATTGCAGGGTAAAGTAGAAGAAGCTACATCAAGAATATTAATTAGAGATTTTCTAGAAAATAATAATAAAAGGAGAATGGATTATTTAGAAAATTTAAAAAAGGCTTATGAAATCCGCTATCCCGGCTTAAAGATTAAAATTGATTTTAAACATCAATATCAAAACATGTTTACCTATATAGAGAAAAAGCCAATTGTTGTTGAATTAGCTAAGCAAGCGATCGAAAAGGCGGGATTAGAAGTTAATATTCGCCCTATAAGGGGAGGCACTGACGGAGCTCGATTAAGTGTTAAAGGAATCCCGACTCCAAATATCTTTACTGGGGGTCATTTATTTCATTCTAGGAAAGAATATATCCCCACTTTAGCTTTACAAAAAGCAACTGAAGTACTGATAAACTTAGCAGAGTTATGGACACAACAATAACTAATTTAATCTTTTTTTATTTATTAAAACTTTGTATAACTGCCAATGCTATATCTCCTTCTACGTTTACACATTCTTTATAACGATTATCTCTCCAAGAAATATTCCATCCTTCAAGAGGATTGTAATAACTGTAAAAAATGGCACCAAATTTTATATTGTAATTATTACATACAGTTGCTAAAACATTTAATTCTCCATTTTCCATTGAAATAACTCCTTTTTTTTGTAACGATAGAATTTCTGGTTTGTTGATCTTATAAAATGCTTCCTTACAATAATTCTTTCCAATGTGATAATTATTGGCTTTTTTATTGGTTTCTTTAATGAATAAATTAAGGATTTCTTTATTTAACTCAACTTCTTCATTTAATTTTCTCCCATAATGGATAGATGTTCCATCTGGGCCTAAACCATGTGTTGGAATAATATAATCAAGTAATTTTACTTTCTCACCAATTCCCCATGACCCACATACAAGAAGTATTAATTTTGCTCCACAATAGATCAAATCTTCTGCTAATGATGCCATAGGTGAAGCGCCCATGGAAGGTAATAACACAGAGATAGGAATGTCGTTATATTTACCTCTGTATAGCTCTCCACCACCATAAGGATGAAAGGGAGTTAACCAATCTGAATTTTGCAAATTAGCAACATCTTTTAAGTTATCCAATAATCCTCTTGAAAAGATAATCATTATGTTTGGATCGACTTCAAAATCCTTCGTATTTTTATTACTTGCGATTTTTGCGGCCTGTACTACATCTTTTGAAGTAAGACAAAAATTATCTTTCATATTATTTATCACCTCAGACAACCAATAATTCAAATTATTTAATTGTTTAGATATTTTTAATGAATAATTCTTGATATCAGAATCATTTCTTAAGAATCTTAGAAAAATCAGTGATAGTAAATATAATAATACATATAGTCAAGAGAACTGAAATATAAATAAATGCCCAGGTATAGGAGAATAAATCATAAATTAATCCAAAAATGAGAGATTCTGCCATAGAGATAAGTCCCACAGATAAATAATAATATCCATAAGCTCTACCTCGTTTCCGTTTACCTGCTAAATCAGCAATATAAGCTCTTGATATTGGATCCACAGAAGCCTGATAAAAGCCGAACAGTATAAATATTATGATAATCATAATAAGTGAAAAAATAGAAATATCTGCTGGAACTGCTAAAATAAGACATGATATAAGAAGAATACCTAATCCTACATCAATAACTTTTTTTCTCCCTATTCTATCAGATAATACTCCAGTAATTGGTGAAAATATTGTATAAATAATATTACTTATCATATACAAGATTGGTATGAAAAATATGAAATCAACAAAATCCCCAGCTCTAATTTGAAGAAATGCAATGTCTAAACTAGCAAATTCAATGACACCTAATATAATTATAAGTTTTACAAAATTCTTACTTAATTTTTCCACTCTTGGTTTTTCATCATGAATCCTTTGCTTTTCTTCTAGTTCATTTGGATTTATATCTTTTATAGTAAATATTAAAATTATAGCAAGAAAACCAGGGATAATAGAGAAAAAAATTATTTGAGAATAAGTCCAAGTTAAAAATAAGAATAAGAATGCTAAAAATGAACCTAATACTGCACCTAAAGTGTCCATGGCTCTATGCATTCCAAATGCCTTTCCTTGTTCTTTAGCATAATAAGATATGAGTGTATCTCTTGAAGATGTTCTAAGTCCTTTTCCAAAACGATCAACAGATTTTAATCCTAATATATACCCCCAAGAAGGGCTAAATGCCATGAATGGTTTAGAGAGGTTTGATATCGAATAACCAGCTACTACAAATGGCTTTCTTTTATTTATTCTATCACTCATCCACCCAGAAACTCCTTTCAATATATTTGATATAGCAGTTGTTAAGCCTGTAATTAAGCCTAAAATTAATCCGGTTCCACCAACTTCTAAAACAAAATATGGTAATATACTCTGAATCATTTCACTCGAGACATCAGTAAAAAAAGATACAAGCCCCATTATAAAGATGGGAACTGAAACTCCTAAAATAAGTTTTATGCTATGATGGGAATTATTTTTTTGAACCATAATTTGAAAAATCTAAAAAATCTTTTAATAGAATAAATATAATAAAAATAATTGAGTAAAATAAATTTTGATTCCAATGCCAGATGAAAAAACCACTTTAAATGTTATTGATGAAACTATTCAAGCTGCTGAATCTAGTTTCAAAGAATTTATTGTTGTACTTGAAGCGTCTAGAACTGCGTTATTAAAACTTGAAAGTGATAAATTAGAATTGAGTGAAGTAAAAGAAACCCTTGAAAAGGAAAAGCTTCTATTAGAAGAAGAAAAAAATGAACTAAAAACTGAAAAACAGTATCTAGAAGTAGAGAAGAAAAAACTAGAGGAAGCTACAAAAAAACTTGAATTAGAAAAACAAGAGAGAGATAAAAAAATTGGTTCTTTAACAGAAGAACAAATGAAATTACTTGATGAGTATCAGAAAGTTAAGGTTGAATTAGAGAAGTTTATGCAAGCTGCTGAAGAAGCTGAAGAAGCAGAATATAATTTTGAGAGGGTTCGTGCTTTACTTTCAATTTATACTGTCTTAGTGTCAGAAATATGGCAAGGACAACCACATTATAGAATTTTAATGACTTTACACGGAGAAAAGGAAGAGATGACTAGGGATCAAATAAAAACTACAACGGGAATAGGAGGAGCCTTTGTATTACATTCAGTTCAAGAATTAGCAAAGGTTGGCTTAGTAGAATATGATATGGACACAAGTATTGTAAAATTAAAAAAACGTTTGTTTCCAAAAAAAGCATTAGAAAATAAAAAATAAGATTTCTAATAATCTACTATATTTTTACTTAGTTATAACCATTTCGTGAAGTGTATTTCCTTTTTCTATTATCGATTTCCCTTCATAAGATATATTGAGTTGAAATTGAGAATTTAATCGAAAATACCCAGGTTTTAATTTTAAAAGATTTTTCGCTAGGAAACGTGTGATAGGCCCTAATTCTTGAAGTAAATTATCAGCATCAATGATTTCTTGAACTTCGAGAATAATTTCGTGTTGATTTCCAATATTAAACTTCAAAATTTTCGGAAATTTATTTCCAGCTTTATCATTATGCTCAAAATGTTCTTGAATTAATTCATATTCACCTGTACTGAGAAAAACGTTCTCATTTTTCGCGAGCATTAAAACTTTTATTGGATAATTATCTATTTTCTTATTGCATTTGATATAAGCAAAAATAACGGTAAAATTCTCTGAATATATCCTACCCCAGTACCAATAATCAATTATCATAGCAAAATTGAAATTTAACCAATTATGATCATGATATCCAATTCCCTTTACTTCCATTGTCTCATTATTAACCTTAATAGTTCCTTCAACTTCTGCTCGAGGTAGTGCCACAACCCAACCGAATTGATTTGATTTTCCAAACTCAATATATCCATTTCCGGGCTTCCAACCATGAACTAGGGCAATATATTTTAAATGAAGCCCATACTCACTTTCATCTAAGAAAATTTCGTATTTTGGTAATTCTTTGTTTGAATAATCAACTTTGATATAGTTTTTACCGATTTGTACATCTGGTAATTCTTGAGAAGCTATAAGATCAGAATGAATGTAATTGATTACTTTCTGTATTTTTTCTCCATTTGGTTTATAAATCGTAATTTCTACGCCAGTTTTACCAGTTCGTTCATGTTTTGCTCGAAAGAATCCTACTACTGTATATCCATTATCAAGATGAGCATCAAAATACCACCATTCTCTTGTTCCTTTCTTTTCCATATCAATATGTAATGCATCATCTTTTGGTTTGATTGGGTTAATTTGACCATCCTTTCTACCTGGTCCTAACCAGGCTTCCTTAATTTTTGTACTCATAATAAATTTCCTTCTTAATATTTAATCTCGATATACATAAAATCTAATTGTTTTAACTTATTAAAAATTTAAAGACTTTTAATAAAATAAGTAATTTCCTAATCCCGCGCATTTTTATTTTACCGGATAACCATTTTTTTGCCATTCCTGGTATTGAAATTCTACTCATGGCAATAGCAAGGAAAGTTTGCGTATCCATCTCTAAAAAACCATCCCATCCTACTTTTTTCTTTTTCAAATTTTCTTTTGGTTTATTTGGAATGCTCTCAACTCTGACAGATCCTTGTTCAATAATAATTAAAGCCGCATAATTTAAATTCGTAGCATTTAAAAGAACTTTGGTATCAATTTTACTAAATTTTTCTTGAAAATTTTTGTTTTTATTTAAAGGTGAAAGAATACCATTAATTAAAAGTGCAAAACCCCTTATATTCTTATTTTCTTCATTTGATTCTGCCATGATGAGAGATTTAAACATATATTTTTTATTTCTTTTGCGGTGAAATGTAAAATCCAGAATCAGATATATTATTTGGGTCAAAACTTTCTTTTATTTTTTTTAACCATATATGGTAATTGGACATATGAGGTCCAAATAACTCATGCATACGTGTGCCTTCTACGAAAAATGGAGCACCAAGATGTTTTAATAAATCTAATTGATTGCTCTTCACCATATACTCAGCCATTCCTTCCACACTATTCTCTTCTGTTTGATCAAACATAGTTGGGCATTCCATATGAAAATAGTGCCCTGATTCATAAGACGTCATCCATGTCCCTTCTCCAAAATCATTAACAATTGCTCCTTTCTTGATGAATTCCTGTTTTAAAGAAATATTTGATTTAGTACTCCGAAGACATACAGCTGCTGTATCTGCAACTCCTTTAGAAGACTGAAATCCCCCAGTAGCTATGAAGCCATGAAGTCCTAAATTCGAACGGAGTGCCTCAGCATAAAATACAGGTTTAGGTGTATAAATCTTATCAATTATATTTTCTATTTTGAATTTATTAAGTAAAAAATTCATTACTTTTTGTTTATACGCAAATTCTCGCTTTGTACGAGCAGCTATTATTACAACTAATGGAGTTTTCATCTGCCCAATTGGTATTTTATCCATTAAACTTTCAATTGAATTAGAAAAAATTGCCATAACAGCAAAACCAGATAAATAACTACACATAAATGAGATTTCTTCCTCTTCCACCCCTAACATAACTTTTTCTAGTTTCTTGAAATTACCACAATCCATAACATATAATTTCATAAAATCAGGTATATCAAAATCATAATTAGGAGAATTACCTTTAACAATAAATTCCGTTTTACATGGATAGGGAAATAACTTTACTGCAACTTTAGTAAAAACTCCCAATCCAGACTTAGTTCCTGCCCAACCACGCATTATTCCTCTTAAACTTGGTCCTGGACCATCACCGTGAAACCAGTCTGGATTGTTCTTTAATCCATAAGATCCTAATTTCATAATCTCTCCATCTGGTAAAACCCATTCAACTGCTAAAACGTTTCTAGCACTATGACCTGTAGAAGGAGATGTAAAACCTGGCCCATTCATAGAAGTTGCACTAGCAAGAGGAGAAACTTGGGGTCCAGCACCGGGCATGTGACAATTGAGTCCGTATTTCATTATTTCAACCTGTAGCTGTGATCCACTCACATATGGTTCAATTACAGCATATAGGTTTTTCTCATCAATTTTCACAATCTTATTCATTCTACGAAGATCTATAATTATTGAATTATCTACAGAAGGTTGATTCCAAGGACCAAGTCCCGTGCTTTGAGCTTTGAAGACAATCCCATATTTATTACATAATTTTACAACTTGCTGAACTTCTTCGGTAGATGATGGTAACACAACCGCTTTAGGAATTGGAGAAAAGGGAATTGGATCTTTCCCTTCCATATAATTAATAATTTCCATACACCAGTTATAAGCATAAACATTAGTTATAACATCGCTGTCATCGACATTTCCTACACCAACAACCCCCTCAAATTCTTTAAATACTTCTCTCTCCAAAACCAATTAAGTAACCTCCATTGAAGATTCTTTAATAGATTTGCCTGGTGATCCTATTGCCATTAATAATAACTCACTTATATCATAAAACTTTAGATTAGCTCCTTTTTCAACAATTCCATCATTCAAATTAGTAGCGCAAAAAGGGCATGCAGAAACAATTAATTCAGCTCCTGTATCTTCAGCTTCTTCAATCCGATTTTTAGCAGTTTTAAGAGCAAACTCTGGAAATGCCGATTTTACTCCTCCTCCAGCACCACAACAATAGGAATATTCTCTTATTCGTTCCATTTCTATGAATTTGAGCCCAGGTATTTTTTCTAGCAAAGATCTTGGAGCATCATATATTCCAAATTCTCCACATCTCTTTAGTTTTTCAGGCATATTAATAGATACGAGAGGCATCATTTGTAATGCTTCACCATCCCATTCTACAAGCGGTTCGGAGTTTCGCCCTAAATGACAGGGGTCATGATAAGTTACTGTTAAAGGAAGTTCTTTTGTTAATTTTAATTTTCCAACATCTATTAATTCATTAAATAATTCTGTTGTATGTAAAACCTTGAAATTATAATCTTTTTCTAATGGATAGTCAAGTTTGAAGGTGTCATAACATCCAGCACAGCTAAAAACAACAGTTTCTATTCCTTCCTTTTCAAGGGTATCAATATTTTTATTTATTTGGTCGATAAATGAAATTTTATCTCCCGTTCTTAAGATTGGACTTCCACAGCAATATTCATTCTCACTAAGAATTTTATACGGGTAGTTTGCAGCATTCATTACACGAGCAGTAGCGATTGCTATTTCTTTTCTCCTGTATGAGGAGGTACACCCAACAAAATACAAAACCTTTGCGTTAGAGTCAATCTTAATATCACTTGGCAGCCAATCTAACCTCTTTTCATGAGGTTCATTATATGGATTGTTATGGATTTTTATAGATTCAATATATTGTTGTTGTTTTAGCATTGGTCCATATCCCAAAGAAACCAATTTTTCTCTGAGTTTAACTATAATTTCAAGTGGTTCCAAAGTATTTAGAAATTTACAGGAAATAGCACAACCGCCACATTCAGTACATTTATAAACTATTTCCATTAATTCTTGAGATGGCTTTAACCGCCCCATTTCTAATGCTAAAGCTATTATTATACGTCCCCCTCCACTATATGCATGAAAATTGAACATATCTATTGAAGGACAAATTGTAGCATACTTTTGGCTTTTAATTTGTAATTGTGGTATCCATTTACAAATTGAGCAACGCAGGCAGCGTTTTATCATTTGTGTATATTCTTGTTCATTCAATAATCTAAAAAATCCCCTTTTTATAAACTGTAGCGAAATTAAAGTAAATATTTGATTTAAACAGTGATGAATAAAATAAAATGATATCTATTAAGAAATTGAATATAATGCTTTAAATTCTAAATAATTTACTTAAATAAACATTTATTGAGAAATATACTTTTATATTATTTTTAAAAGCTCTTCCCAATAGTCTATTATATTCCAGTCTCTTTTTGCTTTTATATTAAAAGCAATTTTTGTAAGTAATTCTCTAATTCGTTTAGAATTAAGATAATGAAAATTGGGTGTTATAGCACAAACCATAAATGTTCCTTTTCCACTTTTAGGAGCTATTACTAAATTTTCTTCTATTTTATCTATTAAGGCATAAGCATCAATTAAATCTTTAACAATCCTCATAATAAATTGGTTTTTCTCCAGAACTTGTTCAAATTCATATATCTTTATCAGAGTAGTATATAGTTGGGTTGTAAGCTCTCTAAGATTGAGTGAAGGGATAAGAGTTTTAGGATAATAATCTAATATAATAGGACCTTTTTCATCATCCCAACTCATTTTAAAAATATAATAAAAATCCGCTTTGCTAAGGTTTTCTAAAGAAGGTTCTTCGAATTTTAATATATCTTTAAGTTTTTCTTCAAGGATTTTAGAGCTTTTTTTAATTTCTTTACTCTCTTTAATCTTTTTGGCAATTTTTTCTAATAAAGTCATTGGACTAAATGGTTTTGTAATATAATCGTCTGCTCCAAGCATTTTACCAAATCTTACATCATCAGGTTCAGTTTTACCCGATAAAAAGAAAAAGGGAATTCTCGACCATTCTGTTTTTTCTGAAACCTTCATATAAAAATCATAGCCGTCCAAAAGTGGCATTAAAATATCACTAATTATAATATCAGGACGATATTCTAAGTTCGAAAGGACTTCCAATGCATGTTTTCCATTTATAGCAGTTATTAAATCATAATCATTCATTTCTAAAAATATTTTAAAATTCTTTACAAGAACTTCATCATCTTCAACCAAAAATACAAGAGGTTTCATCATTAAAAACTCATTTACACGAGACATTGAAAAAATTGATACTCCCTTATAATAAAATTAGAAATATTTAATGTTTATGAAAACTAAAATGACACAAAATTTATCTCGAAATATTTAAATTTGTCAATTAAATAATCTTAAGGAAAATTATATCACTTAATTATCAAAACATAAAACTCCAGGATTTAACACATTATTAGGATCAAATATTTTTTTCACTTTTATTAAGGCTTTTTGAATGGATTCTTCATGTCTTTTAAATACATCTTTAGCCCATATACCATAGGGACGACTAAAAAAAGCACCGTATTCCATTAAATCTGTACTAATTTTTAAAAACTTTTCTTTTATTATATTTGATTCATGTTCATTATTTGGATTGTAATATAGATCAAATTCACAATGATAAGAGGTTCCTTGATTTATAGCTTGAATATATATACCGAGATCTTCAGAAATTGCATTTTGAACTATCTTAATAAACTCATTAATTCTATCATAATTAGTGATGAAGAAAATATCTTGAAAGCTACCCTTTAATCTATTTCGCCATGGGTAGGAAGTTGATTCATTTAAAGTATAAATAAATTCTCTTTCGGTGATAGGACTTATTCTTTTCAAATGACCAAGTTTAAGATCTTCAATAGTCTTTTGTATATCTCCTTCTTGATAAGATATTATATCACTTGCTAATGAACCTCGACCTGCTAATACAAAAATTAAGTTCCATTCAGTTAATGCATTAGCTAACTGGTTAATATCCTCCAATTTCTGTTTAACTAAACACGCTAAATTAATATTATTTAGAATTAAAATTTCATCACCTAATCGGTATTTTAACAATTCATGTTGAAGATTCAATAAATTTTGAAGATTATCTGATTGGAGATGAAAAACTTTTTGAGTTGTAGGTTTTAATTCTAATTTTAGAGTAGCCCATGTAACTATTCCTAAGCTTCCTTGAGCTCCTTGTATTAATCTGTAAGGACTGAACTGGGTTGGTCCCATTGGGTTAACTTGGGCTTGACCAGACTTTTTTTGTTCTT
>SMTZ1_10005956_pt1 | contig 12272 bp, 10 predicted proteins | sample DeeMarSWOR136_30_FD_25667 | JGI IMG/M metagenome (IMG submission 25667) | reverse complement strand
TTTCACCATTCGCATACATAACAGAAACAAGGATAGTTTCACTGGTCAACTCTTCCTTGAGCATTTCGGGATCGATCATACCATACTTGTCAACGGGCAGAAATGAAACCTTGAACCCTTCAGTCATCAGGTATTTGCAGACGTTCATTACTGACATGTGTTCGATGCTTGTAGTTATGATGTGTTTACCCCGGTCTTTGTTTCGCGCGGCCGTCCCTCGGATAGCCCAGTTGTTGCTTTCTGTGGCGCATGAGGTGAAGAAGATCTCCTCGCTCTTTTCTGCCTCGATTAGATTAGCCAGCTTTTCCCTTGCGTGTTGTAGTCCTTTTCTCGCCTCTTGAGCGAAAGAATGTAACGAGGAGGGGTTTCCATAAAACTCGTCGAAGTAAGGCTTCATAGTATCTAGGACGCGGGCATCGACTGGCATGCCTGCGGTGTGATCCATGTAGACTCTTCTCGTGGCAAAGGCCTCCTATCTTCCTTTCCTAACTAAGAAGTAGAGCTTAGCTCCTTCCTTCTTCATTTCCAGAATCTCGTGGCCTAGCCTTCTAGTCAAGCTCTGAATATCTTTCTCTGCAGCTGGATCATCTGCCCAGAGCTCTAGCGTTTCTCCAGCTTTCATCTTGTCTAATTCCAACCGTGTTCTAAACACGGGCTCTGGACAAAACAACCCCAAGCAATCCAGAGTTCTATTAGCTTTGGCACTCTTCGTCAATATTGTTCCCGAAGCTTCTCTGCCCAAGCCCAGAAAAAAGGTTTGCTGTCAAACGTGAGAATCACTGAACTTTGACTCTACGGTGACCAGATGGGCACAAATCATCTGGTTTCTATTTCCATTGCCACCCCTCGTTTAATCAGAACTTTGGCGTTTTCGATTGGTAGTGCAGCCACATCTTCTGCCAAGAATGGGCCCCAAACTTTTAGATCGACGCCGACGATGGCTGGAACCTTTTGCGTAAACCGTAGCATAATCCTCTTAGGGGGTGTGGCTGGCTCACGAGTTTCTGAAGCTTTCCCTCGAGAGGCATCCTTTAAGAAAGACTGGAACTTTTCAAATGACGGCTTCAACCCGGTGAGGAGGCTCTCTTCCTCGATTGTCATAGTCCCCTTATCCAGAGGTTCACCAGAGGATGCAGAGCTGACTATCTTCGTGAATCGTAGCCTGGCCAACTCTTCCATCATCTGCTTGGTTTTCGAGAGCTCCTGCGAAATCAACCGCGCCTTGGTAGATTTCTGGTCTAGCATTCGGTTTTCCTGCCGAATTCGGCTTACGTATTCAACCAGCTTTCCGTAAAAATCCCTAGGGAGGGCCTGCAACTCTGGTTCGTCCTTTTCTCTGATCCAGGCGTCGTAGAGGGTTTTATACATCGCTATCCCACAATCTGGGCTGCCCCTTTGCAGAGGAGAAACACCGCGGCTGCAGTAGGCAGCTCCTTGTGGAAGACGTTCTTGAAGGGGCCGTAGTGTGTATATCCAACGCGGAACTTGGGCGCTTCAGTGATGTTGACAATCATCTGTCCGTCTCTGAAAGCTACTGCTTCTTTCAGGGGGTCGAATTGATCAAGGCTGGAAACTGGTACTTCAACTTTCTTGAACCCTGTCTTTCCATGTAGGCTGCCGCCAAGTCGAATCAGCCGGTGAATGTCTGTGGTGACTACTGTGTCGATTTTTGATGATTGCAGATCAACAACGTTGTTTATTATTTTCTTCCAGTTCTTGATTCCTAGATCCTTCACGTCGATTCGGCCTTTGTCGTTCAATCTCTCAAGGAGATTCTGCTCGTTCTTAACTATAAACTCAACAGCACGCTTGGATAGGCCTAGTCTTTTCAATTCTGTTTGCTTTGCTTTTATTAGTGTCTCCCTGATCCCGTCGGCGACACGGACTCTCCAACCTGTCCTTCCTGATGATGGCCCAAGCATGACTCGGCCCTCTCTAATCAATCCGTATAATTCTGATTTGAATCCTAAGCCGACAATATAGTCCACGATTTCCTTGCGCGCCATAGAATCAAGAAGGCGAATCGTTTTGCTTTCAACATGTACATGATATCCACGATTCCCACTGAAATATACTGCCAATTCATCTGCGGCGAACCCGAAATCTTCCATTAGCATATCAAGGAGTTTCTTGGTTTCGCCCTTTGCGGACTCCAGACAGACTTCGCAAGTCCAGGTTTTTGAGTCAAATCGCGCTTCCCCACAACGAGGACACTCAACGGGAGAGGGCCCCTTGCCGGCGAAACCACAGCTGTAACAGACCCAACTGTCGTGTACTCGACCGCAAGGTGTAGGAACGTGGTCAGCGTCAATGTCAAATACTAGATCCGAGCCGAGCCACCCTTTACCTTCCATCTCTCTCTCAGGATCGTCGAAATATGCACTGGAATAGTAGACATCTGATGGAACCAGAGAACCCAATAGCTTTTTGAGTCTAGTGACATCCTCGAACTTCTTGTGTCTTAACATCGTTCTTTTTTTGAATAAAAGGAAACCGAACTCGCGTTTCTCCGCCTCGCTTGGAATGCTTAGCGTAGTACCCTCGTTTTGGTAGTACTCAGCGAATTTCTCATGGATAGTTTCAGCTGATAGTGAAATCATGTTATTCAACCAGGTTACTTCGTCTATTCAAGCTAAGACGTAGCTGAAAATGGTTTCTCTGTCATTGAGATTCTCATTGGCTAATACCTTAGGAACCTAGGAAGGCGGCCTTGAGTGTACGGATGTTCATACTAGAATGTCCTGCGAAAGACTTAAAGAAGTACACGTAGAGTAGTCATTCTCTACCTAAGCTTGTACGGAATCGAGATGAACTGGATTTGGCAGGGGCGTCCACGACTTCAGCAATCTTAGAAGATAAAGCCCAGCCAACCCTCCTATCTGATAAACCTAAGAGAAGCGCGGTTTTTTTTATCAAGGTCAAGCCCACGGAAGGAGGCGTTCATAGAGCTGTGGAAACCGCTATGGCGCCTATGTGGAGAAACAACGTGCTGAAGGGCAACAAGATCTTCGTCAAAGTTAATCTCATTTCTTCTGAATATGTGCCAGGGCAATGCACGTCTCCCCTTGTTCTAGACGAGGTTTTGAAAGAACTAACTGAGCAGGGTTATGAAGTCACTATAGGTGATGCAGACCTTGCTGCTGCGCGCCAATGCAACAAAGCAGCAGGAGTCTGGGGTCATAAGAAGCTTGCCGAAAAGTATGGTGCTCATTTCCAAAACCTCTCAGAAGACAAATTGATAAGAGTTAATCTTGATGGCAAAGTCTTCAAGACTTTGGACGTTCCTGAATCTGTACTTGAAGCAGACAACATTGTTAGTCTACCAGTAATGAAAACACACTGCCTTTGCGGACTGACTTGTTCGCTCAAACATTTCTGGGGCGTCGTTCCAAGGGTGCGACATCAGTACCACTTAGTCGTCAACGATGCTATCGCAGATATAACAAGTTTCCTGAAGCCAAGAATTGCGTTCACAATAGTAGACGGCACTATAGCCATGGAGGGTAACGGGCCTCGTACAGGAAAGTCGAAGATATGCGACGTAATCGTGGCGTCTGAAGATCCTGTGGCTTTGGATGCGGCCGTCGCTAAGTATATGGGAATGCCAATTCCTCAGCACGTGAGGACTGCTGCTGAAAGAGGTGTAGGCGTGCTGGGCTATAATCTGCAAGGTGATGAGTTTAAACCAAACCAATTTGTCTTGCCAAATCCTGATAGGCAGCCAATCTTTAAATGGGAGATGGCGTTTCGAAAATCCATTCTCAAGCCAATAATGTTCAATACATCCATGTTTGAAATATTCGCTTGGATCGCCACTAAATACAACAGCTTTTGGTACTACAGGCGAGAAGGAAGGAGATACACGGAAGAGATCTCGAAAACATGGTATGCCAAGGAATTGGCGCAGTTTCTGGATTTCTAGAGGGCTTTTCATGCCAACGGCAGTTGTCTTAGGAGGTGGCCTATCTGGCCTGATGGCAGCCTCAACATTATCACAAAGTGGCTTTAGGACTTTGCTCCTTGAAAAGGATCATGCTCTTGGTGGTCTAGCGTCAAGTTACCTAGTCAATGGAGAATACATACCGAAAACGTATCACCATGTTATGCATGGCGACCTTACCACTCTTAAAACAATACGCAACCTCGGCCTGGAGAATGAGCTTTACTGGAGAAAGCTTAGAGTTGGCTTCCATTCAAAAGGAAGATCCTACGATTTCTCCTCGTCTCTGTCAATTCTGAGATTCAAACCCTTGAGTATTTGTGGGCGCATAAAATTTGGCTTTCTGGTCTTTGAAGCGCGGCGGAAGAGGAACTGGAGAGAACTGGAGGGTGCAAGCGTTGAAGAGTACTGCAAGGACAAAGTAGGAGAAGAGGCATACAAGCTGGTGGACTACATTGTGCGGGCAAAATTCGCTGAACCTCCAAACAACGTGTCTGCTGCTTGGCTAATGAGCCGCTTCGGACACGAATCGAAATCCGTAAGCAACAGATTCGGATATCTGAAAGGCGGAGTAGAGAGAATCATCAAAGGCCTTGTAGCGCGTTGCGTTGAGAACAATGGGATCGTAAGAACTGCGACCGAAGTCAGCCGTATCAAGACAAAGGCTGGAAAGGTAAGCGGAATTGAATACGAAGATAAAGGAAAAACTAAAGAAATCGACACTGACATAATTGTGAGTACATTGCCCATACCAGAATTTCTCAAGGTTGTTGAGGATCTTCCTTATGGATACCGAGCATCTTTAGAAAAGATCAGATACAAATCATCACTTTGTGCAGCGATAGCTTTGTCCGAACGAATCAGTCCATACTATTGGTTGAATGTAATGGATCTCGAAAAATATCCTTTCGTGGGAGTTTTCGAGCATGGGCATTTGAATGCTGAGCTAAGATGCCCCAGCGTGATCTTTGCTGTAAAGTATTTGGATTCATCTAACAGGTTCTGGCACGAATCTGACCGAGAAATAGTAGAAGACTTCCTGTTGCATCTAGGCACTCTCTTCGATTGCGATGTGAAAGAAAGAACGCTATGGTGGCGACTCCATAGAGCCGAATATTCTACTCCCCTATTTGTGCCCAATTATGGCGACAATATGCCTGAGGCTGAGTCCCCGGTTGGAGGGCTGTTCATAGGTGGCATCTCTCGAACCTATCCAGAAGATCGCTATATGGGAACAGCCCTGCAGACGGGTGCTGAGGCTGCACAAGCCGCTCTTCTAAGTCGTGGAGAGTAGAAGGAGACGAAGCGCAGCAATGGCCACCACATCGACAGAAGATCAGTTGCAAAGATACATGGGTTAGTCTCGGTAATAATGCCAGCTTACAACGGCGAAAAGACCCTTGGTGATAGCATTGATTCGATCCTAAATCAAGATTATGAGTCAATACAACTGATCGTAATCGATGACGCCAGCAAAGACAAAACTTTCGATGTGGCAAACGCCCGTAAACCCCAAGGAAACATTACCTCTTACGAAGTATTGAAACACGAAACGAATCTTGGACTTTCAGCGACATTGAATCAGGGAGTAAGAGCGTGCAAAGGAGATTATGTCGTTGTATTACATCAGGACTGTGTGCTTGCTGACAGAAGCTGGATAACGAACGCGCTAGAATACTTCGCCAACAGTAGAGTGGCCGTGGTAACAGGATATTATGGAATTCCCCCTAACAGACTATGCTTCACAGCTAAGGCCTTCGGTGTCTTCCGAAGACAGTATCACGCTCAGAACTTCAAAAGAGTTGAAGAAGAAACTGCTTTTTCGGAAGGTAAATGTGATGTGTACAGGAAAGACATACTAGACAAGATAGGGGGGTTTCCGGAGAGATTCAGGATTGCAGGTGAAGACCTTTATGTTTCTTATGAGATAAGACGGTCCGGTTACATGATTCTGAAAAGCTATAAGCTCCCAGTTGTTCAGAAGTTCGGATCTTCGGCGGATACGCTATCTAAAAACCTGAGAAAGGAGTTCATCTTTGGGAAAGCAATGGGTGGCGTTTTCCCAATTTTGAAAACTTTTCTATTTAATAGAATCAATATGTCTCAATATTCGAAAACGCGCTCTTTACAGAGGGCCACGCAGCCTTTATTTGTGGTGTTTTTTCTGCTTTCTTTGCTTCTTGCAGCTATCTTTCAAAGTACATTATTGCTTTTCCTTGGACTTGCAGTGCTAGCTGCAAGGTATTCCTTTTACGTTGGTATGATCTGGAATGAATTGCTTCGAATGTCTAATGTTTTCCACAAGCAAGCTGGCTTTTCCTTTCTAGAGGCACTAGTGATTGCTGCTTTAGGAATAATCAGCGATTTTGTGTACACTTTCGGCTTTGGTTATGGCTTAGCTCTATATTTTGTCGGGGCCAGACTATAATGAACTCTAGTATCGCACTCCGGTGAGCAAACTATGCCGGCCCCAAGTCATTGCGGTCTTTGTCTGCTATCTAAAAAATCTCGGGAGGGTGCAATCTGAGAGTTCGGATTACCTCTCTTTTGCAGAGACTAATACTTCTTCTAAGATCAGTTAACAATAGACAGCTATTCTTGCTTATGATGATAACAATTGCCTCGATCTTTGCATGCGCTTTTACCAGTGCTAGATACCTATATGGCAGCCCCGGAGAAAATCTTACACAAGTCAATGGTTTTCAAACATATATTGAATCCTCGAATCATCAGGGTGACATTTCCATCACTAGAGACAGCGTCAAGCTAGAGGCAAGGAACAACACCTTTCCAAAAGCATTCGTATATGCTGCAGCTGAGGATTTTGTATGGAAGTTCTCAGCGCATCCCTTGACTGCATCGGGATCCTGTTATCCGATTTTCTTTTCAATAGAATGGGCACAAACGAGTATTTCGGTGTGGGCTGAAATAGAAAAGGGTTGGTATTACAGTTCCAACATCAACAGAAGTTTAGAACTCGACACTAGACTGATCGGAGGCTTCACCGCCTTGGGATCGAAGTATGACATTGAAATCAAATGGGACGAGCAAGTTGGGCAAACTATAGCTACCGTTTCGCTCAGAAACGCAACGTGGGTCAGGAAATTGATCTTTCGGATATCGCAGATTGGAATCGCCCCCAGTCTTACCCTTCAAGCTTGGGCAGATTATGATGCACATGTTTCGGTCCATTACGGACAAAGCGTTTTCTTGAGCTCCAATTCAAGATTTATGAAAGAATCGTACACTGCAACCGTAGCTTCGGTACTCACAAGCATTGTTTTTATGACAATAACGATTTCAGTACTCCTTTTTAGATCGCGCGCTTTTTCTTCTTTCCTGGAGTTGTCTTCTGGCGAGAGACTCCCAAAACTGGGCAGCACATTTAAGCGTATGAATCGCATACTTGAGCGCATATACATCTTCCTGTCATCTTATGCCAAGGAAAACATGGCCTTCATCTACTTGTTTTCTTTTTTTGCCATTTTGAGGATCGTCTTAGCCATATCTTTGCCTGCTCATTGGTTCGATATGTATGCGTTCAAGGCCTGGTATCAGATAATTAACGACAAAGGACTATTGAACATCTATACTGAAACTGTCGTCTTACCTCCAATTCTCGGCATTCGGCCTGTCTACCCTTACCCACCGATAATAGCATACGCTTTTTTTTCAGTGTCGCGAGTTTTTCCGGTGGGCGATCGAACTATTGAGGCTGTGCCGTTCTTGCTCAAACTGCCTCCAATTCTAGCTGAATTGGCATTGGGGTGGGTAGCTTTTACCGCTGTTAAGCGGTGGAGGGGATATAGGGCAGGGCTTGCAGCAGCCACTTTGTCGATGTTGAATGTCGTAAATTCTAGCATTTGGGGTCAGTACGAATCTGTTATGGCCCTGTTTATGGTATTAGCTGTGTGGCTCATTTTAACGAAAAATATAGAGTCAGGCTGGCTATTGGCAGCTTTGGCGACAGCTACAAAGTCGACAGCGCTCCCTTTGATCCCAGGTTTGCTCATTGCAAGCTTGAAAAGAGGCGGATTATTACGCAGCTTACTCGGCGTGGGGACATTTTGTTTAACCACCGTCGCTGTTTGGGCTCCATTCTTGTTAAGTGGATATTCGTTGAATTTTGCCCTGTGGCAATTTGGTTTTGGCCTCTTTTCTAGCCATGGAGCTTTTACCCCTGCTTCTTCGGAGATAACCAAGACAACAGTTCTCGCGCTAAATGTCTGGCCAATCATCAATTTGCTGATAGATAGAGTTTCTCCCGGAACTAGTGTCTTGGCAACTGTGCCAGACAATAAACCCAACCAGTTTCTTTTTCTCAGTTACTACCAACTTGGCTTTTTGCTGTTTGCGGTTTTCTATGCAGCTATCCTCTACAAAATCAGTAGGGATGCAAGTGATCAAGGACTGATGGAGATGTTCAGTTTACTAATGTTTGTTTTTTATATGTTTCCCACAAGGATGCACGAACGTTACCTTTATCCTGCCTTATCCTTTCTTCCTTTGGCCTACGGAAAGGCGAAATCTGTGAAGGTCTTTTACATACTCCTTCTAACGACTTTCTCGATAAGCCTTTTCTGTGGCCTTTCCGCCCAATGGACTCCTCCAGACGTTGTCAACGTCTTTGGCCAATGGCCTTATGTGGGCGACTTCGGCATTCTGAGTCTAACGCTTGTGAATATCTCCGTTCTTGCTTTGATGCTCCGTCAACTCATCAGGGGGCAAGGGTGAAGGAAGCTTTGACCATCTTAGCCCTGTTTAGCGTTTCTGAAGCGAGGAGCTGGGTTCTGCTAGAATTTGAGGAGTGAAAGAAAATGCCGAAGAGAAAGCTTGTTCTAGTTTCGACTTCGCCGTTTCCTCATAGCGACAATATTACTGACGGCCCTGGCTACAGGGCATGGAATCTCTTTCAAAGACTGGCAAAGAAACATGAAGTCGTTATTTTGAGTCTCTATGAAAGCTACCACAAAGACACGAGAAAAGGTTGCATAGTGTCAGAAGATGATTTTCTAATCAAATGCATATCGCACAAACCTAGAATAGTCGCACAAACGATAGTTGAAGAAAAGCCAGACATTCTATACATACCTTGGTCAGCGACACCTTTCATAGCTCGATTGAACCAAAAGATCCCGACGATTGTTGACTATGTAGGTGCGACCTTGCTGGAGCAATTCGTATCTTTCGGCATTATCCCGGCTGACTTCCTTCGATTGAAGATGAAATCTTTCTGGATTGGAGATTTCTTCATGACGGCTGCCTCTCGAGAAAGATACTACTTAATCGGGCTACTTGTTGGTTCGAGAAGACTCTGCACGTACAATCGAAAGCTTTCTCCCTCCTTAATCCATCTGGTTCCTATGATACCACCTTCAGTTCCTCCAGTGCTACGGAAAGAAGTCATAGAAAAGAATGCTAATGAATTAGTGATTCTGATTGCTGGAGCTTTCTTGCCATGGTATGACTACTCAACTTTGTTCGAGGCTCTAAATACTCTGGTTAAAGACGGGAAGGAGAGTTTCAGATGCGTCTTCTTTGGTGGCAATCCTCGGAATCCGCGTTTCGAGAAACTTGTCGTAAAGATGGGCCAAAATTGGCACTTGGAGAAAAACCTAATTTTTACAGGGATCATTCCTTTCAAGGAACGGGGCAACTACTATCTTCAATCCGACGTTTCCGTCAACATCCCTCTCAACACTGTAGAGAATGAACTGAGCGTAAGAACAAGAGTCCTGGATTATATCTGGGCACGGCTCCCAATGATAACACCCACGGCGGATGAACATTCCAAAATGGTCATAGATAACGGAGGAGGTTTCGAATATTCCGCAAACGACCCCCAAAGCCTTTCGGCGGTTTTGCGCAGTCTGTTGGACAGAGACGGATTCCGAAAAATAGCGAATGCAAGAAAAAACATGGAAGAAATCTATAGGAAGAGTCTAGATATTGGGAATGCACTGGAACCTTTAGAGGCGTTCATAAATGAACCATACGTAGATCCTGCAAGATCATCTCCGCGACAATTCCTACCTGAGCTTCTATTTTGGGGAAGGGATGTCTTGCGTTGGCTAAAACGCAGTGTTATTTAGCACCGCTGCCACGCAATCATCAGAAGGCACGGGCCTAGCAAGCGGCTGTTTCTGGTAGGGTGAAGAGTCTGTTGGGGAATCTAACCTTCGTCTTAAAGATATAAGAAATGAAGCATAGGAATTCAGTTTTCGTGAGTTTTGATTTGCCTTTTTTTCGGCTCTCGAATGTTATTGGCACCTCTTTTATTCGGAATCTATTCATCCACGCTTGTTTCACTGTTTCTATTTGAATCTCGTATGTTTGGCTGTGTAGATATCCAATGACATTCTTTACGTAATTCTTCGAATAACATCGAAAACCACTTGTACAATCATGTATTCTCATTCCAACCATTGTAGACGCTGCGAAGTTCGCTAGCTGACTAATCAACCGACGCAGAATATGCCATCCAATGATCTTACTGCCATCAATATATCTGCTTCCGATGACCAGATCGCTTCCTTCTTGAGCGGTCTTGAGCAACCGCGGTATTGCTTGAGGATCATGAGAATAGTCTGCGTCCATTGTGACAATATAATCAGGCGCGCTTTCCAAGGATAGAACTAGTCTGAATCCATCTGTTATGGCGGTTCCTAATCCAAGCTTCGTAGGTCTTAGGAGTAATAATATGTCATATTCCTCTTGTAGTCTTTTCACAATCCTTGCAGTCCCATCATGGCTTGAATCGTCGATCACTACAACCAAAGAATCTGCTATCAGCTCTTTTATTTCTCTGATAAGCCTCTCAATGTTGTCTGCTTCGCAATACGTTGGCAGTAAGACGGCAACAGAAGGTTTCGTGTTAGCCATCTTACCCTTCGGATATGGAGTGCGTGAACCCCCTTCTGGCATGCCAGGAGGGAGCAATATTTGGCTCAACGATTTCACCATGGCTTTTCAGGAATGCGATTTCTAACTAGATGCTTCAATGGTTAGCTTTGATATGTGAAGTTTGTTTATAATAATTGTGCATGCAAAAAAGCGTCGACTAAACGTAGGCTCCTGCGCCTGCATTTGCATTAACGCAGCATTTAGTTTATTCTACTTCTATTCGAGGCGCCAAGTAGTATGTGAGCTTGCCTTCTTTTGGCTGTTGAAAATCAATGTGTATGGGCATGTCGTTCGCGAACTCTAGGGTAGCTATTTCGCTGGTGGCCGAGGCTGCTTTGACTATTTCGGCGAGATAGCTGAGGCTGAAGGTTGCTTTGGCTGGTTCTTGTGTCTGCAGATCGAGAAGTGCATCACTTCCCTTTCGAAGTTCAATAGTCGCGCCCATGAGGTCTCCTGTGGCTTGGAGAACAATTTTCTCGGTGTCTGCTTCTATTCGTACATGGTCGCTTACAAGCTGGGCGTCTTCGATTGCCTGGCGCAGTCCTTCAGCTGTGACTTTGGCTTGCACTTTGAAGGTAATCTTTGGGGTAGGCACTTCTTCTTCTTGAGGCTCTAGAGTGGGCATGTTGAAGGTGCGCTTGTAATTGCCTGTGATCGTTATTTGAAGACGAGCGGTTTCGGGGTTCAGTGAAATCTCTATGGATTCGTCTTTGCCCGTTCGGCGGAGGAGTTTGAGAAGTTCGCTTATGTTAACACATATCTTTTGAGGTTCGTCGCATTGGTATTCATCAAAAATGCTGTTCGGCCAGTTGAAGTCTACCATAGCGACTCGCGATGGATCCATGGCACGGAGTACCATTTTCTCGGCATCGAGGTTGAAGGTCGCTTCATCTACGAGAATGGCTATTGCCGAAAACATGTCTCGTAGAAGCTTTCCATCCGCCATCCTGATCTTGAACAAAGTCACTGGTCTCCTAGTGCATAGGTATCAATAGCCAGGAAAATAAAAGCATACCGCTCTGGAGCGTAAAAAACGTACACATAGTGCTGGTTCGCGGAAGCTTTGTAAGTGCGAACTACACTACGCATAGGCAAACCAGCCTCTGGGATGTGATCGTTGAGTGAGACTAAAGACTTACGTGAGGGAGCGTAGGCGTGAGGTCTTTCTAGTTTCCCTCGTTCTGATTTCGTTTGCACTCCCCTTCTGTATGCTATTTTCTATTAACCCCACTTCGTTCTCTAGGACATGGACTGGCAGGACTTTCTATTTGTTCTTCATCTGGCTAATCCTTCTAGAGATAATTCTGGACTGGGACGCGATAATGGGCGGCGAACCAAGTACAAACCTGAGCTTAGAGTCTCCCAAGACAATACTTCTGGCCTGGCTTTCTGCCCTGCCGGCAATGTACGTTTTTGTAGTTAATTTCCT
>SMTZ1_10005955_pt1 | contig 12273 bp, 13 predicted proteins | sample DeeMarSWOR136_30_FD_25667 | JGI IMG/M metagenome (IMG submission 25667) | reverse complement strand
CTTGGGATAATAAAGTTTGGATTGGAAGACGTTATAGTACTATGAATGGTAAGATAGATGAATTAAGAATTTTTAATCGATCTTTAACTAAAGAAGAAATACAAGCTGAGATGCAAAGTTCAAAACCATTAATAAGAACTGTAGCATCTTATAGTTTTGAAGAAACTGGACAAAATACTAATGATACTCATATTTGGGTTAAAGGAAAATATGGAAAAGCTTTGAGTTTTGATGGAATAGACGATCGTGTTAAAATATTTAACTCCAGTTCTCTAAATGCTAAAAGAAGTTCGATAAGTTTTGAAGCATGGCTTAATATAGAAGATAACACTACAGGCTGGATGAGATGGATATATAAGCAAAATCAATTTATGTTTGACCAATATGAAGATCAAGTTAGAGTTTACTATTGGAAAGATGGTGGAGGAACTGTTGATGTCCGTACATCTTTTGGTGACTTGTCACTTGGTTGGCATCACTTAGTTGGGGTTATAGACGTATTAAATAATACAATAGATATTTATATAGATAATGTTAGAAAAGCCCATGATACCATTCAAGCGGATACAGAAATAGCATCGGGAACCTACGATCTCTATCTTGGTTGTGAACTAACAGGTGCATATAGGTATTTCTTTAATGGAACAATAGATGAAGTAAGAATTTATGATAAAGCGATTTATTAAATAATATCTTCAGCCAATTCAATTTCTTCTTTCATGTTTAATTCTTTTAGAACTTTCAAATCATTTTCAGTAATAATAGTTGTTAATTCATCTCCTTCATTTATATGTCTTCCAACAATTGGTCCGTCAATAGAAATAGCAACCTTATCTCCTGTAACAGCTCTTTCTAAAGACTTGTTTTCAGATTGTATTGCTTTTATTTCTCCAATTTCTTTTTCATTCTTCTTTAATTTGTAACCCATTTTTATTGTTCCTGCCAAAACTTCTATTCCAACAATTGCTGGATGAGAAACATGAAATGTATGTCCTGGTAAAATCTTAATCTTAGCTGGCAAAGTTATGGTTTCTAATTTTTCTAATCTAATTTTTTCTTGTGTTTCTTTAACAAACTCTTCATATCCCTCAATCAACTTGTATATGATATTATTTTGTAAAATCTTTATTGATTTGTCTTTAGCTTCCTTTGCTGCCATTTCATCAACATTAACATTAAAAGCAATTATAAGTTTTTTCATTCTATCTTTAACAGCATCTATTTCAACAACATCTTTTCTTAAAACCTTTCCTATGTCAGCTTTTTTAATAGTAACTTTGTTTTTGAAAATTCCTATTAATGCTTCCAAACTTCCCAAATTATCTGCTTTAAGAATTATTCCTTCTCCAGTTTTTTCAAATTCTATTTCTTCTATAATAGCTTTTAACTCTTTTTTTACATCTTCTATTTGATTCTCATTAGAAACAAAAACTATTGGGCTTCCTGCAATCACATTTTCCAAATTAGGTGCTGCTACTTTTACTCCAGCTGCTGCAGAAGCATGATTAATGTTTTCAAATTGTTTTTCAACTCTTATTTCTTTTAATGGTCTTGGTTTTAACAAAGCCTTGATTTTTGTAACAATTGGTTCTTTTCCTCCAATTATTATCCAGTCTCCTCTTCTTATTTCCCCATCATATAAAATAACATCAATTGTTGTTCCCAAACCTCTTAATTCTTTAACTTCTAATATAGATCCTCTACCAACTCCTTTAGAAACTTCTAGTTGCTCTTTAAGAAATGCTTGAGCCAATCCAGCTAAAACAACTAACAATTCAGCAACGCCTTCTCCAGTTATTCCAGAACAAGGAACAATTGAAACTGTTTTCTTAAAGTCTGTTACTCTATCAAATCTTTCGCACTCAAAACCTCTTTCAGACAATTCTCCTACAAGTTTGTAGAATTTTTTATCAAAACTTTCTTTAACCCAATCTGGTTGTTTATTAAAACTATCTAAAAAACATTCTCCTTGATTTTGAATCCAACCTTCTATCTTATCAATTTTTGTTGCAGCAACAAAAAATGGAGTTTTAAATTCTTTTAAAAATTGTAATGACTCATCTGTTTGTGCCTGAAAACCTTCATTGATATCAATAACTAGAATTGCTAAGTCTGCAATCGAAGAACCTCTTTTTCTTATTGAAGTAAAAGCTTCATGGCCTGGAGTATCAATGAATAACAAACCTGGTATTGTAATTCCAATTTTTAATTTTTCTAAAAGAGGTCCACAAACTTTTTTAACAACATCAATTGGAATTTCTGTTGCACCTATTGCTTGTGTTATTCCACCTGCTTCCTTGGCTGCAACTGCTGTTTTTCTAATCTTGTCTAGCAAAGTTGTTTTTCCATGATCAACATGACCAATAGTAACTACAATAGGTTGTCTAATCATAAGCATCAGAGAATAATTAATTTTAGAATTATTTAAAAGATTTTTCTATGCGGTTGGTGACCCTCTTTCAATCCAATTGTTGATAACATACTTAATGCAGCAAGATTTCCAGCAAGACCAACTGAAGTCATAATTTCTGCTAATTGATCTGCTTTTTCAAGTTTTAAAATTCTTTTTAACAAGAATTCCGCTTTAGGATAATTTTTTATTTCTCCGCCTACTATTCCGCATGGAATTAGTATTTCTAATTTCCCAAAAAGATAATCGTTATCAGCATACCATGTGCTTAAAGATTGATATTTACCACTTCTAATTGCATAAACAGCGTTTGCTGCTTCTATTGCCCTGTCGTCTTGTGCTGTTGCTCTAGCAATTCCAATAACATCATTCATTATTCCTTTGTTATTGGTTACAGCTCTCTTAATATCTTTTTTAGCCCATCTATCCCATTTCAATATATTCTCTTTTACTTTTTCTCCACTCCATTGTTTTCCAGTAATTTTACTTTTTCTTGCTAATTTTTCTATTGAAACTTTTAGTTCAGCTTTAGTGAGTCTACCAGAATAATTTGAAATTATTCCTCTACTTGGTTCAACTTTTGAAATTTTATAGAGTTCAGGAGCTATAGAATCTGCCATATTACTTGCTACAGCTGCTCCCATTGCATCTCCAGGATCAATATGTAAATTTATAACAAGGTCGCTATCAAATCTTTCTACATCTAAATCATAAGGTTTAGAATATCTGTGTCCTTGTTTTGCTTTTTCTAACAAATAATTTTTCTTATTTAAGATTTCTTTTTTTATTTTTTCTGGATTCTTAACATCTATAAGTTGTATTTGTCCTATTGCTTTACTATATTCTTCAGATTCAATAACAGAAGCTTTAATACCATTTTCATAACATAACTTTGCTCCATAAGAAGCTCCAGCAACAACTGAAGCTTCTTCTATTACCATAGGAATAAAATAATCTTTATTATTGATTTTAAAATAATTGGCAAATCTTAAAACATAAGGAAAAGTACCTACTGGATTTTCTCCTATAGAACTTAATTTATTTAAATCTTCAAACATTTTGGTTTCATCTTCATTTAAGTCACAAAAGTCACTTATAATTCTTCTTCTCTCATTAATTGAAAGTTTATGAAAATTAGTAATCGCAGAGGTTTTACTCATAAAATCACGTAGAAAACTAAAAACCACATTTAAGTTTTCTATAAGTTGGATAATCTACATATTCTAAAAATTCATTTTCAGCTTGATTTTGAACAGTAAACTTTTGTCTATTTTTAATATCATTTATCTGAGTTGTTGTAATTAATGAATAACCATCACTACCTGCCCCAGAACCATAACTTACAATCAAAATCCTTTCATTTGGTTTTGCAATTTCTAAAACAGCAGCCAATCCTATTGGAGAAGAACCAGAATAAGTGTTACCGAATTTAGCAACTTTTAAACCTGGTAAGTATTGTTCTTGTTTAAATCCTAGATCTTTTGCAACTTTAACAGGAAACTTAGCATTAGGTTGATGAGCCACAAAATAATTTATATCTTTTGGTTCAAGTTTTAATTTTTCCATGGTTTTTTCTGCTGTTTTTTTCACATGCTTAAAGTATGCAGGCTCTCCAGTAAATCTACCTCCGTGACTTGGAAATGGTTGAAGATCTCTTCTCCAAAAATCAGGTGTGTCAGATGTAATAGAATAGTATCCTTCCATTTCAGCAATAACATCATCCATTCCAAATATGAATGCTGAAGCACCATAACCAACAAAAAGATCCAACTCTCCCCCAGGTTCATCACGCGGTGCAGCCTGAGAATTATCAGAACCAATAGACATTACATAAGTTTTTTCTGGTTCTTTATTCCTTTCAAAAGAAACTAATGCAGCAGCATCTTTAAACATACTTGTGGCAGCCTTGCATGCAAATTCTGTATCAACTGCATCAACTCCTCTCAAACCACCAACTTCTTCTTTTCCAAAATCTAAAACCTGAGCTACCTTAGATGCTATTGGTTTTACTGCATATGGATTAGATTCTGAACCAACGTACACTTTACTAATTTTTGTATTATCAACTCCGGAATGAATTAAAGCTAATTTACCTGCTTCAACTGCTGCAGTTATAGAATCTTCATCCAAAAATGGAACAGACCTTTCTATTCTTCCTTCTTTAATTCTAAATTTAGAAGTGTAAACACCAAAACCAACTATTCCTGGTTTTTCGTATTCTTTTTTTGGTTTTCTTATTTCATAATTTTGATGAGGATAATATTCATCTGCAAAAGTAAATGCCAAAGAAATAGTAGGAATTATTTCTTTTCTATTTACTTTGTATCTTTTTCTAAATCTTGGAACAACTTCTCTGCCTTCAAAATCTGAAAGATCTATACCTGTATTATTAATTAACATGTCTGTTACTCTTCCTGGAAATCTTATTCCTTTTCCAAAAGAAACTGTTCCATGCAAAAAAGATCCTAGTTTTTCAAATCTCATTGTTGGTTTTTCTACTATTGTACAAACTTCTAAATTTCCTTTTTCAAAAAAGTAGTTTGTATCTTTCATTCTTCCAAAACTTATTCTTCCACAATCTACACAATAATCCATAGGAGTAGAATAATTTCTTTCGCACTCAGGACATTCACTTCCTCTTATTTTATCTAAATTATATGAAACTCTTCTTTCAATAGGTTCACTACTCATTTAACCACGCTTAAAATAATTATATTGGATTTAACTCCAAATCCTTCATTCTCTAAAACTAGTCCATGTTCTAATTTTTCATTTATTTGTCTTTCCCCAGCCTCAGCTCTGAGTTGTTTAACTATTTCATAAATTTGAGCTCCGCCAGTAGCTCCTAATGGATTTCCATCAGCCTTAAGACCACCTTTTCTATTTACAAAAAGTTTATTTCCATTTATTTTGTAAAATCCTTGATAATCTTCGCAACTTTTATTAATATCAAGCCAAGCCTTTCCTTTTTCTGCAAACCCTAAATCTTCCAAAGAAACCATTCCTTGCATTGTTGACTCATCATGAATTTCAAGTAATTTAATTTCTTCTCTTTCTAAACCTGATTTTTTCAATGCTTTTTCCATTGCTAGCCTGTTTGATAAAAATCCTGTTCTTTCGTTTCTAGATTGATAACTAATGAAATCAGTGGCAGAACCTATACCAGAAACATACACTGGTTTGTCTGTATATTTTTTAGCAACTTCTTCTGATGCTAATAAAAGAGCTGAAGCTCCATCAGAAACTGGAGCAAAATCATAACGTCCTAATGGTTTTCTTCCTCTTGCTCTTAATACATCATCAACAGAAATTTCTTTTTCAAAGATTTCCTCTCTAAATTGTGCATTTTCATTTTTTAAAGCATTTTTATGATTAACAACAGACATCCAAGCCAAAGCATTATTAAATTCTTCTAATTCTTTATCATGAATATCATATTTTTTTATATATTCCCTTAACATAAGCTCATGATTTGTTAGTGGTGTAGCTCCTGTATAATAACTCAAAGGACAACCCAATAACATTAAATCATCCCTAATTTTATACCAACGATCTGTCATTTTTTCCATTCCGCCAACAAGAACAAGATTATATCTACCTGATTTGATTGAATCATAAGCAGCTGAAAATGCAGAACTAAAGGGTTTGTATGAAGCCTCCATAGGAATATTAATTTCCATAAGTTGTGAAACAAAACCTTCTGGAGCTCCAATTTTGTTAGTTTGTGGTAAAAAATATGTTGAAAATTTACAAGCATCTAAATCTTTTCTACTTATTTCCGGTTTTATTGAAGCATTTAAAAAAGCTTCTTCAACAAGTTTTTCAGGATTTGTTTCATAATGTTCTCCAAATTTTGTTCTACCAACATCAATTATAGCTACACTTGAACTCATTTTATCACTAAAAAGCAAACAAATATTAAAATCGTTAGAATATAAATCTAACTACGACAGTCAAAAAAATAAGATAATTGTCGAAATAATAATTTAAATTTAAATATTTATTGTTTTGGGTATTAAGTTATGGAACAGACTTTAATTTTGGTTGATGATAAAAACAATATGCTAGGTTATGCTCCAAGAAGTGTTTGTCACACTGGAAAAGGTAAAAGACACAGAGCATTTGTAATACTTCTTTATAACAAAGATAAGAAGATTCTTTTGCAACACAGAAAGCATAAAGTTTTTGATAAGTTTTGGGACTTGGCTGGTGCAAGTCATCCTCTTCATGTAGATGGGAAAAATCAAGATGATATTGAAGCTGCATTACGATGTTTAAGGGATGAATGGGAAATAGAAAATGTAAAACTTGAAAAAATAGGAGCATTCAATTATTTTAAACAAGATGAAAATCGTTGTGAGAATGAGCATTGTTATTTGATTATTGGAGAATATGATGGAGAATTGAAAATGAATCCTGAGGTTGCTTATGGATTTAAATGGGTTAGTTTTAAAGAACTATTATCTGAGATTGAGAAGAGTCCTGGAATGTTTACTCAATGGTCAAAAGAGGCTGTTAAGATTATTAGAAATAATGAGCTTGGAGAATTTCTTTCTTGATTAAGCTTAAATTTCTTTGTGTTTAATTTAGACTATGTCTCAGAATACTTATAAAGCATTTGATCAATTAAGTGAAGTAATAGAAAAAAATAATCCTATTTTTGATATAATCTGTGCTCCAAAAGATACTTCTTTGTTTCTTATACATTCACAAGAAACACAAAGAGTAAGAGTCTATCAATTTGATAATATAACTATTGTAAAAGAGGATCATGAAGAACGTGGAACTGAAAGCAGAAGAATAGGTGGTTCTCCACATTGTACTTATAGAAAATTTCCCTTTGGTAGTAACTGGACATTTTACTATGTACTTGAAAATAATAATTTAGTCTCAGATAAGAGAAAAGTTAAAAAGTTGATTAAACAAACAACAGGAGTTTATTTACCCAAACTTAATACAATAGAAGAAAAATCAGATTTACATCTTCGTTTAGGCTTTGACAGAATTGTTACAGAAATAAGTAGAGATGAAAAACCCGATTTATTCGATTTTGTTTGGCGAGACAAAAGACCAGACAAGGAAGAGTTGGGGAGGGAAAGTTATCAAGCAAAAGAAGAATTGGAATCATTACAAAAAGAATTTGGTTTTACTAGTTGGGAACAGTTTATATCACATATTAATCTACTAAGAGAAAAAGCTTCAGAAGCTTCAAAAGATTATGAAAAAGAACTTGAAGAAGGAAGACAAAGATTTTTAAAAGAAGAGTTAGCTCGGAAATTAAGACTAAAAGTTTAAATTATTTTCTGTTCTATAGTAAATTATGGAAGTAAATTTAAAAGAATTAGCTCAATTCCTTGTGAAAGCCAAAAGAAATACTTATGCAGGTGATAGAGGAAAAGTCCCTCCTAAAGATGTAGAGAGACCAGGATTTAAAGAATTAAAATTCTCTGAAGGAGAGTGGAAATATAGGGATAGTTATACTGGATTTTATGCTGCTCCAGGACAAGAGGTTGTAAGATTTAAAGGAGTTCCAGTTTGGGCCATGGCATACAGTGGAGGAATGAAACTAAAAGATATAGGAAATGAAAAACTTGCCAAACAAACATTTGATTTCTTAAAAAAAGCTCTTATGAAAGTAGATGTATCAAAACCTTTTAGAGGTCCTCAGCTTTTTGATGAAGGGCCCTTTAGATATTATAGTTTATCTAAAGGAGATTTAACTAACTTCACATTACATGAACATATTAAATACAAGGGAAGAGAAGTTTTCAGTCAAGAATGTATTGGAGGACTAATTATTCATAAGAATGATGGTATTTCGGGAGACAAAGTCATTTAATATTTTTTAGATTTTTACTCTTCTATTATTAATTAATATCTTTATCCTTTAAAGAATGAAAAGAGTTTGATAAATAAGCTACTTCATTACCATTATCATAAAATCTTAACATATCTGATACAAGACGTGAATGAACCTTTTCTATTTTTTCATCTTTCTTGAATCGGGAGTGATTTTTATACCATATAAAATCAATAGATCCAGGAACATCTTTTCCTCTTTCATAGAACGGAATACCCATAGCAAAACTTTTTTCAACTTCATATTGCATACAAATATTGAAAAAATGTATTTCTTCAAAACTTTTTACTACTCTATATAGTAAAAAGACTTTATAAAGAATTAAACTCTAATTATTGTTCCTATTTTTTCATCTTTAAAGGCTCTAACAATATTACCATCAATCAAACCATTTACTAAATGAGAATCAACACCAATTTCAAGCAATTCAGAAACTTTTCCAAACATACCACCAGTGACATCAGTTGCTATAGAACCATTTAACCATTGTTTAACTTGATTAATATTTTTAGAATTTATTTCTGGTATGAGTTTGGCATTAGCATATTTGTTAGGATCTTTATCAAAAACTCCATCAACATTGGTTGCATGTATAATTTTTTTGGCATTTAGTTTAACAGCCAAATATGGAGCAATCTGATCTCCAGATAAAATAGAACACTTTTGAGTTTTATCAAAAGCAGGGACCCCATAAAGAATTGGAACCATTCCAGTTTCCAACAAACCTTTTATAGCAGAAGTGTCCATGTCAACTAATCTTCCAGACTCCATAACAGCAAAAGATGATGCTTGGCAAGGAATTGCTGGCAAGCCCGCATTTATAAAATACTTGGTTACAATAGAGTTTAGCTCATTTTGCAACCTTTGGGTTTCTGCAAAATCTTTTAGTTGTCTTTCTGTTTTAATACCTTTGTTAATTCTAGTTTCCTTTACAATTACATGTCCATAAGAACCTGCTCCATGAATAATTATTAAAGATATTTTTTTCTTATTGTAAACAGAGGCAATCTCTTCTGAAATCCTTTTCAAATTTTTCGAATCAACTTTAGGTATTTTACTAAACTTGTCTGTTATTATGGAGCCCCCAATTTTTAATATTATTAAATCTTTCATTTTTTAGTCCCAATGTTGTTCATATTCTACAAGCTCTTCAATTTTTTTATAAATTTCTTTTCTTTTAGGATTACCAGCTGATAATGTATTATACTCACGTATTAATTTGAGCACTTCCATACCTGCTTGACTAACTATAAAAAGTTTTTCATTTATTTTATCAGGCAATTTATCAGACATATGATATCTTATTATATTTTTCTTTCAATCAAGTAATAAGCAAAAGCTCTTATCTTTTCTTTTGCTTTAGATTTGGGAAGCATTTCATCAACTTCATCCCAAGCTTCCTTAACTAAATTTCTTGCTTTTTGTTTTGCATATTCAATAGAATCATATTTCTTAATTATTTTAATTGCTTCATTTCTTAACTTCTGATCAGTTGTATGCATATTAAGAATTTCTAAAAGTCTTTTTCTGTCTTTTTCACTAGCTTTTTGTAAAGTATGTACAACTAACAAACTTCTCTTTCCTTCGCTTATATCTTCTCCAAGTCCACCTTTCTTTTCAGCAAATTCTTTGCCAGTTAGGTTTAAAATATCATCCTGAATCTGAAATGCAATTCCAATGGTTTCGCCAAATTTTCCTAGAATTTCCACTTCCTCATAAGTTCTACCAGCTAAAACTGCAGCAATTCTTGCTCCCATCCTTGGATTACAACCTGTTTTGTTTGCAACCATTTGAAGATATTCTGCTTCAGTTAAATTATCAGCATTAGATAAACCATTGTGCCAAGCTATGTCAGTTGCTTGACCCGTCCCAACTCTTATTAATTCTTGGATGCAAATTTCATAAACCTTTAAAATCTTTTCTTTATCAAACTTATCTTTATTTTTCATTAAAGGTAAAAAAGGGACAAAGTATAGTAAATCACCAACATTAGTTGCAATATCTATTCCGTATATTAAATGAAGGGATGGTTTTCCTCTTCTCTCTTCACTATTATCTTCTATGTCATCATGTATAAGAGTTGCATTGTGTATCAATTCTGGTAAAACAACAAAATCTAAAACATCTTCTGGATTCCCGCCTAGTGCTTCATATATTAATAAAAACAAGGCTGGTCTCCATCTTTTACCTCCCCTGTCTAAATAACTCCAAACCGGTTCTGAAAAGGCTTTGGTTATGGTTTCAACATCATATTTATATTTTGTTTTTCCAACAGCAAATTCTATAGAATCCTTATCATATTTTCTTGGAAGATATTTTTCAATAATTTTATCTATAATAGGCTTTTTTTCTTCTAATAGTTTTTTAATATCGTCTTCAGACATTTTTTCACCAAAAATTTATTAACTTGCTGCAAGTAGTTAATTAAAGATTATAATTTATAAAGCTTATTTTCAACTTCGACAAAAAATGTTACGATTCAGAATCTATCATGTTTCTTAAGCAAATTTTTTCTAGAGTAAGTAATTCTCTAAATTATCATATATTGTGTCTTTACCACCATCAGTAGTAATTAAGAAATATAATAAGACCTAATTCTTTGTTATGAAACTCAAAAAAATACAAGAAGGGAAGATAAAATTCTTTGCTCATGAAGGAAGGATTTATAATGCTGTTGTATTTTACAATCCAGAGGCTGAATTAACCAGAGACATTTCAACATCAGCAATTCAGGTTTTTCAAAAACAATTCAAAAACAAAATAACAATTTGTGATGCATTGGCAGGAACAGGGATAAGAGGACTAAGATATGCAAAAGAAATATCAGGAATCAAAAAAGTTATTTTAAATGATAAAAATCCTATAGCAGTAAAGCTAATAAAGAAAAATATTAAAGAAAACAAACTCTCCAGAAAATGTATCTCAAATAATGAGGATGCAAATATATTGTTAAGAGAAAATGTTTTTGTTGTTATTGATTTAGATCCTTTTGGATCTCCTAATGTTTTTATGGATTCTACTGCAAGATCAATTTATCACAAAGGATTTTTGTGTGTAACAGCAACTGATCAATCAACCTTGGCTGGAACTTATCCAAAATCTTGTTTAAGAAAATATGGAATAAAATCAATTAAAACCGAATTTTATAATGAATTAGGAGTTAGAATATTGATTTCTTTTATTATATTAAATTTAGCAAGATATGACAGAGCTTTCATACCATTGTTATCTTTTTCTACAAAGCATTATTACAGGGTTTTTGGAAGAATTGAGCATGCAGGAAAGATATCAGATTTGTTAAAAGATTTTGGCTATGTTAATTATTGTCCTAAATGTTTAGAAAGAAAAATTGGAAATATTGAAAAAATTGATAGTAAAAACCATGTTTTTGAAAACTGTGGTCTGATTTATTTAGGAAAAATATTAGATAAAAAGTTCTGCAAAAAGGTTTTAGCAGATATTAGAAAAAGGAATTTTAGATTGAAAAGAAACGAGGAAAAATTATTAAAGTTATTAATAGAAGAAGCTGAAATGCCTGCTTTTTATTATGATCTACATTCTTTGGCTAAGAAATTAAAAACAGGTATTCCTAAACTAGAAATTTTAATTAAAAAACTTAAGAAAAAAGGTTTTAAAGCATCTAGAACTCATTTTTGTTTAACTGCAATTAAAACTGATGCTGATTATAAGAAGTTGATTAAATTTTTGTAAAAAATTACATACAAGACTTTTTTACAGTTCCAGATAAATCTTTTTCATAACGATAATTGGTTAAACCTAATTCTCTAACCCCTGTGACTCCAAGCCCATTCATATTATATGTATCTTTAATTTTTTCTTTTATTTTAGCAATTTTTTTTCATAATCTTTATCAGTTTGATGTTCTTGAGATTCAACATGAACTGTTACTAGAATTTTGGGTATATGGCCAAAACCATCTATTGCTGTACCACTTTTAATTACTGCTATTTCGAACATCATATTTTTTGCAATATCTTCTCTA
>SMTZ1_10005954_pt1 | contig 12273 bp, 10 predicted proteins | sample DeeMarSWOR136_30_FD_25667 | JGI IMG/M metagenome (IMG submission 25667) | reverse complement strand
TGTTCGCCCACAGCGCTAAGGTACTGGGGAACGGCAACATACTGGTCTCTGACACTGGCAAGGATAGGGTTTTGGAACTCGATAGAAAAGGGAATATCGTATGGAGTTCGGAAGAGTGGGGTGACGGAACTGGCAGACTTCGTGACGGTTCCCATCTCTGGTACCCAAATGACGCGGAGGAGACGACGAAGGGGACAATTCTCATCTCCGATAGAAATAACGACAGGATGGTAGAGGTCGACAGGAACGGGAATGTCGTGTGGCTTTATGACAAACTGAAACATTGCCACGATGCAGACAGATTGCCCAATGGGAATACCATCGTTTCGAGCTCCGATGAGAACAAGATCTTCGAGATCGACCCGACGGGAAAAGTGGTCTGGTCTTACGGCGACGGGTCACCGGAAATGCTCAATTGGCCGAGAGATGCAGACAGGGTTGAGAACGGCAATACCCTGATAACCGATTCGAAGAACAGTCGTGTGATCGAGGTAAATAGGGACGGCAAGGTAGTTTGGTCATGTAACCTCGGGTATTTCGGCATGCCCTATGAAGCGGACAGATTGCCTAACGGTAACACCTTAATTTCGATTCAACAACGCAGACAGGTGATAGAGGTGGATCCTTCGGGCAATGTGGTGTGGGGTTTTAGAAATTATGTGCAGGGCCATATCCAGGACCGCCTGAAGAATGGCGACTTCGAGCTGGAAGCTTACCGCGGAGCTGGATATCCAGCTCATTGGACGAAGTGTCCCAATCTCTCCCAGAGTTCGTCGTATGCATTACTCTGGGATTCAACCGTTCGCTTCGAGGGAAATCGCAGCGTGGGTGTGGAATACCACGGGCCGGGAAGCGTATGGTGGCAACAGACCATTAGGGTAACCCCGGGAAAGCTCTATAGGTTGACCGACACGGTAAAGACGGTTGATATGGATGGGTTTGCCCAGACGCAAGTGGCATTCCTGGATAGCATGGGGGGCTTCTTTACCTATGTCGATTCATTGCCCCATACGAAGCCCCGTAAGGGGAATAACGACTGGGATACCGATAGCATCGAGATTCGGGCGTTCGACCAGGCTACCGCTGCGGACATCAGATGTATCGTGATGGGAAAGGGCAAAGCTTGGTTTGATAACGTGTCTTTTGAAGAGTTGCCTTGGGGGTAAAGGGGAAGGAGGTGATGGGTACTCAGCGACGAAACATCGGTGGTTACATTACTCATATTCCGTTAAACGAAGGGGGAACCCGATGAAAAGGACAAAAACGAGATGGACCATGGTGGTGGTATCTATGGTTGTAATGGGTATGCTCTGTGGGGGGGTGGCTTTTGCTGAGGAAAAAGTCACCCTGCGGCTGGGGCACATTTTCCCCGTTACTCATCCCACACACAAATCGGCCATGGCCATGGCCAATTACGTGGCCAAGGAGAGCAACGGCCAGCTAGAGATAAAGGTATATTCGGGTGGCGCTTTGGGAAAAGGAAGTACCTTGGCCGAAAAAATTACCCTGGGCACGGTGGAGATGGGAACGGCAGGCCCTGGATTGCTCAGTCGTTTGGTGCCGGCATGGGGGCTTATTGCTGGAGAGTACGTATTCAAAAGCGTGGACACCATGTTCTCCGTACTGAATGGTCCTATCGGAGACGACATCAAGGATAGGCTGCTCAAGAAACGAGGCGTACGAACTCTGGGCATTGGGTATCTGGGAAAAAGGCATGTAACCGCTAATAAGCCCATCACGCGGCCAGAGGATCTGAAGGGGTTCAAAATTCGTATACCCAACATCCCGTTGAGAAAGGCATCGTTCGTTGCTCTGGGTGCTTCTCCGACTCCCATGGCCTTCTCAGAGGTTTACCTGGCGCTGCAGCAGGGAGTAGTGGATGGGCAGGAGAATCCCCTTGCACAGATCGTTACCATGAAATTCTACGAGGTACAGAAATATCTGATCCTCACCGGACATGCCCTCAACCCGGAGATCTTGCTGATGAACGAGAAGACGTTTCAAAGTCTCTCTCAGGCCCAGCAGACTACGCTCCTCAAGGGAGCGAAGGTGTATGAGAAGTCCAGCTTTGAGGAATTCAAGACCTTGAGATCAGAGCTTCTCGACAAGGTCTTGGACGGAGGAATGATCGTCATGAAGCCAGACCTTGAACCATTCCGTGAAGCTGTGAAAGACGTTCCGTATCAGTTTGAGGATAGGTGGGGTAAAGGCCTCTACGATAGAGTCCTGCAGGCACAGAAATGAGATTGGATCTCCGTTGGAAATCGAATCCCGTATGAATGTGGCGTACGTTCTTGAGGATTACCCTAAAGGAGCCCTGTAAGGATCTTCGCCCACATTCTTTCGGCGGATTTTCGGAGAGGAAGGCTGGGTTTAGGCTAACCTTTCCGGTCACGATGAGAGCGCATTCTTCTCCCCCGGGGTAGATGGGAATCTCAGGCCCAAAGCGGAATGCGCTTTTTTTCTACTAGAGGACGGTGCACAGTTCGATCACGAGGTCCCCCCACATTTTACATCAAGAAACCAACCATCAGCTGAGAAGGGAGGGGAAGGGGTACAATGAGGACAACCGGTGGTCGGCTCCCCATAATGAGGAGAATTGCCTCTCTTTTTCATTCAATTGGTTTCGTACTCGGCTTTGCCCTCATGATTCTGATGATACTTACCTTATCCGCCGGAGTGTGTACGAGATACGTCTTCAATAGACCTCTTTTCTGGACCGACGAGTTCGCCAGAATTCTGCTTATCTGGAGCATTTTCATTGGCGCAGCATTGGGTTTTCGGAAAGGCTCTCCCATCGATCACATAAGGATGGATTTCTTCGTTTCTCTCCTTCCGCTGAGACTGAGGGAGATTGCCGATAGAGTGGCATGGGGCGTGACCGTATTCTTCTGTCTAACCATAGTAGTCCTTGGCGTAAGTTTTTTTATTCAGACGATTTCTATTCGAACTGCAGCCCTGGAGATATCGAGAGGCTACATTTATATAAGCCTGCCGATATTCGCGATAATCTCCTTAGTTTTCTTGTTTGATCTTTGGAAGCACAGATGAAAGATGACGTGGAGCCAACATGGTCATTGCGATAACCTTTCTCATCATCATTGTGCTGGTATTACTCAATGTGCCCATTGGAATTTCCATCGCCATCGCGTCATTCATATATCTAGTAACTGAAGGTATATCCTTCACCGTTGTTCCACAACAAATGTTCGAAATTGTTGACTCCTTCCCTTTCTTGGCATTCCCCATGTTTATGTTGGTTGGATCCCTCATGAATGCGGGGGGCACGAGCAGGAGGATTTTTGATTTCGCGGAGTCTTTTGTCGGTCATCTCAGGGGAGGATTAGCACACGTGAATGTGGTTGCCAGCCTGATTTTTTCCGGTATGTCGGGAAGTGCTATTTCCGATGCCGGTGGTCTCGGGGCGATAGAAATAGAGGCCATGACGGAACGCGGCTATGATAATGATTTCGCGGTAGCGATCACTGCCGCATCTTCAACCATTGGCCCCATAGTTCCCCCGAGCGTTCCCGTGATAATCTACGCAATGGCATTTGATGCATCTATTGGACGGTTGTTTCTGGGAGGATTTCTCCCCGGATTCCTCATGGCGATCGCGTTAATGATAATGGTCTTTTTGTATGCGAGGAGGAGAAATTATTACAGATCCCCTTTCCCTCCCCTGAAGAAAATACTCGTCAACTTCTATAGGTCCCTCCTGGCCTTGTTAACACCTGTCATCTTACTCGGGGGGATGTTCTCGGGTGTATTTACTCCAACAGAAGCTGCCGTAGTAGCCGTTCTATGGGCTCTCTTTCTTGGATTTCTCGTGTACAAGGAGCTTGGGCTCAACCACCTTCCCAGGATATTTCTTGAAGTTCTGGTCAGGACAGGAGTCGTCCTCTTCCTTCTCGCAACGGTAGGAATATTCACCTGGATACTAACCAGGGAGAATATTCCCGAGCTCTTGTTGGGTTTCATCACTTCCGCGAATATTACCCCTGCGGTATTTCTCCTGATAGCCAACATCATACTCTTGCTCATGGGTATGGTTACGACAGTTACCCCCTCGATAATCCTGCTATCCCCCATATTCCTTCCCATTATCAATAAGTTAGGAATAGATCCCGTGCACTTTGGGATAGTCGTAATCCTCAATTTGATGATCGGAAATCTCACTCCCCCAGTGGGGCCTGTCTTGTTTGTAGTCTCTACCATAGGGAAAGTCCCCTTCCAAAGGGCTTTCAAACACACCTTGCCATTTATTGTGCCACTGTTGGTGGTGTTGGTCCTTATTACGTATGTTCCCAGAATTGTCCTCTTCATACCAGATCTCTTCATGAAGTAAATCAGGAGGAGAAATAAGATGAGATTTCAAGGAAAGATTGCATTGGTAACGGGGGCTGCAAGAGGTGTTGGGAAGGTCATTGCCGAAAGATTCGCCCAGGAGGGGGCTTCCGTGGTTATCAACGACATCGATCTCAAGGAAGCGGATGGGGTGGCTCAAGGGATGACCCGTGAGGGGTTCGGGGCAATTGCTCTGCGAGCAGATGTTTCAAAGGGTACCGAAGTGGAAGCTATGATGGATGAGGTGATCGGCAAGTACGGGAGAATCGACATTTTGGTAAACAATGCGGGTGTATTCGCCCAATCCGTGCTCATCATGGATTTGCAAGAAGAGGAGTGGGACAGGATAATGAACATAAACCTGAAGGGCGTTTTTAACTGTAGCAAAGCGGTAATACGACACATGATCAAACAGGGAGCTGGGAGGATTGTCAACGTCACCTCATTTACGGGAAAAACCGGAAGGGTTGTCTATAGCACAGTTGGTAATCCGACAAAAGCCCATTACTGTGCATCTAAGGCCGGTATTATCAGTCTCACCAAGTCCTTGGCCTTTGAACTGGCTCCGCACGATATAACCGTGAATGCGGTAGCCCCGGGATCAATTGCTCCTGAAGGTACTGAAGAGGGAAAAAAGGACATGATTACCCCTCTCGTTCCCCTGGGGAGGATGGGGACATCGGAAGACGTCGCAGCCGCCGTGTTATTTCTTGCTTCCCCTGAGGCTTCCTTCATAACAGGGGAAATCATGGACGTTAATGGTGGTACGCTCATGGATTAAGGCTCCACCCGTTAGCCAATCCAGGATGCCCCACCTCCGATTGTCCTGTGGTTCGGAAAGCATATCGCACATGGTAACAACGGGAATCGAATGAGGGAAAGCGCATGGAGTGAAGCCCAAACCACAACGAGGTCAACCCTTGACAGGCCGGAGTTTCCTGACTTTTTTGGGGAAGGCGGTTGTAAATGCGCTAAATTCAGACACCTGGGAATTCGGAAAAGGAGCTCTGAGCGCATTACGGTTCTGCGGTGTTGCAGTGCTGCTGTGTTGCAGTCGGAAGGGGGAAAGAGGTTAGAGGTTGGAGGCAGAAAGAGAAATGCCAAATGTCAAAGTTCAAATGCCAAATGAAATTACAAAATTTCAAATGTCAAATTCCAAATGCCAAATAACTGATGACGAGGACGGACACGGATACGAAACACGGACACGAGAGTCAATGTCAAAGTTGGGAATCCTTGGAAAACCGGAAAAACGAACTCTGAGCGAAGGGGAATGTGGGCAACACCCATTGTGTGGCGAGGAGCGACTTTCCCGGATATCTCGGGTCACCTCGGAAGCATTGGATGGAAGAAATAAGCGCGTTCACCGTTGAAAATCATATTTCAATGGTAAATCAATAGGTTACAAAAAATCTAGGTGGAAAACTCAGGAAACTCCGGTTGACAGGCCACCTGCAGTTTGTGACTATCAGGGGGAGGGCGAAATTTCACGGTTGGACCCCGTTCATCGGTGATGTTGTGGCAAAGGGGAGAAGGAAGGAGGTGAGGGAATAAACGCGACATGCAACCCTTTTGACATTCGAACAAGAAAGGAGGAGTGAACCATGAAAAGATTGAGGAATATACCCCTACTGTTGGTGCTCATGGTGAGCTTCTGTGTTTTCCCCACTATGGGTGCCAAAGCCGCGGAATGGCCAACAAAACCCGTTACCATCGTGATTCCATGGGGTGCGGGAAGCCTCTCCTTCATGTTGGCTCAGCTCATCGGCGACGAAATGGGCAAGATCCTGAATCAGCGGTTCTTGGTGGTGGCAAAACCCGGTGGTTCTGGGGCCACGGGCTCTCTCTATGTGAAGAGCTCCAGGCCCGATGGCTATACCATCCTGCAGGCCTGGATCGCGCCATTCGTGATGGTTCCCATCCGAAACCCCAAGGTACAATATGATCCCCTCAAGGACTTTGACCTCTTGGCATACGCGACCCAGAACCCGGTGGTCGCCCTGGCGAGAAAGGACGCCCCCTATACGACACTGGGGGAATTCGTGGATTACGTGAAGAAGAATCCCAACCGCATCTTCAAGTTCGGAAGTGGCGGGGCAATGTCGCTGCATTCTATTTACGGAAACGAAGTCTTCCACAATGCCGGTGTGAAGGTTCAGGGAGTCTACTACCAGGCATCTTCAAAAGCACTCCCTGACCTCGTCGGGGGGAATCTGGACGTTGGCTTCAGTACCTTTATGTCGTTGGCGCGATTCGAGGAGCTAAGGGCACTAGGTGTCTTCGCTCCGGATCGCATTCCCGAGTTCAAACACGTCCCAACGATAAAGGAACAGGGCTTGGAGGCTCCGGTAACGATGGCTTGGTCGGGATTTGCAGCACCCGTAGGGCTTCCTTCGGAGGTGAGGGAGACGCTGGTGAGCACGCTCCGCAAAGTGCTCACCGATGAGGAAGTCAAGAACCGAATCTTCAAAAACCTCAATCAATTCGTTGTTTATCACGGGCCAGAGGATTTCAAAGAAATGATACAGCGCGATCTCAAATCAATGAGACCACCCGTGGAGAGGATCATGGAGAGACAGAAGAAGAAGTAATACCCCTGAGAAAACCTGCCGGGGGAAGGGGCATCGCAGCCCCTTCCCCCTGTCCTTTCCCTGGGTTTTGAAGGCTTAAAAGAGGGTGATCTGCCATGCTCTTTTCCCACATAAGGGTTTTGGACCGGATCTTGGGTATTTTTTTAATGCTCTCCTCGATCTTCATGTATGCCTACACGTACACCTTCGATTATCCTAAGGGAAGCGGGCATATGGTCGACATCGCCTTCTTTCCGCGCTTCCTGGCGGTGGCGCTTTTCATCCTGGGCTTCCTTTTACTCCTGAAGAGTCCAGCCGGCGTGGAGGAAAGGACCTCCATCACCAAACCGAGGAAACTCATCGCCATATATATCTCCTTCCTCGCTTACACGTTTCTGCTCAATAGACTCGGCTTTCTCATCGATACCTTCCTCTGGGTGGCCCTCATGAGTTGGCTCGTCGGCGAGCGCAAGGTATGGATCGTCCTTCTAACGGCGTTTCTGGGGACTGCTATGGGTTATTATCTCTTCTCGGTCGTCCTGGGAGTTCCTCTGCCCGAGGGAGGGCTCTTGCAGTCCTTGGGGATCATGTAGCGATCTGTTTTCAAAGGTTCGAGCTATGTGGGAAACCATCCAAGTCTCTCTGGGAATCGTCCTCCAGCTGAAAGTGATCATTATTATCATCGTTTCAACCTTTGCCGGGATCGTGATAGGTGTGGTCCCCGGATTAGGCCCCTTTATCGCCATTGTCATCCTCATCCCCTTTGTGATGAATCTCCCTCCTGAGGTGGGGCTCATGGCATTAATCGGGATCTATGTGGGGGGCAACTACGGCGGGGGGATTTCCTCGGCCATTCTCGGTATACCCGGAACGCCCATGGCTGCTGCGACCCTTCTGGATGCCAATCCCATGGCTGAGAGGGGCGAAGCGGGAAAGGCAATAGGGCTTATAACAACCGCTTCGGTCTGCGGAGGGTTGATAAGCGCGCTTATCTTGATGTTGTTCTCGCCATTTTTGGCCAAGGTGGCCCTCATGTTCGGTCCTCCCGAGTATACGGTTTTGTGCCTTCTTGGATTATCAACGGTGGCCGCGGTGGCGAGGGGCTCCACCGTAAAGGGAATGATTTCCGCCGTTTTCGGTCTCCTGGTGGCCACGGTGGGGACGGACATCTCCACCTCCTTCACCCGGTTCACCTTCGGGATAGCTAACTTGGAAGCCGGGATTGGCCTTCTGCCCTTGCTTCTGGGCGTCTTCGCCATATCGAGAGCGCTCACCATGATTGAGGAAGAGGTGATGAGAATCAAGAAATACCCCGGCAAAAAGCTCATTCCTCAATATCCCTCCCGGCAGCTGATGAGCAGGCTCAAGGGAACGTATATCCGAAGTTCCCTTATAGGAACGATCATAGGAGCCCTTCCAGGAGCAGGAGCTACCATCGCGGCCTACATTAGCTACGGCGAGGCAAAGAGACATTCCAAGACCCCTGAAGAGTTTGGAAAAGGAGCTCCTGAGGGAGTCGTTGCCCCGGAAGCGGCCAACAACGGTGTCGCCGGAGGGGCCATGATTCCCATGCTGACATTAGCCATTCCCGGGGACCCCGTGACAGCCGTCCTCATGGGGTTGCTCTTCATCCAGGGCCTCACCCCCGGGCCCAACCTCTATCGATTCCATGCGGATCTTCTCTATGCCCTCTTCATCGGCATGATTCTCTGTAACGTAGCCATGCTCTTTCTGGGCATGTATGGAACTCGTCTCTTCCTGAAGGTTCTTTCCGCCACCAAAACGACTATCCTTATCCCGATGCTGATGCTCGTTGCGACTCTGGGAGCTTACAGCATATCGGCTTCTATCTTCGACCTCTGGATCATGTGGGTGTTTGGGGTCGTAGGGTACGTAATGCAGAAGCTGAAGATACCGCAGCCTCCCATCATCCTCGGAGTTGTTTTAGGGCCTATCCTGGAACAATCCTTCCGAAGGTCCCTGGCAATGTCGGCGGGGTCTCCTCTTATCTTTTTCACCAGACCTTACTCCCTTGGCCTCATCTTACTCTTGGGTTTCCTCATTTTCTGGACAAAATTCTCCGAAGCGGCCAAGAAAGGAAAAGGGACCTGACGGAAAGGGGGGTTTTCTCTCGGTCGGTCTTAGAAAAAGGAGGGAAAGGAAAATGGGGGAAAGAACCAGAAGCGGCATTGTAACGGGAGCTGGTGGAGCCATTGGGGGCGCCACAGCCATCAAACTCGCTGAAAGGGGATATCATGTTCTCGTCAATGGCCGCACGCCGGAAAAAGCCCATGCGACGTGCGACAAGATAAAGGAGCTCGGAGGGCACGCGATCCCCAATTATGCGGATGTGCTCATTGAAGAAGAGGTCGAAAAAATGGTCGAGCAAGCCCTCCGCGAATTCACGGGAATCGATTTCCTCGTAAACGTTGTTGGTGCTGCCAGGAATAGCTGGATTGGAGATGTTACCCTGGAGGAATGGGAATTTGTCATCGACATCAACTTGAAGACAAGCTTCCTCTGCACCAGGGCGGTCATGAAACACATGATGTCACGGGAATACGGGAGGATCGTAAATATTTCCTCATTTGCCAAGGATGGCGTTCCCTGGTTCGCCCCCTTGGGATTTAGCCGGATTCATTACTCGACTGCCAATGCCGGGTTGGTGGGGTTCACCCGGGCTTTGGCAATCGAGCTGGGAGAGTACGGGATAACCGCTAACTGCGTCGTGCCTGGACCCATCCCGATACCCCGCAGCCAAAAGCTATGGGAACGCGTGGAGACGGACCCCAAGGTCACCGTCAAGCCCTTATCGCTGATCCCCTTAAAGAGATACGGTACTCCCCAGGACGTCGCCAATATGGTTGCATTCTTGATCTCCGACGAGGCCTCATACGTTACGGGAGGTGAATTTTATGTGACCGGGGGTTTATAGGGCTATCCTTTAAATCTGACGTGTCCTATACCAAAGGCAATTCACAATGTGGAAGGAGGAGTGGCAATGAAAATAGTAGATGCCCATGCTCATCTGGGAACATGCAATGTTTTCGATTTGGACGTCCCCTTCGAATCCCTTCTGGGGGCTATGGATGCCAATGGCGTGAGGACAGCGCTGGTTCAACCGTTTCCGGGTTGCGAAGACCCCGTAGAGCTCCATGATCGCATCGCCGAAATGAGATCGCACTATCCGGAGAGATTCTTGGGGGTCGCAAGTATAAGTCCTCATTTGGGAGATGCTTGTCTGAAGGAGATAAAACGGTGTGTACAAGACCTTGGATTTGTCGGGGTTAAACTGCATACCATCGGCCATGCCGTCTTACCTACTTCACGAGATGCCCTGAGGGTTTTCGAACGTGCAAACGAACTTGAGGTACCTGTGCTTGTACACACTGGCACGGGTATACCGTTTGCACAACCAAGCCTCTGTCTTCCAATTGCCAGGAGATTTCCCGATTTAAAGATTGTCTTATGTCACGCCGGTTATGCCGTTTTTGCCGCCGAGGCCACCATAGTGGCAAAGGAGGCCCCTAATATCTATCTTGAGCCCTCATGGTGCACCTCGGTTCAAGTAAAGCGCATGATCCGGGAATTGGGATCGGAACGGGTGCTGATGGGCTCGGACTTGCCTGATAATCTGCCTACGGAGATTGCCAAGGCAAAATCGATAGGGTTAACCGATGCTGAGTTATCGGATTACCTTGGAGGGTCGGCATCGAGGATTTTTAAGCTCGTGGGGAATGAGGGGACATCCCTAAATAAATAACCAGGTTGAAGGATCTCCGGGAGAGATACAGGCCGCAATGAGCTTCTCGAGAAGCTCGGCCGGCTGCTTGCCGCGACCAAAACCGATTGGCAGGTTCAATTACTGACTTATTTATCCACGTCCCCTTTTTTCTAACTATACTATCTCTGAGCGAGGGTCAACATAACCTTCAATTCCTACCTGCGTCGCCCACTACCAGTGCACTGAGATTGTTTTCAATACTTCTGAAGCACTCTCGGTGGCCGATTGCAAGGGTTCAATGTACTCCTTGATGGCTTCCAAGAAATGGTTGCCGTTGCGATAGTAAGCGGGAGGGGACATTCGCCCCGCCATTTGAAGCCTTCCCCTGTGACACCTAAGGTTTGTAATATGCATGATCTTCCAGATGTAGCATCTTTCATTGTCTTCGATGGGGATTCGGCTATGCCACGTTACGGTTCTTCTGCCGAAGTTGGTCACGGTGATGTGCCATATATCGGAAGCTCGATAGTAAAACGCAATCATGATCTGTTCTTTCGGAAGGTAGGTTGCCAAGGACAAAGCCCTTTCCTCTGGAAAGGATCTTGCCTTCAGCTCATCCACAAAGTCCCAATCATGAGCGAACCCAATCCAAGGCACCACAAGAACCAGCAACACGATTAGGCTTATCTTGAGCATGGTGATCGCCTCCATGTATCAATGTGAGCAAAAATTATGCCATCCTCTTACAACCAAACCTGATCGTCCACGTGAGATAATAAGAGAGATTCGTGGAGGCGTGGATTGGCGAAACACCCTTCCCCTTTGGAGTCCACGATTGGGCCCACCTAATGGAGATTAGGTGCTGAATTTGACGGGTTAGTTTAGATTTGATGGGATGGGTTAGAGTGGAAAGGGACGTCCATCACTCAATACGTTAAGATCTTATTCTATTGATCATACCATGTGATCCATGCCGAGATGAGCCTGCCTGGACGCTCGGAGTCCCTTCACCACGGAATCTTCCGGGGCAAAGAGCACCGAGGAATCTCCGGGGACACATCAGGTTCAAATGAGCTTCTCGAGGGGCCTGGTTGACTGCACCCTGCAACCAAAAACGATCGGCAGGTCCAGTTACGTATGTACTTATGGACGTCCCCCTTGTACTCAAGATAGAGGAGAAGGTCTTGACTCTGAGGTAATGGTGAGCTAATGTTAATCCTTCAGTTTGCGTCGAATAATTATTGTTGGAAGGGAAGCCTGAGCGGAACCTTTAGCAGGGAATGACCTGGAAATCTTAGTTTACTCATTCGAGAGACCACCATGCCAGTTACAGAGAAGGTAATAAGAAGTGCATGCGGCCTTTGTCATAATGGCTGCGCCGTCTTAGTTCACGCGGAGAACGCACGGGTTACCAAAGTTGAAGGGGACCCTGAGAGTCCTCTCAATAAGGGTGAGCTCTGTCCCATCGGCCTGGCGTCGTTGGAATATCTCTATCACCCTGACCGGTTGCAGCGTCCCCTAAAACGGCAGGCCCGAAGGGGGGAAGGAAAGTGGCTCCCCATTAGCTGGAACGAGGCCTTCGACATGGTAGCCAGCGAGTTAGCGAAGGCGAGGGACAAGTATGGTTCGGAG
>SMTZ1_10026053_pt1 | contig 12275 bp, 10 predicted proteins | sample DeeMarSWOR136_30_FD_25667 | JGI IMG/M metagenome (IMG submission 25667) | reverse complement strand
ATGGGATAGGCCAGTCTTTTGGGGCACTTACAAAATCAAGAGTGAAAACCTGTGTGAAGAAAACCTCAGCCCCTGCACCTTTTTCGACAGATTCGTTAGTATTCTCGAATCTGGAGGGAGGAAGGAGGTCAGGATGGCACGCAAGCGATTTACCCCCGAACAGATCGTTGCCATGTTGAGAGAGGTTGATGTTAGCCTATCTCAGAGTGAGGATGTCCGCAGTATCTGTCGCAGCCTTGGGATCACGGAGAACACCTATTACCGTTGGCGGTAGGCTCGAATTTTGGCTATGAGTGGGGGCTGGGTTTGATGTAAGCCCAGACCGGGATTCCATGACAATGCCAAGATTTTTGTTAACTTCAGTAGGGTTTCTTATACTCCTATAATGGAAAAGGAATTTCTTTGGGCCAAAAATGAATTATCCTTGCCATAGGTCTCACTTCGAACGCCCACATCCCAGTTATGACTAGCATCCGAATACTCAAAAATCGGTCGATTTAAGGTTTCCCAAATAAGTCATAACCTCAGCCTCAGGGTTCATTTCCGATCAGACCGAAAGGTGCACATGAGAATTGCAAGGTCGGATCTCAGTTTTCATATATCATCTAAATCCAGTATTGAAATTTCTCCCAGAACTCCTTGTCCTCATCTCTCCAATCCGGGCCGAACTTCTTATCGTAATATTCGCCCCATCTTTCTAACCAGCGTGACCCAAAATGCCCCCCTCTTTCCTTGTCTTCCAGTAGTTCTTCCAAAAAGCTCGCAATATGGGCCATTTCATCTTTTGGCAGATAGGATGCGGCGCCGTTCTTGAAAGATCTGATAGTATCCTCAACAGACAGCGCATGGGCCGTGAGCATCACCGCAAGCACGTTCCTTTTCTTTGCGATTTCCAGAAGCTTATACCCATCGACGCCCATTATATCCAGGACAGCCATGTCAAGTTTTTCCCTTTCCAAAAGTTCCCGTGCTTCATCGAAACTTAAAGCCTTTCTGAGATCGCACATGAACAATAGCTGCCCCAAGGTTTCAAGCACGTCAGGTTCGTCATCAACAATCAGAACTTTTTTCCCATCTAGCCTTTTGCCTTCCACCCTTGCTCCTCCTTGTTGCGTTAAATCTGTCTTTCTTCCCCTTTCCAATGCTCATCTCTAATCAGTCTTTTCAATATTTTGCCGGTAGGATTCTTGGGGAGCTCCGTCCTGAATTCCACAGAACGTGGTTTTTTGTAACTTGCCAGCTTTTCTTTGCAGAAAGCGATGATTCCTTCTTCACTTTCCGCCTTCCCAGGTTTCAAGACCACTAGTGCCTTAACCGATTCGCCCCAGTGCTCATCGGGTACGCCGATGACTGCTGCTTCTAATACGGCCTCATGTTTGTAAAGCACCTCTTCAATCTCTCTTGGATAAATGTTCTTTCCACCACTGATGATCATATCGTTTTTTCGATCCACGATGTATACATACCCCTTATCATCGAATCTCCCAAAATCTCCCGTGTAGAGCCAACCCTCTTTTAATGTGTTGGCCGTCTCCTCGGGCAGGTTCCAGTATCCTACAGTCATGCACTCACTTCGAACAATGATTTCACCTATCTGGCCTGGAGCCACATCCTTTCCATCTTTGTCAACGATCCTTACTTCATAGGTAAGTATGGGCCTGCCTGCGGAGGCCAGCCTGGCCATCTGGGCCTCGGAACCATGAAGCACATGGTCCTCTGGCCTGAGTACTGTTGTCAAAGGCCCCGATTCAGTCTGGCCATACAGCTGCATGAACCGGCATCTGAATCGTTTCATTGCTCTTTTCAGCAGTGCAACAGGCATTGGAGAAGCCGCATATGCAAGCAGTCGGAAGTGACTGAGATCATATTCCTCAATCCCCTCCTCTTGTAGCATAGTGCTAATCATCGTAGGCACAAACTGGCAGACAGTGATTTTCTCCCGAGAAAGAATATCTAGCACTTCCTTAGCGTTAAAGCTTCCCTCCTTTCTAATGACTATAGTGTTCCCCATTAGGACATGACGCATATTGTCTTCCCAGGTGACATGGTAGAATGGAAAAACCATCAAAGCGCGGTCCTCGTAATTAAGGCCAAGTTCTATGGCTCCAGCCAGGCACTCGACATACGCATGGCGATGGGTCCTCATAGCTCCCTTCGGCAAGCCCGTCGTGCCTGATGTGAGAAATATGCTCATAACGTCGTCATCGGAAATAGGGATTTCTGGCTCTTTGGGGGTTCCCTTTTCAATGAGGTCATCGTATCGTTTGAAATATGATGCGGTAGTGCCTTTTAGACCGATGAGGGATTCTATGGTTATTTTACCGCTCCTGAACGAACCCATCATTTGCTCATAATCCGGGTCAAAAAAAAGACAACTTGGTTCGAGATATTCCAATATTTGGCTCAACTCCGTCGGTCTTAGAAGGTTGTTGATAGGAACAAAAATCCCTCCGATTTTGGCCGAAGCGTAATATATTTCAAAAAATTCTGGACCGTTGTGCAAAAGGACCGCCACCATGTCTCCCTTTTTGAGACCCATTTCTAGCAAAGCACTTGCCAGGCGGTTCACGCGGTCGTTAAGTTCCCTGTATGTTATCCGGTTCTTCCCGAAAATTAATGCCGTTTTTCCAGGCGACCTGATTGCGCTTCTCCGGATGATATCTCCCATGGGCATAGCTCAAAGTCCTCCTCTCTTGCGAACCTTTATCAGAAGAGTGCTTCCGCAGGCCTTTTTGGATTTTTCAAACTCGTCTCCTAAAAGACGTTGCTCTCCTCTGTCCACGCAGGGAACCAGCGATAATGATCCAAGGGAAAAGCCTCGGCAAGACCTTCATAGGTAGCCTTGGCAAGAGCAATGCCTTTCTTGTCCCGGTTCAGCCTAGCAAGGTTCTTCTTTTCCAGAGAAAGCAGCACCTCGTCAAGCGTCTGATCCTCCACATCAAAATAAGCTTTCAGATCCTCCCGGCTCATGTGCAGTCCTGGATTGATCCGATAGTCCTCGGCTAAAACCTCGAGGACGCTTTCCTCATCCACCTCTTTGCCCCTATCGGGCATATCACGCGCAGGGACAGGAACCCCAAGCTCATCGTGGATCATGCGTCTCGGCATCTTCAAATCATCGGCCATCTGCCTCATAGCTGTCCTCTGGATCACAATCCTGCAGGCCTCCATGGTTCCCCCAGCGATGTTCTCCACCTTGGACACATTCATGATGGCCGAAAGGGGATAAAACGGGGTCAGACCGTCCCCCCCCATCACCTGAATAGCATCCAGACTGGAGGCCATTACCCCTTCGCAGTTAAACACCTTACCCACATTGGACTCTATGGTAATATCCCAACCCAAATCCCACAAATAGGCTGTGTAGTAGGTCAGCAATCGCGAAATCTTCAGCCGTATAATCACATCAGCAATTTTGAACTGGTTGTTCACAAAGGCAATGGTCGGCCTCCCAAACTGCACCCGCCGCTGGGCATAGGGAACCACGTTTCTGAGCAGTTCCCTCATCCACCCCACGACCTGTGCGCAAATAAGGGTCCTCTCAAAGTTCAGGCCCGCAGTCATGACCCGCCACCCTTCGCCCTCTTCTCCAAGCCTGTTGTCAACGGGCACGGCAACATTGTCAAAATTCAACACCCCATTCTGAATGTTCTCAAATCCCACGATTTCATTGATCTTCTCTACCGCAAAGCCCGGCGCGCCCTTCTCAACAACAAAAGCCGTCAGGTGACGGTGCTTGCTTCTGTCCTCCGGATCATCACTGGTCCGGGCATACACCATGTACCTGTCGGCTACGCCTGCCGACACAATGTAACGCTTCTTGCCGTTCAAAATGTATGTGTCTTCACGGCGTTTCGCCGTCATTTCCTGCGCTGCCGCATCCGTACCTGCAAAAGGCTCGGTAATCACAATGGCCCCGATTTCTCCTTGGGAGATCCGGGGTAGAAATCGTACTTTCTGTTCCTCTGTCCCGAACTCGATAATCTGACGCAATCCGCCCAGCATATTGCCCACAAACACCCTGCCCGGCCCAGGCATCCGGTTGAACGCCTCCGCCGCTATGCAAGCGCCCGTTGCTCCCAACCCCAAACCACCATATTCCTTGGGGACCCCTGCGCCTGTATAACCCTTTTCTCCGATTTTTTTGAAAATCTCCCATGGAAACTGCCTCTTCCATCTTGTTTCCGCGTCCATTGGCATCAGTTCTTCCGCAAATGCTTCCACCTCCACAGCAAAAGTCTTGTGTTCTTCCGTCCACCATGGATATATGTCCATCCTATGCGTCCCCCTTTCAACCGAATCCCGTGTTCACTTACTGGATTTCTTCTTTTCCTTGAGCGCCATGACAACCTTCTCAGGAGTGACTGGCTGCTCCTTAAACCAAATGCCTGTAGCATCATGAATCGCGCTCACCACCGACGGGGGCGCGCTCACAATAGCCCCCTCAGAGGCTTCCTTTGCCCCGTAAGGACCGTGAGGGTCATCGGTAATGATATCGATGACCTCAATCTGTGGCGTGTCCGGGGAAAGGACCATCTTGTAGTCCACAAAATTGGGGTTTAAGGTCCTCCCCTGATCCATCTTGAATTCTTCATAGAGGGCCTGGCTCAGTCCCTGCACCGCTGCCCCCTGATTCTGCGCTTCCACGTTGATCGGGTTCAACGGCCTCCCACAATCATGGGCGATAACCATCTTCTTGCACCTCACAAACCCTGTCTCCCTGTCCACATCCACCTCGGAAAGCTGAGAGGTGAAACTGTAGGCCGTACCACTATTTCCAGCCCCTCTGTCAAAATCCAGAATGTCGATCCCATATTCCGAGTAGCCCTTGCCCATAATCACAGCCCCGGCTCCCGAATAACAAGCGATCTTGGCCAGCTGTTCAAAGGCCATCGACCTATCTGGAGACCCTTTCACGTAGACCTGCCGATTCTCAAAAACAATATCTTCGGGGTTCGCCTCCCATTTGTCTGCTGCAAATTTGGCCAACTGCTCCCTCACATCCCGCGCTGCCTTTTGGGCAGCCTCTCCAGCCAGAACCGTCACCCGGCTTCCGTAACTGCCGGCATCGCAGGGGGTCACTGCCGTATCCACCCTTTTGATATCCACATCATCCACCGTCAATCCCAGTTCCTCGGCAATAATCTGCACCAGAACCGTATCCGAGCCCTGGCCGCAATCTGTAGCTCCCGTCAAGTAATCAATGCTCCCATCCTCGCAAAGTCTCACCACAGCAGCGCAGGACTGGTGACCACGCTGCCTGGCACCGCTCAGATAGGATGTCCCCGAAATCCCTACACCGTGAGCTATGGCATCATCCTGTTTCCTCGCGGCCCTCTCCTTCCACTCCGGTCTCTCAGCCAGAACCTCCAGCCCTTCCTTGAGCCCGCAGGAGTCCACAGTGACCTTATTGATCGTTTTGTGAGGGGCGGTAATGGCATTCCTCAGCCGCACATCCAGCGGGTCGATCCCCAGTTCCTCGGCCATCATCTCCATCTGAATCTCAGCGGTGATTCCGTGGCCCCTCATGGCCGCTGAAACGGGATTGTTGGTGAAAACCCGGTAGGCATCGTGCCTGAAATTGGGCAGCTTGTAGGGGAGGGTGCTCATACAGCCTGTCAAGTACATGGTCAGAGGTCCGATGGCCGTGTGCGCACCGCCATCAGCAACCACCCGGCTGTGCATCCCTGTAATCGTCCCGTCTTTCTTCATTCCCATTTTGTTATACACAACCATGTTGTGCCGCCGCCGGCTTGTCATCAGCTCCTCTTCCATGTTGTAGACAAACTTGACCGGCTTGCCCGTCATCTTGGAAAGCAATACAGCACAGAAATCCCCTGCCAGGGAATCGTTCTTGGTACCTCCAAAGCCTCCGCCGATAAAGGGCTGGATCACCCTTACCTTACTCAATGGCAGCTTGAAACACGCTGCCAGATGCCTGTAGAGAAAATAGGGGCTTTGCTTTGCCGCCCAGATCGTGATCCCTGATGAATCCCATAGCGCCACAGCCGCAGGGGGCTCCAAATAGCCATGGGTCACCCGCCCTGTTTCAAAGCGCTCTTCCCTCACCAGGTCCGACTTCCCAAAGGCCTTGTCCACATCTCCAAAATCCATGTGGAATTCCCAGCTAATATTGTTCTTCACATGATCATAGAGCTGCGGCGCCCCCTCTTTCATCGCCTCTTCAGGATCAAACACCCCTGGTAACGCCTCATACTCCACCTGGATAAGATCCGCTGCCTCTTCAGCCGTCTCCTCATCTGCAGCGGCCACCGCCGCCACCGCCTCAGCCAAATACCGCACCTTGTCGTCCGCTATTGGGGCTTCATCACGGGTCTTGGGCATCCACCCCCATCGCCAGCCCCCAAAGTCTTTACCCGTAATAATCCCCTTAACCCCGGGCAGCCTCTCTGCTTGGCTGGTATCTATGTTCAATATCTTCGCGTGCGCATGAGGACTCCTCAAAACCTTGCACCACAGCATCCCCGGCATCTCGTAATCGGCCGCATACTTGGCTTCCCCGGTCACCTTCGCCCTGGCATCAACCCGGGGAATCCTCTTCCCGATCACCGCGTATTCTTCCATGCCTACGTCCCCCCTTTCATGGCTTCGGCTGCTGCACTGATAGACTCAATAATCTTCGTGTATCCCGTGCAACGGCAGAAGTTGCCCGCTATTCCGTCTCTAATCTCACTTTCACTAGGACTCGGGTTCCTGTCTAAAAGAAACTTGGCCGAAATGATCATCCCCGGCGTGCAAAAACCACACTGCATGCCCGATTGCTCCACAAAGGCCTCCTGTATGGGGTGAAGTGTGGCCGCCTCGGCCAGACCCTCAATGGTCGTGATCTCCTGACCCTCTGCCTCAAGCGCAGGGACCAGGCAGCTGTTCACGGTCTTGCCTCCCATAATCACCGTGCATGAGCCGCATTCTCCCTGTCCGCAGCCCTCCTTAGTTCCGGTCAACTTCAAGTCGTCCCGAATCACTTCCAACAGCGTCCTCCACGGGGGGATACTCATCTCGTAGGGCTTGCCGTTTAGCACAAACTTGATCTCTTTTCTTTCCATATCCTCTTCTCCTGTCTCAATGAGCACACCACACTCATGGTGATTTCTCAGTTTGACACAATCTGCCGAACCGCCCTCTTCACCAAGACCTCGACCATCAATCGCCGGTACTCTGCAGAGGCCCGATGGTCGTCTATCGGTTTTGACTCTTCAGAAGCCACTCTTGCCGCTTCTTCTATCACCTTATCACTCGGCTTTTCACCTGTGAGCAACTTTTCCGCCTCTTTTGCCCTCATAGGCGTCGGCGCCACAGCGCCAAGACCGATCCGGACATCCCTCAAAGCGCCGTTCTCTCTCCTCACCAAAGCCGCCACCCCTACAACAGCCAGATCCATCTTGCTTCTCGGGGACAACTTGATGTATACGCCCTTGCTGTTCTCAGATACAGGCGGAATTTGTATCTCTTTGACCAGTTCATCCCCATTCAATACGGTCTCGTTGGGACCGGAGAAAAACGCCTCAAGCCCGATCCTACGCTCCCCTCTGGGGCTCACACACAAGACCGTGGCCCCCAGACATAAAAGCGCCGGGGCTGAGTCTGCTGATGGCACCGCATTGCAGATGTTGCCCGCAATGGTGCCCCGATTCTGTATTTGAGTCGAGGCAATACTGCTCCCCGCCTGAAACAGTATCGGGTACTTCTCCTTCACAGCAGCAGCATGGACGACCTCAGAAATCGTGGCCAGGGCACCAATCTTCAACCCACTGCTTTCTGTGTATGAAACACAGTCCAAATCAGGAATTCCCTTCAGGTCAACAAGCACCTTGGGCACCTTGAGCAATCTGCTCTTAAGCTTGGGTATCAGATCCGTCCCACCCGCATAAACCCTCAAGGCTCCATCCCTGTTTTCTTTCAGCAGATCCAATGCTTCATTCATGCTTTTTGGTTTGACATAGTCAAACTTCGGCAAGCGTCTGTAAAATGTGACCATTTTCAAGCACTCCTTTCTGCGAATATCCCAATAGATTTTTCCTGAGCGTCCCCTTGTGTTGAAGAAGGCCTCTTCAACCCCCTCCAAGGGGAGTCAAGGTAATGTCCATAGAATCTCCCTCTGTGATGCTGGTCTTCAATCCTCCGGGAAAAAACCAGATTTCTTTACCATTAAGAAGAATCTCCACATCAGGTCTAAGCTTCTCCCCACCTTTATCAACAAAAACAAAATCAATGCGCTTTTCCAAGTACTGTAACAATTCTCCTATCGTTCTAACAGATTCGGGCAACAAAAAATCGCCAGAGCCTTGAATTCGAAGTGCACAATTGCTTGTCAGTTTTATCTTCATGTTCTCTCGAGAATCTTAGAAAGTCATTTCCCATGAACTGGCTACCTTGCTGACGGGGGCATCTCCTTGTTTGGTAACGTTCAAAGGTGTTGGCAAGGCGAAGCAACGCTGCATCGGTGCTAGCTAGAGGCGTAAGGCGTAGGTAGTTTCCAGCTAAATGATCGATTTTCCTTGAGCCTTAAGCCTTGTGCCTTGAGCCTCACACATGGCCATGGCCGGAAACAGGGGCGTTGTATAGAAAAGGAGGTCCATGCCAACACTTTTGAACGTTATTAGTTGTTCACAGAGAAAGGTTCCTGCTGATGGTCAGGACCATGAAGCCTTTGCTTCTTCGGCATATCAAGCTCTATATCTTTCTCTCTCTTCCTTCCCAGTACTTCGCCCTTATTTCTCTTTTCAGTATCTTACCGGCTGGGTTCTTCGGTAACATCTCAACGAACTCGACGGCCTTGGGTGCCTTGTAATGGGCCAACCTTTTCTTACAAAAATCAATGATCGCCTGTTCATCAACATGTGTTCCTTTTCTTAACACGACAAGGGCATGAACCCTCTCAACCCAGTAAGGATCAGGGATCCCGAACACCGCCGCTTCCTGAACAGCAGGGTGCTGATACAAAATCTCCTCTACCTCACGTGGGAAAACGTTCTCTCCGCCAGAGACAATCATGTCTTTTTTCCTGTCCACAATGTAGATGTAGCCTTTGTCATCGTACCGCCCCATGTCTCCAGTGTGTACCCAGCCTTCCACCACAGTCTCGGCAGTCTCTTCGGGTTTGTGCCACCACCCCTGCATGGTCGCCTTGCTTCGCACAATAATCTCCCCCACCTCGCCCGGCTCAACGTCATGATCATCTTCATCCACAATCCTGACATGCACCCCGATATGCGGGAAGCCGGCTGAACTCAGGATGCCCTGTTCCTCCGGTCCTTTGTGGAGGACACCGTGCTGCTTCTTGGATAGCACCGTGACATTCGGCCCGTCCTCTGTTGCCCCGTAGAACTGCATGAAGATAGCACCCCATTTTTCCATACCTTTCTTCAGCAATTCCAACGGCATAGGAGAAGCCGCATAGAACATTCTTTTCAGGCTGCTCAGGTCATATTTATCAACATCGGGCAAAGCGAGAAATGCCGCCAAGTGGGTGGGTACGATGTGGATGTCTGTCGCCCTCTCGTCTTGAATAGCCTGCAGGGTGGCCGCAGGGTCGAAAGATATTTGTGGCATGATGACATTACTTCCTGCCACAAAAAAGTATCCCCAGAGATTCTTGGTACCTCCCACATGGAACAGAGGCATGATCTGAATATGCTTATCCCCCTGTTCCAGGCTCAGGGCGGTGGGAAACCGTCTTGTGTCATCCATGGCGCGGGCATGGGTATACAACGCCCCACGGGGAACTCCTGTGGTGCCGCTTGTATAGAATATGAACACCCCGTCCTCTTCATCGACTTGAACGTCCGGCTCCTCAACAGGACGAGAAGCCACCAGATCGGTATAGGCGAGCATATCCGGGGCAGCCTCCCCAAGAGAGACAAAATGTTTGACTCTTGGAAGACGACTTCGCAAAGAAGCGAGCATGTCCACCAATTGCGGTCCGACGAAGAGCGCGCTGGCTTCGGAGTAATTGATCAGATAGTCCAACTCATCGGCCTGCAACCTGGCATTAAATGGGGATGCAATAAATCCCCCCTTCATTGCAGCGCCATACACATCCGTATACTCCAGGCAATTCCACGAGAGGACACCGAGCACGTCTCCTTTCCTGACCCCAAGCGCTTTCAGCGCATGTATGAGTCTGTTCACCCTGCCGTTGAAGTCGGAAAAAGTGACGCTCTCTAAGCCACACTTAAAGGCCAAATCATCCGGATAGAGCAGTGCGTTCCGGTATACAATGTCCGCATATGTCCCTACGTTGTACCTGGACAGCTCTTTGAGCACCAACTTTGCTGACATGTAGCCTCCTTTCAGCGGAGCAGCGCTCGTATTGTTCGGGTGTCCATCACCGGTTTTTCGGCCCCCTGATCTTACAATCTCCTAGTACCTCATAAAGCTTGGCAAGAATAATGCGATTGAGGGAAAGAACATGATGACCAGCATCGCTGCATCGCTGAAAGATCGATCAAAATGAATGGAATCACCGACTTGTAAATATCCATCATGGTAATTCCTTCAGGAGCAACCCCCTTCATCACGAATAGACACAAGCCAAATGGAGGAGTTGTCATCCCAATTTGCATGTTGATGAGTACCAATAAACCAAACCAGATCGGATCAAAGCCAAGGGCGTGAACAATGGGCATAAATATAGGAAAGGTAATCATCATAATGGAAACCTGTTCCATGAAAGTGCCCAGAACCACCATCAGAGCCTGCATCACAACAATGATGACAAGATTAGGAAGATCGAAACTGACCACAAGCTCTACGAGCCCTCTACTTGCTCCTGTAAAGGCTAGAATCTGGCTGAAGGCTGTGGATCCCGTGAGTATCATAAACATCATCACCGTTATCCGAAGGGTCGAATCTACCGAGTTTTTGATCACCTTCCATGTCATCTTTTTATAGAGCACGATTAACAGGAAGGTCGTCATCACTCCCATCCCTGCAGACTCGGTAGGGGTTGCCAGGCCAGCAAAGATAAGGCCGGTCACCACAATGATAATGCTTGCAAAGGGGAGAACATTCTTAACCAAGGCGTAGATCTTTTCGGACCATGGCACCTTTTTTGGCGAATAGGGCGGGGCAATACTGGGTTGGAGCTTACACCGAACTATGATGTATGCAATATACAGTCCGGCAATGAACAAGCCCGGCAGAACGCCGGATATCAGGAGCTTTCCGATTGAGATCTCGGCCAAGGATCCCAGGACCACAGCCAAAGCACTAGGAGGTATGATCATGGCCAAAGAGCCGCTCATACACGCACCTATGGAAATGGATTTGTGATATCCTCTTTTCTGCATTTCCGGAAGCAGCAAAGACCCAAGCATTGCGGCGGTGCCCATGCTGGATCCACTAAGCGTTGAAAAGAGCGTGGCCCCGCCAATGCTGAGGAGACACAACCTTCCGGGTATAGGACCCATCCATTTGTCCAACGTGTCTATGGCCCTGACGAAGGCTCCGGAGTGGAAGAGAAGTTCCCCCATTAGAATAAAGAGGGGAACCGGCAAAAGTACAAAAGTGCTAATGGAGGAAAAGATGGAATGGATAAGCTGACCCAAACCGGCTGCCCCGCCCCACAAGAAATAAATTCCCAACACATCGACAATGGTGAATGCGAGGAACACGGGTAGGCCGGCTGCCAAGAGCAGCAAGAAAACCCCTACGAATAGCCCAAGGTGATCAAAATCAAAAAGTAGTGCTTTGGAATACTGAGGGTCTTTGTCATCAAGACGCCGGATTTATAGCAGTCATAGGAGGTTGCTATGCTGAACCAGCAGATGACAGCAGAAACGATAATACCCATGGCTGTGGAGAAGAGTCCAAGGTAGCTCCGTCCCTTCGGGCCAAACCGGGTCATGAAGATATCGATGCTGACATGGCCTCCCACCTTCAAAAGCCAGGGCGCTCCTAGGAAAGCGAGACTAAAGAGGATATACTCACAAATTTCTACTGTCCAGACCTGGGGTCTATGAGCAAAATACCTCATGAAGATCTCAAAACAGACGATCAGCACAGCCGCCACAAGAAGCGCCCCGGCCAGGAAGGCCATAGAATCAACAACGCGGTCAAGAATTGCCTTTTCTTTCATTCGTCACCCGAAGGGGCGGAACATTTTTGGCTCAATGGAACCTGTTCCGGCCCCTTTTCTTGGTTTAGTTGGCTGTGGAACCCCACGCCCTGTGGGCGTGGTCATGTGGACTGGCTATGCCGGTCCCGTATGGGCGTGGCCGCAAGGCCCGCTTCGAAAATCCCCCCGACCCCCT
>SMTZ1_10023023_pt1 | contig 12277 bp, 7 predicted proteins | sample DeeMarSWOR136_30_FD_25667 | JGI IMG/M metagenome (IMG submission 25667) | reverse complement strand
GGATCACCATCCAGAAATCCTGCAACAGAGGATGTAACCCTCCTCCTTCCACAGGAACGTCAGGCAACAAGGAAAACGGACTTTTCTTCAACAGCAAAACCAAAAGAGATATTTGGACCAAAAGATAGAAGAACATGGTGTATCCCTGATAGGTGCCTCTTTTTGTTTTGTCTCTGCCGGAGACGATGAAAAATCCAAGTAAGCTTCCCAAAAAGAGCCACAAAAGAAAACTTCCTTCCTGTCCGGCCCAAAACCCGGAGACCAGATAATACCAGGGGAGGTCTGAAGAGCTATGATTGTAAATGTATTCCACCTCGAAGTGGTGGGTTAAGAAGAGATACAAAAAATACGCCGAAGCAAAAAAGGTGAAGAAAAAGAAGATGTAATATATCCTTCTGCCCGCCTGCAAAAATCTCTCATTTCCTTTAGCTCCCACCAAAAAGAAAAAGGCGGAAAACAAAGCGGCCAAGAAGGCTAAATTTAAAGAGAGGTTTCCTAACAACATTGGTTTTTTTCCCTTTTGTCAAGGTTATAATTAGAATGTCAAAATCTATGAAAAAGAATCAACCACAAATAAAGATACGCTTGGTCTTCATCTTTGGCAATATTAAAAATAGGGATCTTTATTAAGGAAATCTGCCTAACAAAAATCCCTATTTAAAAAATTATTCAACCGCCAAAATCCTATATTTTTCTCGTTGTTTCTATCTGATAATATCTCCGATTCTATTCCATCTTACCCTTTTAGGAAAATGAACAATGTTATAAACAATATTCTTGGGTAGTGACAAAAGATCTTGTGAGGTCAGCTCAGGAGCGTTGGAATCAGGAGCCCAAGACCAATGGATGATCATGGCTTTACCTAATACCAATTCTCGAGGCAACGCTCCCCAATAACGAGAGTCTGCACTGTTATCTCGATTGTCTCCCATCATGAACAGGTGTCCCTTAGGCACCTTGTAAGGACCAAAATTGTCTCTCGGATCTCTTCCTTTGGGGCGGATATGAGGGTTGGTGTGTTTTCCCAAGGCGGGATCCTGGACTCTTTTGCCGTCCACATACAAAACTTTATCTTTGATCTCGATGGTCTGCCCTTCCACGGCCACGCATCTTTTTATATAGTTCACCTTTGGATTGCGAGGATATTTGAAGATAACGATGTCACCAGGCTTCGGCTCTGCCAAGGCGGGGAGACGAAGAGGCAAAAGCGGAACCTTTGCTCCATAAATGAATTTGTTAGCCAAAAGAAAATCACCGATCAAAAGTGTATCCTCCATAGAGCCGGAAGGAATCTTGTAAGCCTCCACCACCGAACACTTGATGATTAAAGCCAAAATCAAAGCTACTGCAAAGGATTCAACGTATTCCCTCAATACAGATTTTCTTTTCTTCTTGGTAATCATCAGATATCCTCCTGGTTTTTGATTCAAATGAACCCTTCGTATTTATACGAGTTGAGGTGGGAGTTGTTTTGGAATTGTTCGGAAACATTCTCTTAAATCTTTCTTATCAAATAAAGCGAACCCTGCCCTCATATGGGTTTGACGAAAACTAAATTCTTTTGGGGCTCGGTCAAACAAAAATCAGTTTGTGTACAAAGGCCAAAAGACAAAAGCCAGGCAGACTCCTGGTTTTTTTAGTAATAACTTATCGCATCTATTTTCACTCATTACTCAAGCAAGCAGTATCCTATTTATCTTCTTTTTTATCTTCGGATTCTTTCGTTTCACCCTTATCTATTTCAGACTCTGCTGGTTTCTGCTCTTCTTCTTCAGCGATTTCACCACGAGCGATAATGTTTTCGTAGTCTAAGGGATGTCTTTCCATATAAGCTTCTTCGGTCATTCTGCCGGTCAAGACGGTGAAGTTCATGGGATAGCTTTCAGGATGTATAAACATATAGAAGAAATGCCACACCAGGATAGCCAGAGTCGCCAGCCAGGCTTCATAGTAGTGGATTTCTTTAGCTACGTCCAACAACCACTTAGGCATGAATCCTAAAAAGAAGGTTTCGAACCACAAAGGAATTCCGGTTATCATCATCACGAATCCACCCCACATCAGCGCCCAAAACTCTGCTTTTTCAGTGTAATCATATCGTCCGAACTGGGGGGGAGTAGACGATAAGCCGAAACTGTAAAGCAAATTCTGGGTTACGTTCCTCACATCTGAGGGGTCGGGGAATTTGGCTTTTATTTGCTCCCACCCTCGCTTGGTGAAAACAGAGCGGAAGACCGAGAAGAAGAAAAGTCCTATCAAAATCATGCCGGCCACCCGATGAGCCACTCCTCGAGCCGCAAAGGCGGTGGGAGAATGAGTTAGCCAAGATGACCACCAGGAGTCCGGAAATCTGAAAGCGAAGCCGGTTATAATCAATGTAACGAAGGAGACAAATAGAAGAAAGTGCCATAGAACCTCCGCAGTCGTCCATCTTATCACCTTTCCAGTTTTTGCTTCTCGGTATCTTGCTATGGCATATCTTACCATAACAACGCCATTATGGGCGACCATTCCGCCTATAGTCACGATAATAAGACTAAGGTAGATTATTCTAACCCAATAGACTCCAATATCTTTCTTGCTGGTAGGAACGATATGTATCGATCCCTTGGCATAATTGGGCCCGGCTCCCTTGTGACATTTCCCACATGTTTGAGGGAGGTTAGCCTTATGTATGCTCGATTGAGAATCGTCCTCCCCTCTGATGTTATGGCTGGTATGACAACTGACGCAACTGGCGGTGGTGGTATCTCCGGCTCTGCTTCCCACTCCATGATAGGTATCCAAATATGTGGTTACGCGTTGAGAAACCAGACCATATTTTTCGATAATCCTTTCTGAGGAATGGCAACGATTACAGGTTACCTTGGAGATGTTTGCAGGAAAGGTGGGGGAGGTTTTGTCGGCGGATGATTTGATGGCGTGATCATTATGACAGTCGGTACAGACCGGAGCCTCAGTTACCCCTCTTTGGACTCCTCTTCCGTGTGTATCCTCGCTGTATTCCTCTTCTTCGCTGAAATGACACTGTCCACAGGTCGAAGGGATATTGGTTCGGTAAACATAGGAAGTTGGATCAGAAGCGGGTCTTAAATCATGACTTCTGTGGCAGTCACTACAAACCGCGGCACCGAGGTTTTCCTCCGCAAGCGCCTTGCCATGAACACTCCCCATATACGCTTTGTAAGGTGCGGGAACCGGAATCTGATACTTGCCTACCAATCTAACGTCAGCGTGACACCTGGCACACATCTTGGGCTGGTTCGCTCGATAGGTATCAGCCTCAGGATCGTCCACTGATCGGATATTGTGGTAATCATGGCAATCCTGGCAGCTGGGAGCGTCCTCTACTCCTTCAAGATACTTCTGTCCATGAAATCCTTTTATATATAGATCTAAAGCATCTGCGTGGCATTCTCCGCAATTGACCATTTCAGGCTTGGTCATATGGAATTCAGCTTCAACTCCTACATGGCAAGCCACACAGGATAAATCATGGTGAATAGACTTCTTGAAAATTGCTTCATCTACATAAAGTGATATTTCCTTGCCTAAAGAATCCTCCTTGGTCAAACTCTCGTCACCATGACACATCAAACAATCTTGGTTGGTTTGGGCAAAAGCGAATCGAGAGAAAAAGAATAGAATTGCAACTGTTCCGAGAATTATTAAATGTCTTTTCAATCTGAATGCCGTCCTTTCCAACTATGTGAAATATTTCACCAAATTTGACCAAAGAACATAATAGCTAACCCCTGAGTTGTCAAGATTTTTTTGGAAAAAACATGCATTGATCGAAAAAATCACTAATCCTCAGAACCTTTTACAGGCAAATGGTTTTGTGAATGTAGATTTCCTCTTGACAACACCTCGTGTTAACTTATCTTGCATATCAGCTTGATGTGTAGAGGAAATGATGATGGTCAAAACTACCCCAATTTGTTGAGGAAGGTAAAAAATGGTTATGTCAAAATTCATTGATGCAGATCAGCAAAATAAATTGGAATATTTCAGAAAGCAGATTGTTGGATTGGACAAAAAGGTGCCTCTCTTAGATGGCTCTCTGAAGAGATATATCAGTCTTGATAACGCCGCCAGCACCCCCTGTCTAAAACCGGTGCTTGACAAGGTAGATGAATTTTTGGATTGGTATTCGAGCATTCACCGTGGATCGGGATTTAAATCCTTGCTTTCTTCTCATGTCTATGATCTGGCTCGTCAGATAGTAGGAGAATTTGTAGGAGTTGATCTGCGAACAAATGCAGTTATTTTCACCAAGAATGCCTCTGAGGCTTTAAACAAATCAGCCAATCGTTTCCCTTTCGGTGATGATTCGATCGTGCTAAGCTCTTTGATGGAACATCACTCCAATGATCTCCCCTGGCGAAAAAGAGCAAAGGTGATTTATGCGGAGGTAGACAAATACGGTGTTTTAGACTTGGATGATCTGGAAAGAAAGTTAAAGAAACACAAAGGTAAAATACAGCTTTTGGCTTTGACCGGAGCTTCAAACGTAACCGGCTATGTTAATCCCCTTCATCAGATCGCCTCGCTTGCTCACCGTTACGATGCCAAGATAGCAGTTGATGCAGCCCAGCTTATGTCCCATCGCCCTCTGGATATGAAATCAGATAATGATCCAGAGCACATCGATTATCTGATCTTCTCCGCGCATAAGATGTATGCCCCTTTTGGCACCGGAGTTCTGATCGGGCCAAAGTCCACTTTCCAACAAGGTGGTCCAGAACATGTGGGAGGAGGAACCGTGGAGCTGGTTACCTTAGATGAGGTACAGTGGACAGGTTTGCCGGATAAAGAGGAGGTTGGTTCTCCAAATGTGGTTGGAGCAGTTGCTTTAGCCGAAGCCATAAAAATTCTAAAAGAGATAGGTATGGAGACCATCGCAAGTCATGAAAAAAAGCTTACTCAATATGCAATGAAAAAGTTAGGATCGATTAAGGATGTCATCATTTATGGAAATCAAGATTATGATGAAAACCGACTGGGTGTTATTCCTTTCAATCTAAACGAATTTCACCACGGATTAGTATCAACCATCTTAAGTTATGAGGCAGGCATAGGGGTAAGGCATGGCTGCTTTTGTGCTCATCCCTATGTTAATCGCCTATTAGGAACCACAGAAGAGGAATCAATAAAACTCCGAGGGGAAATCAAAAAAGGGAACAAAACTAATCTCCCTGGCGCAGTCAGAATCAGCTTCGGCTTTTACAATACCGAGGAGGAGATAGACCAACTAATTGAAGCATTAGAAAGAATCTCAAGGAGAGAATATAAAGAAAAATATAAGTTAGACGAAAAACTGGGCGAATATCTTCCCGAAGATTTTTCTTTCGATTACAAAAAATATTTTGATTTTTAGATTTTAGGAGTGCAAAAGCTCTGCTTTTGCGTTTTTGAAACGTTGGTCATGCGTGCCCTTCTCCCGCCCTTCGGTCTGAGCTCAGGGTCGAAGACCAAAGGCGGGATCAGGCTGAACCCTTATCCCTGACCCTCCATTTTTTATTCAGGGTAAGGGTATCCTGAACCGACAGGAGCTATTTTATTAAACGCAGAAAGTCGTTATAGGTAACAAAAATGATTAAAAGGATCAAAAAGGCAAGACCGATCTGCTGCATGGCAGCCCGCTGTTTTAAGGAGAGCGGTTTACCTTTAATTTTCTCGATGCCTAAAAATAGAAGGTGTCCACCATCCAAAACCGGAATGGGGAGCACATTTATCAGACATAAATTGACTGACAAAAGTGCCGTGAAGGAGAGGAGGCTGACAATCCCGGTTTTTGCGGTCTGCCCCGCCACTTGAGCAATGAAGACGGGACCACCAACAAGTTTAATAGATGCGGTACCAGTAATGAGTTCAATGATGAACTTAATCGTCTCCACCAGGATAAAGATGGAGGTGTCAATGCCCTCCAAAAGTGCGCGGAAAAAGCCAACTTTGATGGTGGTATAGGTAGGACGATCATGGCGGTGTATTCTTCCTCATCTCTCTTCCACGTGACCTCTACTGGTTTTTCTACTTGTTGGTAAATGATTTCAGCCATATCCTTGAAGGTTGATACCTCGATTCCGTTGATGGAGATGATCTGATCACCCGATTTAATTCCTGCCTTATCCGCTGGACCACCTGGAGCAACCAAACCGATTTGATTGGTGTCTTCATGAATCTCCTGTCTGCCAGCAAGGAAGATTATTCCCCAGAATATCAAGATAGCCAAGATGAAATTCATAGCCGGACCAGCAAAGACCACCAATGCCCGGGTACGAACCGGCTTGGACATAAACTCCCATGGTTCTCCCTTTAATTCTTTTTCATCCGGCTCCTCCCCAGCCATCTTCACATATCCTCCCAAAGGAATCCAGGATATACAATATTCGGTATCCCCAATCTTTTTCCCGATCAATCTAGGCGGAAATCCCAAGGAGAATCTTTCCACTCTGATTCCGGATTTCTTGGCTACCAAAAAATGTCCTAATTCGTGAAAATTTTCCTTCTAATCTCTTTTGTCTTCTTACGCTAAAGCCTCAAGATAAACGCATGTACTTTCGTACGAATTTGAGATGTTAATACAAACGTAGTTATCTCTGATGTGAGCGCTGTCCCCCTCTCCCTAACTCTCTTCCCAGAGGGGAGAGGGAAGGTTGAAAAATCTCACCAATAGTGAAGGTGAGAGGTAAACCAAATGAAATCTAAAAAGATTGTGCATTTGTATCACATCCCGACTTCTGATCTCGAATTTATGATCCTCTCCGCTTCCTGCCTTGACCATTTATCTGCATTCAAAATATCGTCCAAACTCGGATTTTCCATCACCTGGTGATGCTTTAAAGTCGCTGTGACGATTTCGCAAATATCAACAAATGAAATCTTTTCCTCTAAGAAAGCTTTTACTGCCAACTCATTGGCGGCGTTCAGCACTGCTGGTGCTGTTCCTCCCATTTCAAGAGCTTGATAACAGATTTCCAAACAAGGAAATTTTTCCTGATCAGGCTCTTCAAAGGTTAGATTCTTTACTTGGGTCAAATCCAGCGGTCTGTTGTTCGTAGGTAACCTCTCGGGACAGAACAGAGCATATTGAATGGGAATCTTCATATCCGGGACGCTCATCTGGGCAATCAAGGATCCATCCACAAATTCCACCATGGAATGGATTATAGATTGAGGATGAATCAAAATCCTTATCTTATCAGCCGGCATATCAAAAAGCCAATGTGCTTCTATAACCTCCAACCCTTTGTTCATCAGAGTGGCTGAATCCACAGTAATTTTCTTTCCCATCTCCCAGGTGGGATGTGAGAGAGCTTCCTTTACCTTTATGTTCTTCAGATCCTCCTTTTTCCTGTCGAGAAACGGTCCGCCGGATGCGGTCAGAATCAGCCTCCTTACCTCTTCTTTCTTACCGGTCAAAAGACATTGCAGGATAGCAGAATGTTCGCTGTCGATGGGCAAAATCCTCACATTTTTCTCTTTGGCTTTTCGAATCAAAAGACCCCCGGCTATAACCAGTGTCTCTTTGTTAGCAATGGCCAAATCCTTTCCGGATTCAACAGCCTCAAAGCTGGGCAAGAGACCTACCGAGCCCACCAAAGCGTTTATGACCAAATCGACCTCAGGTTCAGAGCATAACTTTTTCAAACCAGCAATGCCAAAAAGTATTTCGGTCTCATCTGTTTTTTGAAAAGCCTCGAAGCCTTTCCTGTCAGTGATAGCCACCATCTGGGGCTGGAATCTTTGAATCTGTTTTTGGAGCAAATCAGTATTTGTATTGGTGGAGAATCCGAAGACCTTGAATCTATCAGCAAAATCGGATAACACACTCAGTGTGTTCCTGCCAATCGATCCAGTCGATCCTAACACAACCACGTTTTTCATAGAAAAAGACTTCCTTTCATTTCTAATATAAAATTGACTTGGAATTGACGCAAGCCTTTTATTGCCTAAAAAATATTCTTGATCGATCTGGCATTTTGCGGTATTTTAAGAGTAAAGAATGCTTTCTTTTTATGAAGAAAGGAAGCGAGTTATGGGCAAAACGAAAAGGATAGGCATTTTGACCGGAGGAGGAGACTGTCCGGGACTTAATGCCGCTATTCGGGCTGTAGCCAAAACTTCCATCTTTGGTCACCAGATAGAGGTAATCGGGATTGAGGATGGATATGAGGGTTTGATCAATAACAAGACCAGGATATTACAAACAAAAGACGTATCCGGAATATTGACTCAGGGCGGTACCATATTGGGAACTTCCAATCGTGCAAATCCTTTCGCCTACGGAGAGGAGAAAAAAGACGTTTCTGAAGAAGTTTTTAAGAATTTCCACAATCTGAAACTGGATGCTTTGATCTGCGTCGGAGGGGATGGCACCCTGCATATTGCTCACGAATTGACTCAATTGGGAATGCCTGTTGTGGGAATACCCAAGACCATTGACAACGATGTCGAGGCCACCGACTTTACCATCGGCTTTGATTCTGCCTGTGCTGTTGCAACTGAAGCCATCGATAATATCCACAGCACCGCCGAATCACATCATCGAGTGATGATCATAGAGTTAATGGGAAGGTATACTGGCTGGGTGGCTTTGTACGCTGGTGTGGCGGGAGGAGGAGACATAATTTTGATCCCAGAGATTCCGTACAAGATAGACAAAATCTGCCAGGAGGTTAAAAGGAGAGGCAAATTCGGAAAACGTTTCAGCATCGTGGTGGTGGCGGAAGGAGTAAAATTTGAGGATAAGGAATTGGTGGTTAAGAAAAGAGTGAAGGCAAGTACAGACCAAATCAGATTGGGAGGAGTCAGTTATAAAATCGCTCAACACTTAGAGGAACTAACAGGTTTGGAGGCCAGAGTCATTATCCTGGGACATCTCCAGCGGGGCGGAAAACCCACCGATTTTGATAGAATCCTGGCCACTCAATTTGGAAAAAAGGCAGTAGATTTGGCTCTGGCTGAAAACTTTGGATACATGTCAAGTCTGCAACATGGGAAGATAACCTCAGTGCCCATCGAATCTGCAATTAGGAACTTGAAAAAGGTAAATCTGGATTCGCCTCTCATTGAGGCTGCCAGAGGAGTGGGAACCTGCTTTGGTGATTGAGATGAGACTCATCAAAATATCCTTATTCGTATGACTTCCTCCTATGGAAAAAGCCAACTTGACGCCTGCAGTTTTTGCGAGGTAAAAGGCTTTGTATTATAAGAGCTTAAGTGTAAACTCTTAATCTTTTAGTTTAAGAAAAATCAAAGGAGAGTGATAAAGATGTCTAAGAAAACAAATTTTGAAGAGGTCCCCCTAGAGAAACTGCGATGGAGATGCGACCCAAAAGATCTGAAGCTTACCACCACTGATGATGTGGAGCCCTGCGACTGGATCATTGGACAGGATCGGGCGATAAAAGCAATCAAGTTAGGCCTGGATATAGAAAGCGTTGGTTATAACATCTTCGTGACCGGCTTTGTGGGCACAGGTAGGTTGACCACCATCAAGCATCTTTTGGAAAGATTAGAGAAAAAGGGAAAGCGTCCGGATGATAAATGTTACGTTAACAACTTCAAAAACCCCGACATGCCCCGGATTCTCAGTTTGCCTGCCGGGCAGGGGAAGATGCTCAAAAAGGATATGGAGAATCTTATACTTTCACTCAAGAATAACATACCTGCAGTGTTTGAAAGCGAGAACTATCAGGAGAGACGAAAAGAGCTGGTCAAGGAGTCTGAAGATGGGCAAAAAGCTATTCTACAGGAATTCGATGACCAGGTAAAAAAAGAGGGGTTTGCTTTGGTTCAAATTAAGATGGGACCCTTTGTTAAACCGGATGTCCAACCTTTGGTCGAAGGTAAGCCCACCAGTCTCTCTAAGTTAGAGAAACAGGTCAGGGCAGGTAAGTTTCCTGAGGAACAATTCAGAACCCTGGAGGCAAAATATTCGGCTTTGGGGAAATTAATGGAGGACGTGTTTAAGGAAGGAAAAGAGATAGTCAAAGAATTTGAAAAGGCTCTTCAGGCCTTGGACCAAGAAATTGTCCTTCCTATAATAAAGGAGACAGTCAAGGAAATAAAGGCCAGATATGAGAACGAAAAGGTGCAAGAGTATCTGCAAGAGGCGGAGGAAAGTCTGATAAACAACTTGGATAGATTCAGACGAAAAAAAGAGGAACAACCCGCATTGCCCATTCCTGGAATTCCATTGGGGAAAGGAGAAGATGAGTTTTTGGAGTATCAAGTTAATGTAATAGTTGATAACTCGGAGATCAAAACTGCCCCCATAATAATAGAGACAACTCCCTCCTACAGAAATCTTTTTGGAACAGTTGAAAGGGCTTCCGATCGCCTGGGCGCTTGGAAGACCGACTTCACCAAGATCAAAGCCGGATCGCTTTTGCAGGCTAACGGAGGCTACCTGGTTCTGAATGCATTAGATGCTTTAATTGAGCCCGGCGTTTGGCAGGGTCTCAAACGCACCCTGCGTCACCGAAGAATTGAGATTCAGGCTTTTGATCCCTTTTACTTTTTGGGAACTTCTGCCTTGAAACCTGAGCCGATTGACTTAGATGTGAAAGTGGTCATGATCGGCGACAATTTCTTGTATCATCTGCTTTTCTACCGAGATGAGGATTTTAAGAAGATATTTAAGGTAAAGGCTGATTTCGACTCGGTCATGCCCAAGGAAGATGAAAACATTCATCAATATGCCTGTTTCATGAAGAAGATATGCGATGATGATAAGCTTTTACCTTTTGACAAAAGCGGAGTAGCTGGGGTGGTGGAGTTTGGGGTGAGAACGGCTGGCAAACAGAAGAAGTTGTCCACCAGATTTACCATGATAGCAGACTTAGTTCGGGAGGCAAGCTATTGGGCAAGCAATGCTAAAAGCAAACAGGTAAGACGTGAACATGTGGAAAAGGCTATTGAAGAGTGGATAGAAAGGGTGAGTTTGCCCGAGGATAAGATTCAGGAGATGATTGAGGATGGGACCATCATGATAGATTCGGAGGGAGAGGTGTTAGGACAGATCAACGGACTTTCCGTTTACAGTTTGGGAGAATACTCTTTTGGCAAACCCACCCGCATAACTGCCCGCACCTCTATGGGAAGAGCTGGAGTAATCAATATCGAAAGAGAAGCTGATTTGAGTGGACGAACTCACAACAAAGGGGTCTTAATCTTAGCTGGATATCTGAGAGGCAAATATGCGCAAGACAAACCTCTCACCATGAGCGCCAGTTTGGCTTTTGAGCAGTCCTATTCTGGCGTGGAAGGGGATAGTGCCTCCTCCACTGAAGTATATGCTATCCTTTCCAGCTTATCCGGACTTCCCTTAAGACAGGATATTGCGGTTACCGGTTCAATCAATCAAAAGGGAGAAATACAACCCATTGGCGGGGTAAATGAAAAGATCGAGGGTTTTTATCAAGTGTGCAAAGCCAAAGGTATAACCGGAACTCAAGGGGTGATAATTCCTCATCAAAATGTGGATGGCCTGATGTTGAAGACGGAGGTCGTTGAAGCGGTAAAAGAAGGTAAATTCCACATCTATCCAGTCAAAACCATTGATCAGGGCATAGAGATACTTGCGGGAGTGAAAGCAGGGGAACGAAAAGAAGATGGAATATTCGAAGAGGGAAGTGTAAACTTTTTGGTGGATAGACAACTGAAAGCTTTTTCTGAAAGATGGAAGGAGTTTGGTAGAGGAGAGATACTCACCGAGCGATGACAGGTTTGTGACATCTTTGAAAATTCAACTTTTTGAAGGCCTTGCTTATAGAGAAAGTCCCAAGAAATCAAATTGTGAAAGGTTTTACTGGAGTGTCAAGCTTTAGGGTTTGTTAAAAAAGCCCCACTTTGGCACGGGATATGCGTATGCATTCATACGAATTTTAAGGAAAAAAAGCCCCAATCCCGATAAATGGGGGTTGGGGCTTCAAAGAACTCCGACCGTTAATTAGTGAGGTGTTAGATCAGGGATCTGATACCTATGGAAATCACTACTAATAGGCTGGCGGCTCTCCCCCTTTGAACAGATAGTTGATCAAATAGACAATGTCGGCTGAACTTATAACTCCATCATAAGTAGCATCACCTGCTTCCATAGGAGAAGGCTCCAGCCCATCTTTGAACAGGTAGTTGATTAAATAGACCACGTCGGCTGAGTTTATGATTCCATCCGCAGTGGGATCTACAAGCATAACGTAAGAGGCATAGACAAAGCCTGCCTCCAGGACGTAGTTGTCGCTTTTTGAAATCCAGATGGCTGAGGGTT
>SMTZ1_10034632_pt1 | contig 12283 bp, 12 predicted proteins | sample DeeMarSWOR136_30_FD_25667 | JGI IMG/M metagenome (IMG submission 25667) | reverse complement strand
GCAAGGCTTCCGAAATCCCGAGGAATGAGGCGTACAGAGAAGTACGCCGCAGTGACGAGGGATGAGGGTAACGCAGCAGATGGGCGTTTTCCGAAAGCCTCATTATTCAGTCTCCCAGAGGATGGGAGATACACCAGCCGGAGGACCGGGAATGCTGGTGGAGCCCTCTTCTCCAGCACCCACCAGACCTCCTCCTGCGCTGACGAGGCCGGCCGCCTTACCTCCCCTCGTGATGATCGAGACCCCTGAAGGAATGGAACTTCCGCTAATCACGCGATAGGTGTCTCGTACATCTCTGGTCTCCAGGGGAAACGTATCATTTTCTTCTTCAAAATTAAGTGCCGCCGTAAACCAGGAGTAATCAAGGGCGTAGATAAAGGCATTACCCTCGGGATTGCAAGGATCCCCGAACTCCGCTTGGTACGAGGTAAAAAAGACATTCTTGAAGAAGAGCGTGGGCTGGCTGAGGACCTGTTCACCCGTGTGGTCGAAGTCGTCATCCGTGCAATCTCCCTGTTTGTCAAGGACCCGGTAAAAACCTCTTATGCCATTGTTTTCATGATCGAAGAGAAGATTTGCTAATGTATTCTGTATATCCACATCGTCCGTGTCAAAGTCCCCATCCCCGTCCGCATCTGCATTCCTGTCAAGTTCATCACAGGTGAGATTGAGAAGATCTGTTTCGTCCGCGGAGCTGTCCGTGTCGGTTACGGCGTAAAGCCGGTTAGAGATTATTCTGTATGTTGGATGCTCCCGATCCCCCGTGCCAAAGTAGAGCACAGGGAGACCTGAAGCCCATTCGTTCCCAAAGGATACATCCGGAGAATAGAACATCTTTCTTCCTGCGTCAGAGGCATTCAGAGAGGCTGCAGCTATGTCCACGAGATCAGAGGACCCCGTAGGCAGATCAGAACCGGGATTTGCCTTGAATATGCGGTTGACAGCCCATTTGTTGGATCCGGCAGCAAGATAGTTGTAAGTAATCTTCCATATCTGCCCATAGATATCCGCAGCGTACATCAGCAAATATTCCTCTGAGAGGGGAATCACGGAGATGTCCGCCGGGAAGCAGTACTGCATGGCCGTGTAATTTTGATCCGTACCCGTGGTCACGTCCGTGTCCCCGTATGTGGCCTTGAACAGGAGAGTTCCGTCATCCAGATCGGCCACGTAGTCCATTCCAGGATTCCATTTGTCATGTCCCTCTGTTCCGCCCACTGTAACCGCAAAGGTTTCGCCCGGTTCCCCAGGATCCCAGGTGCCGCTTGAATTGCTGTCCGTAAAATCCCGTATCCCGTTCTCGTTGGCATCATCAAAGCCCTCGGGGTACCCATCTTCGAGCGGGTCGTAACCTGCGGCGAATATGACCACATCCTTCAAGGTATCCGCTGCGGTCCGTATGGTGGTAAAAAAGGGTTTACTCCAACTATAGCCCAGTTCCTCAAATCCGGAGGTCCCACCAAATCCGCCTTCGATATGCCACTTCACCGTCCAGAGGCTGGGATCGGTCTCTGTCACATCTAGAGCCCAGTAGCTTCTCCCACCCCGCCTCTCGCCAAAAACCAGGGTCTTGTGATAGTACTCGCCAGCATCCTTTACACCATTTGAATTGGCATCGTCAAAGGACGGACTCACGAAGAGATTGGGCGAGCCGTCAACCAGATAGATATGCGTATTTGTGCTTGCAAGCTCCTTGAGCCTTATGAGGAGGTCGGCAGGCACAAAGGCGAAGATCTCATCTCCAGCGGAATACCCCAGGGACGGTATATCCGTGTCCGTGAACACATGGAGCATGCCGTCATTGGAACCTATTGCGATATAGCGGCGCTCCAGATTGCCCGTTTCATCCAGGTAATCGATGACTCTGGGCTGTGAGTGGATGATATCCCCCAGAATCCATTCTCTCTTGCCCTTGGGGTCACCGGTGGTCCCGTCTGCATCAAAGGTATACCCGTAGATGTAATTGATGATTCTGTACCGATCCAGATCCGTGGCCACGTCCACATCAGCATTGGTAATATGGGCACGATCGAATCTGACCAGAGCCCCACTCTTGTATGTATAAATATGGCGAAAGTCGTAATAAGGGCCACTTGCAGGGACCTGAAAAGGATCCAATCCTGGCATGGAGTCCTTTAAGCGTTCTCCCACGCCACCCCTATCCACGTAGCCTCCATCATTGGTGGTTGACCAGAAAGAGGTGGTGTTAGACTTGAAGCTGCCGTCACAATTCCCAGCCACATTGCCGTCTTTATCCACGACCGTCCACTCCTGCTCCGGCCTTCCACACTCGTCTCTTGACAAGTAATCCAGACCATATTTCTTCAGGTTTCCCTGCCAGTAGTTATTGGGCATGGGTTTGAAAAACGGCATATAGAGCTCATCACCGCTCTGGGTCCGGTTGGACTGGTCCACCGATACCACGGGAGCCACATAGGATGCCCCCCTGCTAATGATGTCTGCAAAGGATTGGTTGAGCTGCTTCTCAAGTTTCAACGGGTTGACCACGTGGAAATATGTGTCTGGCTGACCATCCCCATCTTGGTCCCATTCGGGTGTGGCGTCAGGCATGTCATCTTCATTGATATCGTTAAATCCGCCCCATTTGGCCGCGTACCAGAGGGGGTCCTTTAGCAGGGTCGCGGAGGTGCTAGTACCGGGCGAAAAGGTTCTTACGGCCGTGAGGGGTAATGGGGCATCATCGTCCCAGTCTGAGGCTGTGCCGGGCGACACCCCCGGTGGGGTATCCAGGAAGTAGTCCACGTCAGAACTGCTCGCCGTGTCCGAGTCTCTCACCTCCAGGTAGGTGCCGTCTGCCGTCGTCCCAGAAATGACGTATCCAATATGCTGGATGATGCCTCCTGCGGCATACTCAGAATTCAGGGTGATTCTCACCCTTGTCCCATCAGCAGGGTCGCTCACAGGGTTGCCGCTCGCGTCTATGACTTGATATTCATAGACCACAATGGCATCCATATCGTGGTCAGCGCCCTGCTCCACGTCCTCAAAATTGATTCTGAATCTGCCGTAGGTATGATCGATTTCTTCCACGAAGAAATCCACAATAGTGTTGGTAGGTTGGAACGCCCCGTAATCGGGAAGGATCCTGTCACTGGACCAGTAGACGGACTTGCCAAAGGGGATAAGGGTTATAACTTTGGTTCCCACTTTGATATTGATTCTCGGCAGTGGTGAGGCGAGTCCCACCATATAGGAGAGCACATTTTGCTCGCCTTCAACAGGGTTGATGTCCTGGGTGCGGCCATGATAGGCCACACTGGCCGCATAATAGCTCCCCTGCTTGGTCGGTTCTTCGGGACAAAGACCGCGCACATCGCCAAACCCGGCCATATTCTTGGGAAGACACGAGCCATCATAGGTGCTCTGCACTTGCCCGATGTAGTGTGATCCGGTATCCCCTTCCTGGGTGAGGATCATATCAGCAAGGGCATCCACATCCAGAGCCGCTAAATCCTCAGCACTTACCGTGTAATGGGTGCCAGGATTGTCGTTAAGCTCAAAGTAGCTGTTCGGCAGCTGGTCTGAATCGTAAGTGGGATAGATATCGGACAGGACCAGCATAAAAGGCTTGGAACAATAGTTGTGGGTCTGATAAGGGTCATCCCAGGCGGGCTTGGGGAGGCCGAGGACATTGTCGTCCAGTGAGTAGGTGGTGTCATAGGTGAAGGCGTCTAATGGGGCTCCCTTACCCGCAAAATACCTCATCCCTTCGTACATCATCTCCGCGATGGGATTCCCCCACATCCGGCACTCACCCTGGTTAATGGGTCGATCCGTTATCCAGCCGCAGTTCTGAATATAGGCATAATCCGAGCCACTCCCCCCCGCATAGTGAAATCCCTCAACGCGGAGTTTATCGATGGTTTTGACAATCCCTTCCACGCTGCTGTCATATTTGTACATGAATCTGCCGGTTGTCGCCTCGATTTCATCCACAATGGAACCTATCGGTTTTCTCAAGACGCCGCCCGAGTTATTCTTGGTGTAGGACCCTGTCAGGAGACCGAAATAGAGTCGTCCAGGCTCTCCATACTTCTGGAGGATACCTGTCGGTTTGTAGTTCCCGGAGGGATACTGCTTACAATTCGCCTCTTCCAGGCCGCTGTTGCATACCTCCACCCTGACCTCGTAGTCAACGATGTAGGATCCTGGGGTGTCTTTTGTGAGCAAGGTATAGACATGCTGTCTCAGGGAATCCGCGCAGAAGCCGCCTGTGTCCAAGTCATCCAGATCACAAACAGCGCCATAGAAATTCGCCGTGGGCAGGATTTCCCAGACGTCGCCACTGTCCGGACCATTCCACCACAGGTGGTACGTCTCTGTACCCGTGCCCTCCTCATGACGAAATTCCACGTCATACACGCCCTTGGTCAAATAGATGGGAGCGCTTTCGTGGGTCTGACAGGCGCATTCAACGTGCCCGTCATACCAGCCAGCCAGGACATTGCCGTCTAAGAGGACTTCCACCGCATCATTTCCGTCCACGGCAAATCTGTACCAGCCCGCCTGCTTGACGTAAAGGTCCCCGAGGAATACGGTCAGGAAATTATCATCTGAAAAGCCGACACATGGGTTGCCGCTCCCGTCAATCAGGGCCACGTCCTGGGTACACTGGTAATTGCCCGTCGTGGCATAACGGAGAACCAGATCCTCGTACTCATCGTGATTTAGTGGATGGCCGGGATGGGAACCCCCTGCGATCCCTCCATGCTCCACAGAGTTGTCGACCACGGGCCTCTCCTTGGCCACCCATTCCCAGATGCGATGCGTATTATAGGGCAGGACGCGCAGGAGCGGCCGGTCTAAATCCGGATTGCCTGTGGTCCCGTCTTCGAGGGTCGTGCTGGCAAAAAGGTGCCTCGTACCGGGTTCAGGAAGCGGGAGGGGCGTATATTCTTGGATGTCATATCCATCCCTCGCAAGGCTCTCGTATTCCTTACCCCAGCTATGGGCATCCTGCGGGATATAGACCCTCTCTAAAACCGTTGCCGTGTCCGTATCCAGAGAGCGGTAGCCGCCGTAGAGCACCTTTCTCATCACATCCATCCTGGACATGGTGAGATAGTTCAAGAAATCACCACTCCATTCGTCACTGGGCCTCATAGTACAGCTTGTGGTTCCTTCCCATGACCATGAGCACAAGGGGTGGGACAGAGGCCTGAAAAATTTGGTCATCCCCAGCAGGAGGGCCAATATAGGGATCATTTCCCGGGATGAAGACGGCTATGATGGTGTGATCACCCATGATATTACTGAAAGTGTACGTCCCCATGGGGCCCTGGGAGACACCATCGACCACTACGTCCGAATTCACCCAGTCCACATTGGCCGCTATCGTATAGGGTTGATCCACGCCATAGTATCCGGTCGTGACGCCCAACGGATCGATCTGACCCCCCGTTCTTGAAATGGCCGTAATTTTCCAGGTCCCCCTGAAATTACCCGTGATCTGCAGGTCGCCACTTATGGTCACGGTCGTACTTTTAGCGGTGAGGCTAAAACCAGCCCCAGGATTGCCACTGTTAACGGTCCAATCTTGAAATTCTGATCCCGCTTCCGGCGTGGTGTCGGTGGCTATCAGAGAAACCGTGTCCCCTTCTTCGTAGAGATAGTCACCGTCTGCCATGCCTCCAGGAAAACGAGCACCATCTCCCCCCGCTCCTGCCGTCACTGTGGATTGCACAAGACCTGTGCCGGCCTCTCTTACGGCAAAGGTGTAGGTCGTGTTGAAATTGGCTGTTACGGTTTTGGGGGCATCCATGTTCACGGTGGTCACATAATTCGTACCGCCCGCATCTCCGCTCCAACCTTTGAATAGGGAGCCCTGGCCAGGATAGGTGTCCGTTGCAGTGAGCGTAACCACGTCGCCCTCTTCATAGACAAAGGCCCCATCAGCGGTACCTCCTGGTAAGCCGGTCTTGTCTCCATCGCTTGCCGTGGCCGTAGAAACACCCGCTCCAGTTCCTGTTTTTGTGAGCGTCAGTGTGTGGTCGTTATCAGTGATGGTGCACACCCCTTTGCTGATCGTAATATTTGCATTTGGATCAGCGCTGGTGATGTCCACGTCAAAGGTCTCATCATCTTCGTCCAGATAGTCATTCTGCAAAGTTATGGTGATATCCTTGCTTGTTTCTGTGGGCAAGAAATTCAGGATTCCGGAAACCGAGTCATAGTCGCCGCCTCCTGCCGCTCCTGCCACGGCAGAGCCGTCCGCTGTGGCAAAATCAACGTTAGCACCACCCGGAACCTGTTGGTCCAAAGTCACGGTAAAAGTAACCGTTCCAGGCGCCGCCCCCTCTGTGACGGTTTCCGCGGCTTCTATGGATACTCCATACTTATCAGTATCGGTATCATCAACTATGGTCACCGTCTCTGATCCGTCGGTAATGGAGCCAGTGCGGGTTCCCGCATCAAAGGCAGAGAGTGAGAAACCAAAGGTTTCGTTTATTTCAAATAGAGAGTCATCCTCAATGGTCACATTGACTGTCTCTGTGGGATTGGCGAATATCATCTGGCCGGAGGCGGAGAGATAATCGCTGTCCGGCGTGGCCGTGCCACCCCCTGTGGCATAGTTTACCTGCACGGTGCCAATGACGCCATGGGTGGGGTCTACATTTGCAAGCGCCAGGGTAAATGTTTTGAATAGAGACGTCATAGGTGTCGGCATCATCCTGGATCGTCAGCGTCTCTGATCCACTGATGATGGTTCCAGTACGGATTCCCGCGTCAAAGGCCGTGATGGAGAAGTTGAACGTTTCGTCATCCTCAACCAGAGCGTCATTCTGAATGGTGACATTGACTGCCGCAGTGTCACTGGCAAAGGTCACTTGACCAGGGACAGACAGATAATCGCTGCCTGGTGTGGCGTTACCACCCCCTGTGGCATAGTCTGCCTGTACGGTGCCAATGATTCCGTGTGTCGGATCGACGTTTAACAGTGCCAAGGTGAATGTTACCGTGTTATCTGTACCTTCGGTTGCGGGGAAAGGACTCACACTTTGGATGTAAATATCGTAAGTGTCTGCGTCATCGTCAACCCATCCCTCCCCCTCACCCTGACCAACGGCAATAGTAGCGTTGGGACTGGGGCTGCTCAAATTGACGAAAAAGCGCTCTTGATTCTCCACAAGAATGTCGTTTCTTGTCTGCACCTGTAGTGTCTTGCCGGCCAGCCCCTCTCCCCCGTTAAAGGTCAGGGTGGCGGCCAAAACCTGATCATAATCATCCGGCTGTTTGGCCGTATCATCAGCCGTGGCCCACTGCACGCTGACGGATTGTCCCGTTGGCACATTCTGATCAAGGCTCACGGTGAAGACCGCCAGACCGCCCTCGGTGACAGGCGCGGCGTTGCCTATGGAAATGGCCACCTTGTCACCGTCATCGTTGATGAAACCTTCTCCCTGATCATCAGTAATCGCTGCGTTGGCACTGGGACTGCTAAGGTTGATGAAAAAGCGTTCCTGGCTCTCATACAGACTGTCATCAAGGGTGACCACATTGATGGTCTTGGTCGATTCTGTAGGGCCGAAAATTAGCTCAGTGGAAGGATGGGCCGTATAATCGGCGGCAGCGATGGCCGTGTCATCAGCGCTTATGTAAGTTACCCTAACTTCATCACCGGCAACGACGGCTGGCGTTACGGTGACGTTAAATTGGGCCGTCCCTCCCTCTGTAACGGACGGATCATCTATGGATATCTCATAAGTCTGGGTAAAAGTGGCATCCACAATCTCTCCGCCCGTTATCGGATCACCACAATCTCTCCGCCCGTTATCGGATCAAGATACCAATCTGGGGGGGGACCCCATCCGGGGACCCCTCCAGCTCCACCCCACCCAACAAAAACGCAGGTGGGGTCTGCGCTCACCAGGTTAAAATTTCGGTTGGCTCCAAAGAAGGGGTCCTCTTCAACAAGAATGGGAACCGCCTGCCCCGGTGAGAGATGCTGGTCAACAAAGACTACACCGTTGTCGTGCCTCACCGTACCTGAACCTGTTCCAGGGTTCCTGAGGGTAATCTCATAGCTGGTCAGGAACGTGGCCGTGAGCGTCGTGTCCTCATTGACCGTTATGGTGGCATTGACCGGATCAGTGGGATTTGCGAGGACACTGGTCCCACAGCCCACGTCACACGTCCATTGCATAAAGAGTGCTCCTGCTATGGGGGTGGTGTCCGTGGCGGTCAGATCAACCACCGTACCCTCGATATACGCATGGGCCCCAGGGCTTTTGTATGGTCAGGGTAAAGGATTTCTTGAGTTCAAAGGTGGCATTCACGATCTCGCCGCCAGCGACGGCACTCAATGTCCAATCAACAGGGGGAGTTCCGGCCGCGCCATCGCCAGACCAGCCGGCAAAACTGGAATTGGGGTCTGCGTTCACCAGGTCGAAGTCCACATTACTACCATCCAGGACGGTGATAGGGACACTCTGCCCTGCCGACAAAGTTTGATTTGTCCAAGAAGCGCCGCCATTATCAGAGTAACGCACTTCACCCGAGCCCGTCCCCTGATTCCGGAGGGTAATGTCGGCCGCCTGGGCTGCGCCGGCAAAGCCAAACAGGGAAATACAGATACCAATGAAGGCCATGGTCAGAACACGTGGCCATCTCTTCTTCTGATCGCTTGTAAATAATTTCGTTTTACGATTGCTAGGAGGCTTCATGCGCTTTTCTCCTCTACCACTACTTTCACCACGACGGGTCCATGGACCCTCTTGGTGTTGCTGTCCCACTTGTCACTCTTCAATGAGGATCTGATAGATTCTGTTTCCTTGAACGTTGATCATGATCCTCTGGCCCACCCGAATATCCCCCAAAGGGATATCCTCCCTTTGCCATATTCCAGGGTGGGAAAGATAGAGCCTCTCGATTCTCACCTCTCCCGGCATAAGGGTATATGTCTCGTTGTTCACCTCGATATGCCGGTATTTTTCCACCCAGGGCCCTTTTGTCACCGTACCGCTTACCCAGACGGTCATGGCAAAAGCAACGCCTGAGAAGGCGAACAAGAGCAGCCCTATCAGCATCATGACAAGCAGTCTATTTCTCTGAATAGTCACTTTCATACTCCCTTATCTGAGGCCTTTGAAAAACGCCCTCTTTTGCCTAATCTCCCGCCCGTCTCCAGACTCAGATTTTAATCCTCGAAATACTTGTCGTGTATTCCTGTGGTTAAAATCTTCGCCTTCCTTGAGCTTGAACAAAATTGAACATTTTTCAAAGGTCTCTATCTATTTGGCCTTCGGGCCCACTTTATAATACCTGCCGGCGACCCGTACGTTGCCTCCTTTAACGTCCACGAGATAGTCGTAACGGCTGAAATGGATGATGGAGTAGCCAGCCGGAGGACTAAAAAAACCCAGATAGTCGACGCTGAATTCGTAAGGATTTCCCAGGACCTCATGGGCAGGTCCAGGCAGACCCACATCCATATGGGTAGCGAGCGTCATGGGAATTTCGATATCGGGCACCGGATAATTACCTCTTCCCAGTTCAGCCGCTTCCCTGTGCAAGCCCCCTTCGGAGATATAAAAATCCTGTTTGTACGGAACCACATTGCCGGCAATCCGAATGTCTGTAGAGGACGTCCGGGTGACGGCAATGCCTATGAGTGTGAGCACCACGAGCATCATCAAGGCAATGACCGTGATGCTTCCATTTTCGTCCCGATTTTGCAAAACAGGGTATGTCATCATACTCCCCCCCATAATCCCTATGGGATAAGGCAAGAACTCAGGGATATGCGGTGACTATCCTCTTGCCAGGTGACCACGACCGTGACTGTCTTCATATGCGGATCCGTAGAGTCGGCGATGTTCCAGATCCTGCGGTATTCTGCTCCCGGATTTCCGTCCGCATCGACCGTTTCCTCGAAATCCACCGTGGCAATGGAGTCCAGATCGCTGTTGTTTGCCGCTGTGGTGTCAACAAGCGCAGCATCGTCGAAATCTCGTCCCATGAGATCTTCCATCTTGTCCTCAGCGAGGCAGAGGGCCGTCGTCGTATTGTCGCTGAAATAATTTCCCCTGATGGCCGAAACTTGCATGGAGGCCACGCCCAAGAGGCCTACAGTTAGGATGGAAATCGCGATTAAGACCTCAATCAGGGTAAAGCCTGACTGCCCATCAAATATCTTTTTCGCTGAAGAAATAGTTCCCATCAGTAGTGCCCAAAATGTTCCTTGTGTACGTTATAAGTATCTACTTTGTTAAGCTTTTAGATGACAAACTCGCTTTATTTATTGGGGTACTGGAGCTACGGATTAACGCATACTATATTCTTTTCCAGTACTCCAATACTCCAACACTCCGTTACTCCAAGTTCCCTTTCGATTGGGCCTATAGCCCTATATTTCTCGTCTTTATCTTTGCCTTTAAGAGCCTTCGCCTGTATCCGTCACCAGGGGTCACACTCATATTACCCATGTTGTACGTGTTGGGATCCGTGTATCCCCTGATGATATTCCGTGTTCTTCCCAGGAGATAAATCTCCACGGCCCTCACGTTCCTTTCATTGAAGCCGGAATCCACTTGACTCCCGTCATCGAGCACGTATCGGAATTGCAGATTGTCGATATCCTCTGCCAATACCTGTGCTTCCTCATTGTTACCCAAATTTCGCCTCATCAGGTTGGGATGCTCACTGTCGGCATCACTCACATAGTAGATAATGATATCTGCCCTAAATATCCAATCATCTTCACTATAGGTTTCCGCAAGGGACTTGGAGAGGGTTATGGTCCCCGTACTGGTCATTACCTGAAAGAATTCGGCCCTGGACAGATCATCCTTTACCAGGAGCGCGTACTTATCTTGCGTGAGATTCCCTGCATCACGTAGTGTGCTGCTTGCCGTAGTCCCACTGGCCACCTCACCAAAGGCGAGTTGTCTGCCGTTTTCCATACTCGCCTTGACGATCACAATAAGATCCGTGTTGTCCTTGATGTTATCCCCCACGGCACTGATGTTGTCGCGGGCATAGATAATGGGATGCATAGACTCATCAGCCCCCATGTCATCCCAATTCATGGCAATGATGGAGGTCTCAAAATTGGTGTAGTATCCGGCCATCTGTATGTCCCGGGAGATCAGTTGCATGGCCCCCCTCACATTCTGCTGGGCCATGGCGACCTGGCTCTGCACCACATATGAATCTTGCTGGGATTTGAAAGTAAAGAAAATGGCGGTCAGCACCACAGTGGCAATGGCCATGGCAACCAGGAGCTCCACGAGTGTAAACCCTTGATTTTTAGCCTTTTCCCCTTTCATGCCTCTTCCTACTCCCAGGAACCTGAAGATGCATCCCATCTCCTAAGCAGGATGCTGCCGATGGCTGTCACACCAACCACCCAAGTCGTCTTTCTGTTGTTCACCAAGTAAACTTCTCCCGCTGAATCCGCCTGTTTATGAATCATACCACGTGAATTAAAAACGATTGTATCGTCATCGGCGGGAGTGCCCGCATTGTCATCGTCAAAAGTGATCTCATTGCCAAACCCTCTTCCTGCATTGAATGGATTGCAGGTTGCCGCATGACCATATCCGATATTCCCATTCACATCATACCGGAGAAAGTCCACTTCCCTTAGGATCACATTGTCCCCGGCCGTGTAATAATCTTTGTCTGCTCCCCCGCTGATCACCCGGTATGATCCTGCACCGACATTGAAAACGGCGGCACAGTCCGCATTCTCTTTGACAGCCTGCAACTTCGCCCACTGTAGGTTCGAATAGAGATCTGTGGCTGCACTTCTCAGCTTGTAATTGGGATACCAACGTGAGAAGGCAGGGATTGCGATTGAGGCCAAAATTCCAATTATAACTATGGTCACCAGGAGTTCAGTGAGGGTAAAACCTTCTTTCCTCAACATCTTCCACCCATGGATCGTTTTTCCTTTGATCTGCAAAAGGGGTGCCAATAGGCCGAATGTTGGCAGAAGGAAACATCATATTCGTGCTAAGAAAGCGTTGGCTGCGATAGAAATCTTTCCAACTCATCGAATTTTCAATCATTTTTTTCTGAAGCCCAACTTTTGCTCCGTGCTGGAAGATAACGCCCTAAGGAGCGCTCGATGGGTTTCTTGATACCCTAGACCCGCTGACTATCCATATCTTTACAGAAAGGGGAAGTTGTAAATGGCTTATTCTTCGTAACTGCCAAGAATTCAAAGAGATTCGGCCCGACGCTAAAATCGTTAAATCATTTGTCAACTGTAAAATAATGTTACAGTTCGGTTTTCTCGGGCTAAGTTATGGGAATTCCA